>Ga0131853_10021444_pt1 | contig 11720 bp, 7 predicted proteins | sample TergutLab28metaG_FD_92764 | JGI IMG/M metagenome (GOLD analysis project Ga0131853, IMG submission 92764) | Labiotermes labralis P1 segment gut microbial communities from Petit-Saut dam, French Guiana - Lab288 P1 (version 2) (version 2) | ecosystem: Host-associated > Arthropoda: Insects >...
ACACACACACACACACACACACACACAGTGCTAATAAGGACAATGGTACATACGTTTCCAACTACAGAAATGTTTTGCTTGTGGCATAGTGAACAGTCTGTTTTTGTTTGCATTACTGATGCCTTGTGTGAATGACACTAAAATACTTATCAAATGCATCTATGGGGGAAATGGTTTTCTCACACTTAATTGTGATATTCACTAAATGGGGACAAGCAGAATTAATGACAAACTGTTCATCTATTCATAAGACATACTGTATACAATCACAAAATAATTTCTTGACTAAAGTAAAGCAATCCCATTACAGGCCTGGGCAGGCCCTGAGGGTTCCAGGAGGTTGAGGCTGCCAGACTGCAAGACAATCGGCACATGAAGGTGGTAAGGTTGTCAGCCCTACACACACCGGCCACCTTTAACCCCAGAAAATATTCCTGGTACTCATTTCTGTTAGAGGCTGAGTCAACCCCAGGGCCATAGTGTGGCCAGAAGGATTATATCAATGAAAAATTCCAATGACACCATCAGGAATCGAAACCACAACATTCCGGCTTGTAGTGCGGTGCCTCAACCAACTGCACCACCATGTGCACCCCGTCTTGCCTTAAGTACATAAAGAAAATGTTTTCATGCAAATATATACAATTACATAACAAATAAAATTAAATTAACTCTAAAATATTTAAGGGCACAAGAAATAAAGACTTAAAAAAATCTCAGTCAACAACTGAAAGACCTACAATGCTACAAATAACAAAGCTTTCATGCATATTCAATATATTACGTCACCTGCCATAAACTACGGTTATATGAAGATCTGACATACAGAAAATGTGAATATGAATTCTTCACTTAACTATAATTACAATGAATTGATGTACAAGTTCCAGAAGGTGAACATTCCTTACACTAAGTGTGGGTTATTTAATAAATAAAAATTCAGCCAAATATGCAGAAATAATGTATTTTGTACATTGGACTTCAGCTGGGACCAGAAAAAATATTAATTAAATATGGAACTTCACTACGTCCAGGAATGCAGGAATCAGGGTCTCACTTAATTTAACAATAAACCTGCTTCCCTGCAATCTTCAATGGAAAAAAATTTAATTTCCCCTTCTTATGTCACTGTTGTGTGATACCTCAACAACAAATGTCACATTTTTATCAACCACTCCCCTAGCTTTATCCAAAACACAGAATAGCTCGCTGTCACATGGAAAATGTTGTAAATAAACTTGCCTGTACTACACTATCATGAAAATATGTGAGATATTCTCATGAATTCTCTTAAAATGGCAGGGAAAAGAAGAACATGTTGATTACCTGGATTGGTTCCTGCAACTTCATGACAGGCTTAAGGTGTGGAAGAATGTGCTGCAGGTACTCGTCTCTGCTGCAGTTCTCTGTCACTAACAGCACGTTTGGCAGAACAAATGGTACCATGGTTGGATTCACAAATTCCTTCATTAAACAGGGAAGTATTCTGAACAGAAATATGATATTGGATATAACTGTAAGACTCCTGTATTAAACACTCAATAATGAGTGGGTTATACTAAACATTCCATTAAATTTCTCAACAACACCCAGGTCAGGAAGTGGCAGTGTGAACTGGATTCCAACAGATCAGTATGAGGTGCACAAACAGGCTCTTTATAAACTCAGTAATGAACACACAATTTTTTTTAAATAAAAAGAAACAAATGGACTTTGGTGTATGAACATAATTTTATTAAACAGTAATCACCAACATGTTTTGGAAACTCATGTGGCCACCTTCAGGGCAGTGAGAACAAGAATACAATTACAACTGTAATGTTTCAAAATCAATACACAGCTAAAATTTTGTCTTTGGTTCAGAGTCGTTACCAACTGCTTACCAATAAGAATCATAAGTCACCACATGTATCTACTACATACCTCACCCCACAGACCTTGACTCCATATACAACAACTTTTATATACTAATACTTCATATTCATCAATATTATACCCTTTAAACCATGAGTTTTAACGAAACATTATACGATTTTTAACTGTGGATTGATTTTGACATATTACAGTTGTAAATGCATTCTTGTTCTCACCTCCCTAAAGATAGCCCCATGATTAGCTGAAACACATCAGTCATTACTATGTAATAAAAGTACATTTACACACCCAAGTGAATTTGTCAGGCTTTTTTTTTTTTAAATTATACTTGTGATTAATGCAAAGAACATGGAACACATAAAACTCAGTAACTAACCTCCATATTCAACAAATCCCTGCCATCTGGACAGCTATCAGTAAATCAAGGCAGCATTTGGTCCATACATTAATTAATGTATCACATAAAATCTGTATTGCCAGCTGTCTGTTATGAGAAGAAATACAACTGGCTCTTAACAATACATTATATAATCTGAATTTTTAGATAAGCCATACAGGAATCATCAAAGAAATGATAATCTCTATACCACTCATCCCATCTCTCTACTTTTTTTTAATGTTTCAAATACGAAGACAATGGACTTTACACCTTCTTACTACCTCCTTGTATCCCCCAAAATTTTCTCTCTTACAAATTTTCTCCCTACACAAACCATGACGCATGAACATTTCCCTCATTCCTATCAAGCTCCTACACTCCTGATCAGTTGTTCTACCAGCTCTTGAAGGCTGCTTTAGAGAACAGTGTGACAGCACTGTCTGCTGTACTACTGCATACCCCAAACACTAAGCACATGCAGTACTGCATTGCAACAGGTTGTTGCCTTCTGTGCTGTGGCACTGTGTAGTCTTCCTGATGGACGCCAACACTGTGCAGAAATATGCTGCCAGTTGATTTGTAGATAATAAAATTACGCAAAGGTTGTGGTCAATCAGATCTAGAGGAGCGGGATGGCGGATGGAACCCAGTCCAAACCAACAGGAATAGTGAACAGGAATGTGAAACACCAAGAGACAAAATGGACACTTCCAAAGGCCCCACAGTGCTGTTACAGGGGAGAACATGCACAACCCTTCTGAAGGCCATAGCAGATGTTAAGTGGGAAATGCCTTCCTTGCAGTCTGCCTAAACAACCTGACTGCAGCCTCATCCCACTCATCTCAACTCTGACAATGAAGGCAGCATGTTCCTCCACAACTGCAGTATCAACGTAAAGGACTACATGTTGTCATGACACAGAACACCAAGGTCTTTAGGATGGCAAGTTATACATAATACAATGTAGCAATATATGGTCATAAATTAATAACATAATTACTACTATGTCCAGATGGAAAACAAGGGGCACATAAGTTATACATAATACAATGTAGCATTATATGGTCATAAATTAATAACATAATTACTACTATGTCCAGATGGAAAACAAGGGGCACATATTTTTTTTGCAAACGTTCAGAGAAACATGGTGAATACCAAACTTCATCAACACATAACACATTTAATGTGATTCAACACATAATAAAAGAAAATCATTCCTAATTATTAACATTAAGTCTATCACATAAAAACAAGAAGAATTCTGACAAAACAAAGGTGATTAAGTACCAGCAGCTCATGCCTGAGATGGTCACAGCATTCACTGTTTGACTTACACTCACCTATGTATACAGACTCGATGTGGAAGATTTTGTATAATCTGTGGCAAGCCCTTGTAGAACTGAGACTTCTGGAGATTATCCCATTGAAATAATGAGTCCAAGTAATTAAGAGTTTTCACTCCCACATCTTCAAAAAACTCAATCTGTAACAAAAGATTACTGAAGTATATACACAGAGTTACAGTGACAACTAACTGCATGGAGCAGTCTTTGTTGAGAAGCTAACAGTCCCTCAACTGGCCAAGATACTCATCACCTTCAGCAACACTCAAAGGTTCATTAACGTGTTCACATCAGCCCACCAATGGATAGTGCACTGCACCAAACAAATCCCTTCCACATCCGCAGTTCTTGTTTCTTTAAGATTCAATTTAATACCATCATCCCATCTACACCTTTGTCTCCCAGGCAGTTTCTTTCCTTCCAGTTTTATAATGTAACATTTTACACATTCCAAATATAACCTCATTCTAATAATATCAGGTAAAAAACAAAAACAATGAACCCTCTCATACGCTATTATATTTCTTCTCAGGACCCTGGTATTAACCTTCAGCCAGTCAGCAAACTATGTACGGTATGCAAGTAGGAAAACACCCTTAGAAACTCATTTTATGTATTTAGGCAACAAGGAAGTTCACTGCATTTGTATGACATGCTGCATAATCTCTGGTTTTTTCCCAACAAAGTGCCATTTATTTCATAATTTTATCTTTTTTTTTTTTGTTCATACAATATTCATGCTGTTCATAAAGCACATGCTAAAATTTAAATACCCACTCCAATTTCCCAAAAGTTAAATATGCTTACTTTTAATGAAAGCTACAGTACAGTGCAGAATGATGTTATAACACAACTCAAATAAATAGGCTAAAGAGACAGAAAAGAATTTGGAACATACCTTTGTGAATTGATGTGCATCAGGCCTTAACTCTGGTGTAACATTCAACAACATTTTGACAAATTCTCGTAGTCCATCTGTCACACACAGCAAACGTGAAGCAGACGCCTGCTTTAGCTGAAGGAAAAAACAATACAATTATGTTAACAGCTATGTGCAGTACGAGCAAGCAAGTTTCAATTTATAATGGATGGCTATGGGGGACCGTGGTAGCACAGTGGTTAAGGTGCTGTGCTACAAATCGGATGGTCGCTGGTTCAATCCCAGCTGGTGTCACTGGAATTTTGCATTGACATAAAATCCTTCCGATCGCACTATGGCCCTGGGGTCAACTCAGCCTCTAACAGAAATGAGTACCAGGAGAATTTCCTGGGGGTAAAGGCAGCCGGTGCGTAACGCTGACAACCTTACCACCATCCTGTGCCGTTGTCAAGAAATCTGGGAACCTTAACTTCCTGGAACCCTCTAGGCCACTCCAGGCCTGTAATGGGACTGCTTTACCTTAATGGATGGCTATGAACAGCCCATAACTGAGGCCACCAATCTCTCTACCTAACGAACAAATATACCAAAAATGTTCAGCTACACCACGTACCTCACAAGCGTTCCTTTTGTAAGAGTTCCAGTCTCCATTATTGTTGTTTAGAGGCTGACCAGAATTGTGCACGGCCAAGATAAGCATTCCAAGGGAAAACATGTCACTGGCTGGAGAATGGCTCAGGGTGAGGGCATATTCAGGAGCCAAGTAATCAAGACATGGTTGTGCCATTGGATGTAGTGTAGGGCTGTACTCTACAAATGGCCAGTAAGGTTCCTAAAACAAGAAATGCCAATCACTACTCAGCACTCATGTTGCAAATTTAAGAATTTCTGGTGAAATTACTACTACCCAATCCTAACATTCATGATGATTAACAAAGTCACTGTTACAGATGGGAACTGCAGTTACAAGCAACTTGCTTACTGACAAAGATGTATTATGAAATACAAGCAAGAAACTGGCACAGATAAGCCCTGGTACCTAAAAAAAAAAAAAATAAATAAAAAATAAATTCCTGCAAAAGTTATTCAAATGCACTCTGTATGTCAAATTTCTTGGACAGATCATAGATGATGTAAGAATGCTAAGATTATGTAATGTGTTCAATGAATCTGAAAGGAATGGGGAGGCAGCCCTAATGGTTTAATGTATGGTAGTGGAAGAGAATGAAGAAAACCAATGAACAGCTCAGTCAGGCCCATCATGTACCAGCTGACAACTGAACTAGGCACCTCCTGAACATAAATCAGTAACAAGGCTGCCTAAAAGTTTTTTACATTCCAATTATACATGACCAACACAGTTATTCTATGCACATGAACACATACTTGCTGCAAGAGAAATAACAAATTTAATCAGAAGAAACCTAATGGTTCTTCACGCACCCAATCCATCCTTGGTCTTTTGTTAGATGATAAGCTCAGCCAAAAGTCATGTTGACCATGTGATTTCAATTCCTAAACAATCACTACATTAATGTAGCTATTGGGGAAGAAAGAAAAAAAAAGAGTGACAGGAATAAGTGATAAATATGTTTTCAAAATTTGTGATTAAGAAAAATATAAAAATATTACCTGTGAGTCTTGGGTGTTATGGCTGTGTATGCAGAAGTCAAAACCAAATATCTTCCAGGCACCTTGTTGGTTAATCACGATTACTTCAGGACAGATATTATGATGCAAGAGTTTCACATCATTGTGAAGGAATGCTAGTCCTTCCCCTACCTAAATAAACATACCCAGGTAAGTTATAATGAATCACCTCTACCAACAGATTAAAAAATTCTCCTATCTTCACAGAAATAAATTATGAAACTTCAGTATCTAATCATAAGAAGACTCAAGTAAATATGAAATTATTAAAATTTAATAAAAGAGAAAACACGAATTTGTGATAAGGCACACCAAGAGATACATTCTTCCTGTGCTATTGTCAGAATCAGAAACTTAGATACACAATACATTGGCTACGCACAGTCTAATAATACAAAATTACTATATGAAAAAAAGGCAAAACAAGGAGACAAAGAGAGTGTTGATTCTTTGTTTATTTAACCCTTTAAAACCCAGTGCTTACTACTGGTATATTCAAAAACCCTAAATTCTGCCCACCAAACATATTTATGTGTTTTGTATTAATTCCCACAAGAAAATAAGATTATTTCCCTACTTAAAATTAACAGACTGGTTTCTGTAAAGGAGATGCAGGGTTTAATGCATGGCATTTAAGCTTCCATTTCCTTCTAGACAAGACTGTGCATTGGTTATAGTGACACCTGCATAGGAGGATGGTACTCTCTCTCTCTCTCTCTCTCTTTGTATACATGTTTATTGCTGCCTGTTCTTATCTTGCCCAGGCAATGAGGGTAGCTGAATGTGCAGCAGTTTGCATCAGTGAGGAGTTGTGTATAGCTGGAGGAGCAGCGATTGTGTAGCAGTAATGATGAACCCCACAACCAAGAGATTTTAGTTTCTGAAGGGTTAAAGATGCTTTCCCATGGCATGGTGAAAGACTGGATGAATGAGGAAATGGTAACGATGTGGAAGAAAGTGATCATGACTTCTTTTAAAGTATTATCCCAGCATGTCTGAAGGAACTGATTAAAACCGTAACATATATGACTATTAAACCAATGTTTGGACCTCACTCTAAACAATGAACCTCCCACATATGAAGTAGAATTACCAACATTCGAGACAGGCAGTGAAATAAAGAAACATAAAATGATTCAGAATAGGGTGGTTTAGAAGAGCAAGGAGACCACACAGTGAAAGGCTGTCAGACTGTCAATTATATTATATTCATAATTGTAAGAATGCCTTTCTACAGAATACAAAACTAAAATTGGAATGAAAACTTTCAGCAGTTGCGTACATAAAATATGTAGAAAAATTTCAGGTTCCCATTCTTCAGTTCTGTATTAAATCCTACTACAACTGGAAAAACTAGATTACCTGAAGGAGGCCATATTTGATTTCTACTTCGAACAGTTTATAATTCTTAAGTTGTGAAGGTAGAGGAGACGGCATATTCTCTGTTGATCCCAAGACATTAGCAAGGCTGGCAAATACAGGCTCTGTAGCAAAGGCTAGGCTCTCCCTGTATGAATAACAAAACACCGATTATTGAAAGGAAATTATAATTATTATGACAGGGACATAAGTGAATCCATATAATACCTTGATTCTTCCAGCGGATGTTGCACAATTAGAATCTGAGGATGCCTCAATCTGGTAAGCTGTGAAACACCCCGGCGCAATGTTTCCAACATAGCATCTCTGTCACTACGAGGCAATCTTTCTAACTGGCGCTTCTCAAAGACAAAAATAGCTGCTTCTTGTTTGGTGGACTTCTTGTAGCCTCGGTAAATTTTCCATTGTAAGCCTGCTCAAAAAAAAAAAAAAAAAGCACACGCACATTAAAGAATCAGTTAACTGATTATACACAAGAGTAAAATTTTAGTTTCAATAACATTACAACCAACAGCCCATCACATACACTTGTCAATTATGTTACTTAACAGGCAGGCAGGCAGCCAGAGATATAAACAGACAGGCCGTAGCCAGTTTCTAATGCCTCTGCACATGAGTCTTATGTTCAAACCATACATGAATTAAGTGCTACAAATTTCAACAATTATTTGCAGTCACTAAGTCAAACATTTAACAGATCTTGTTAGAAAATTCAACATGCAACATGCCAGCATAATTACATCTTGTACTACATTGCCACACAGAATATGAATGAAGACATTACCTGGACCAGCACTAGCTATGTGGCAAGTAGCTTCAAACTCACGGGTCACTGGATTTCCAGGAAGAACGCCCGACAATTGTGATACCGTATTACTGACAGTAGAACGGAGTTTGTTCAAGACATCCATACTGATTATCAGCAGTTATCTGAAAATGAAAAAGACTGTTAAATATATTTGTGTTGTTCACTTCAAAGCAAGGAGCACAGAGTATAAAAATGACACTATCATGTAATCAGTCCTCTAAACTTGTATAAAGTTGCCAGAAAACAACATGACAATATTACTACAAATAGATGAAATGCCATTAAATAGGTTACACAGACAGAGTGGTGTATAAAATATTTACATGCTTTACTTTGTTACATTATATCACTTTATGAACCTTTTTGAAAGATGAAAGTCTGTTCTCATGACCTTCTTCAGTTCTTCCAGTACTGTGATGTTAACAATTTAAATTAAGCTGCAACTGATTTCTTCAATGTCCTTTCCAATTCATTATTCACTATAAATCTATCATATGATGTCACATTATCTTCACAATTAAAAGTATTAAATCAAGTATGTACTTAAAACATAAAGTAAAACCGGACCCAGTCCACAACAGCACATTCTTTCCCTTGCTAAATGAAACTGTGTAAGAATGTACATGCTTAACGCCTTGAAACCACCGTAATTTTGTCAGAAGCAAAATCTAGCATTTCACAGGTCAATACAGTTATACTACACATACTTACTGTCTGGCACGATAACTGAGCCACAAGGAATGGCAGCCATATATAATCAGAGCTGCCAATAGTGACAGCAGCTGTTAGGTATGCAACTGTTGTGAAGAGAAGCGAGACAGGTGTCAATTTAAGCTTTGTATGTGTCACTCAACTTCTTGTTTCTCCAACTGAAACAACATGAAAATACATTAATGACAAGCTGCAAAAATTCCATATGCCTGGTTGACCAGATTTTGTACAGTGGGACTTAATATTTTAAGCACATTTATTACAGTTTAACCTTGCACACTAAAATGTTCATCAATCCACATGCAGTAAGCAGGAAGCACCAGATAATGGTGAGATTCCCAGATATCTCAAGAATTGTGGGTCCTCAATATGGACCAAAATTCATGTCATCCATCCGGCCCCTTGATTTTGAAGGCAGATCCTAGATTTCTGAAAATTTGAAAACCCCTGTTTTACATCTAGGAAAGAAGAGAACATCCTATACTTAGTGGTCTACATATCAATAAAACAAATGCAAGGCAAAAAATTATAACCCATTCTGTTAAGTACAAAATAATCATACGATATATAAACTCCAACGTAATGGTAGGAAAGGTGAAAATGATACAGGGTAACGTATTTGACAATGTTAATATATCATTGCTGTATGCAATTCTTTTTTTAATATGAAATAAAACATGACAGGTGCAATAAATATTTTCTGTGCACTTTAGTACATGTTGCTAAAATGAATCCTGGCAGTCTAAATGTTCTCTCACCAAAATCAAGCCTGAATAGCTAACACTACTACATAATTCACTAATATGAAAGCTCACCCCCCCAACCTTGGAGCTATAAATACTTCTGCTGACCTTTAATTTGTGAAAAAACATATCATGAGAGTCTGTACATTTCTGTCACTAAAATTAAAACTTAATGCATAACCTAAATGATTTCAAGTTTATATCTTTTGCCCTTACACCTCAAAGTCTACCATTTGTGGATCAAATGCTTGTGGTTTTGGTGATTATGTCATGTATCTTCAGTACTATGACATGAGGGTGTGACTGTCTTCTGTTGATAACCCAGTTTAAGATAGAATGAAATGTATAATATGTGAGAAGTACTTAAGATGTAAAGTGACATACACATTATATCAACCATTTTCACAGAAATATTGGTATAATGCTATGGTTAAGAAACAAAAGTATGTAGCAGAAATAATACAAGGGGTTTTGTAAAATACTGGGCCTGACATGTGTTAGAAGTGAAGCACTATTCAGGACTACAATGATAACGTGAAACTCATGTGTTATGCTGTTTGTAAATCATGCACTAAATTTTTTTCAGTTACTCAGATGACAGGGTGTAACTCACTGTGTATCAGAACATGAAATCCATGTTCACATTACTTAAGTCAAATTGTATATTCACAGTTCCTTCCTTCTTTTGCATGTATTCCTGCAGAACAACAATACATGCATAGAAATTTGAGAAGACATGTGCTAGTGACCAGCATTAGGGCTTATGAAAATATCAAGGCACTTAAATACACAATCCTTTCATACAAAACTGTAATGCAGCAAGACCCTGAATGATGAAAATTCAATATTACACTTCAGTACAGAGAAAATAATAAAATTAGCACAATATGTAAAATGTGGACACCACTGCACAAGTCAAAACACTTGCATGCCTAAACATGCACAGTAACAAACATCAGGTACTCATTCATTTCAGAGTCTGATGATAGGTCCATTGCCTCTTCCAAAGCAAGTTCTCCACAGGGTGTTATATAGTATTTCCTCTTTAAATCTGTAGTATCTTCCCATTACCATAAGGTCACCCAGTAGCTGCTTACATCTTCTTGCTTTGTCTTCTGTCACTTCTATCCTTCCTTCTACCCATCGTTCAATAACGTGTTTTAGAAGGAAATTCCTATGCAAGACGTATACAAGACGTTAAATTTCACACTGTGCTCAAACACACGCAGTTCGGTTCACGCAGCTGTCATTCTAACCATGTTCACAGTTTTCTTAGACTGAGATAACTAACCGACTCTGACGGTTTATTTCGAAGGCCAGGGAAAACGGCTTACGCACAAGATGTGGATGCGACTTTCGGCAACAAAACGATAAATCCACATTTGTACTGGGAAGGCACAATGTTATCCAGTTCCCAGTAGCTTTACAGATTACCGAACAATTCAACCAGGCACATATGGATTCAACAGCTTCATTCGGCTTCACTTATTTTCGTTCAAAATTTAGTGGGAGGTGGGATCGTTACTGAAACGGGTGGGTGTCACACATCACTAGCTGCAATATGAAAATCACCATTCGCCGTATACATACTATACACTAGAGCAATCAAAAACCAACACAGGTCACAAAATAGTGGATAAAAACAAATTTTTTTTCTCCCAGAAGTTGTCCATCTTCAGCGATACAGTAAATCTAATTGTGCCTGCCTAGTCGGTACTGCAATTAAATGTAAACCTCCAGCGATCTACTACATGAGCTCCCTGAGGATGGACACACACAGCTGAAACATACATCTCTGATTGCGCAAGTATGAAAATCAATATTTTGATGTAGTATCTAAAGTGAGTTGTAATGATAAACATACGTGTGTGTGTTTCAGCCGATTCGTACGCTCAATACTATGTCTGCTACGAAACATTTATCTTCTACCAAGGAACTGTCACATACA
>Ga0131853_10021445_pt1 | contig 11719 bp, 6 predicted proteins | sample TergutLab28metaG_FD_92764 | JGI IMG/M metagenome (GOLD analysis project Ga0131853, IMG submission 92764) | Labiotermes labralis P1 segment gut microbial communities from Petit-Saut dam, French Guiana - Lab288 P1 (version 2) (version 2) | ecosystem: Host-associated > Arthropoda: Insects >...
AATATTTTTCGGTTTCTGTGACCGTGCATCGTGAGCAAATTGTGAAGTGAGAGAGAATACCAACAAGATGCAACAGTTAGATGTTTATTATCATCTAGGTTTACTACACAATACCCCACAAAAGACATTACAGCTAATATCTGCCTTTTCCGCTCTTGTTATATCGCAGCACACCACGTGCAGTAACACAGGTCTTGTTCTCCTGAAGGTGGGCATAATGATGCCAGCAAACATGTTGAGAAAGTGTTGATAATAAACATCTAACTGTTGCGTCTTGTTGGTATTCTCTCTCACTCCTAAAAAAATCTACAGCACAAAAGTTAGTAAAACAAAATTAATACTTCTGCTTTCCGACATATTCCTGTGTATTCCGCTAAGGTCTATATCAACCAGTTTTTTGGCGATACCGAACGCTATTCACAGACACAGTGCATATTTTTACTGAATGTGTGTGTGAGAGGAATTGCATATAGGGAAATATACTGCAGGGGGAAAAGTTGGGGGAAGATGCGGAGACGATAAAAACATGATAACATGTCATTAGTCACAGTTAAGTCTATTTCATATTAAGGAATTTTAAATCTTTCAACCGCCGATTATCTGATTGCAGCGTCTGTTTATGTGTTGTACCGAAGCAAACACCCTAACATAGCGACAGTGGAATTTGTGGTGATGAAGTTGCAAGAGAACAATTTAGATATCAGCCATTTGTGCAATTCAGAGCAGATTACTACCAGCAACAGTACCATCTACAGAGGAAGAAGTCCGCTAATAGACATTGGCGCAGGAAATGGAATGCAACATTCTGCCATGTTAGATATTCTGGACAATTAAATATATTCTATGTAAGCAATCTGTTTTGCCAGAACTAGAAATTACATGCAATTGGCTTAAACATCACACTACTCTTCGCTTTTCTTCATTTTGAGCATTGGAATAAAGACTAAAATTATAAGGGATTTTTGACTGAATTCGACGAAGCTCTGTGTATATGGTGACTAGCCTACGGTGTGGACAAACGGAGTTCGGTTCCAGTAATTTTCCAAGAGACCTTCCTTTTGTCCAGTCCGTCCTTTCTGGTTGTCAAGACTTATCTCGAATTCAGTGCGTACAGATGGTCCTTTCTGTGGGAAAACATTCGTGGAAATTTGAATTTATGTACCTCAAATTTTATACATCTACAAAATATAAAGTTTGAATCACATCGTATTTGTACGTTTCATATTGATACTGATATATTTGTTAACTGCAATTGTGTTGACACCTGGTAGTCCTCAGAAAAAAGTGCAATATTTCCTTGTAGAACATTTTCCTATTCGTTATTATAAAATAGAGTGTTTACTGCGCAGGACGAGCTGACTCTTTAGAAGTCTCTCTCTCACTTCTAAATAAGCCGTTCCATGGCTCAAGTTGTTAATAGCTGTCCTCTGAAAGCGAACTACTCTGTTCCGGTTCGAGGAATTTCCAATTGGGATATGTGGTGAAAATTATGTAGCTCAGTAATATGTTTTTGTATCTGCACTTCGGTTCTGCCCTGTCAGTATTATTCCGCACACGCTCTATATTCATCTTCATCTACTGTCGCTCGTAACAGCAGAACAAACGCTCAAGGCCTGGAAACATAGAAATTTTAATGCTTTTTCGGAAATTAATATCACTGTAACATCTCAACAGTAGCTTCGCACAACGACGATTATTAATGTTCAGCAACTGAATATACTTTGGAAAAAAATACGTGACAATTAAACTCTAAAGGCACAGTAAGACTTCCACAGACAGATGTTAATGTTTTTGTTTAAAAACACGAAATACACATATGAAATAACAGTGAGGGACGTTCTGATATTTATCATGCTGGACACTTCTCAAATAGCGACACTATTTATTCCACTGTCGTCACACAATTTTGCTAACAATTGTGAACATGCTACCTTTAATGTAGACTGTTGTTACGATATTTTGCAGCACTTATTCCGTATCTGTATGTCCACTAAGTCATCTGTTAAATTTCAGGGTCATTCATCACACCAAATAGTAAACGCCCCGAAAAAAATACGATTGCTCACAATCATGTCTTGTCTGTAGTTCTGATGATACTGTAGTGTTGTAGGGTGAAGATCAGGGGTAATCCGCAACAAAATGTTATACTGCAAACATCACACGAAATTAGGGTAGTGTAAAAGGGATACGTAGGTTTCGCCCACTTCATATGCCACAAAAGGCCTAAGGTGAATTGACCTAAGCACTAGATGAGTGTGGGTGGTCAGCCAAACACCCTGGCCGTATCTACCCCCTGGAAAGATCCGGTACCCATTATACAGGAGGCTGGGTGGGCACCAGGGACGGACAGGAAGGGCGGAAAATTTCTTCCATCCAGCCCGTAGTCAGTCGCTATACGTACTGACCTAACCGGTCCACGTAGGAAAGAGATAAGGTGTTCTAATACCGAGCTAATCAAAGGATTTAGGGAAAGTGTGTCTGACGCTCTTCATGTCAAAGGGTAAAAGAGATGGCTCTTTAGACTTGATGCAATAATATCCAAAACTGTAGATATATATATATATATATATATAGGTAAAAAATTAATTTATAGTGAATTGCAAAGATTGTGTGTGTGTGTGCGTATGTGTGTTTGCGTGTGAGTGAGCACGTGCGCTTCCATCTAACTGTATCATACGCAACAATGAAATGCAACACCTACAGTTAATAGATAAAACAGGACGGATTGAGAAAGAAAGAAATGCTTCAATCAATGAAAGATCTCAACAACAATATCAATATATCTTAACGTAGGTGCGGGAATTCCCGAAGAAAGTGAGTTTATTTATTTGTGTCCTTAGTATTCTGAATAATACTAACTTCACTAACCAAAACTGACAGTCACTACCGATGTACCGTCCTGCCTGAAAAATATGCAGTCAGCACAACGATTACCACCACAGCGGTCGTATACATGATGTATTGCAACAAACTGAGTCTCATGCTTCTCGCTGCAAAAGGTAAGGTTCAAACTAGAACAGGTCATAATAGTCCAGAAAGGAAGTGGAATTATTTCTATACTTTTTCCTTAACCTCGGTGTTAAAAGGGACTGATTAGCCAAGGCCAATTTCCGGACAACCTTCTGCGATTTTAAACATTCTGGACAACTGAATATATCCCGTGTATGCAACCTGTTGTACCAGAACTAGGAATTAAATGTAATTAACTTAAATATCACACATATATTTCCTTTCCCTCACTTTGAATCTTGCGATGGAGACCAAAATATATATGGGAATTATGTTCGAATTCGACGAATGTTAATGTATATTTTAACTACCCTGCAGCCTGACGGACCTGGTTCGGTTCCCATAATTCTGCATTAGAAATTCCTCTTGTCCAATCCGCCCTTTATGGTGGTCATTCCATGCCTCCAATTCAGTCCTTACCTGTGGCCCCTTCTGCTGGTGATTATCCGTCGGAACTTGAAGTTAACTGTACATCTCCATCTAGTACCGTCGCAGAGAATGCGTGGCGGTATAACGGTACTGCAGAAATATCAACTTCGGTATTTACTTTACTGTAGCACTGAGACCATCTGGCATGCACCATTTCCAGGATATAATTCTACAAGATTTTCCGTCAGTTCCGTCAGTAATTACACACGTAAAGCCACGAGGAACTTTATGTACCTCAAGATCAGCTACAGTAACATTAGCTGAGAAAGGCCTAATGAAATTCTCTTCCCCCAACAATTTCTAAAATCGTGAACTAATCTAGAAGGATAAAGGATATGAAGGTGTGGAGCACGGAAAGAAATTATCAAAGAAAAATTCAAAATTTATGTGTTTTTATATTCGGGTTATATACGCTTCTTAGAGTTCATATGCCACAGTGCTTATTAGTCTGCTTTCAAATCCAGGATCTAACAACAAATCTTGCGACAAATACTTAAATGACACGAAAAGCGATAGTGCAGTTCTCTCTACGTCATACAACTAACCAGTTTAATGATGCATTTCACAATATTATTCAACGCAGCACATAATTACAGACGTTAAGCACCTGTTAGAGTGACCTAATATTAAGCACTCGCATCCACCACGCACAAACAAAATGCTAAATGCCAAATTAACAGCAGAAATATTACAACGTAACAGTGAGAAAGTTTTGAGTAAAAATTCTTGCTTAAAAAATTATTAAACGATACTCATTCAAATCTGTGCGTCTGTAGTCATAACTACCGAGCATCTAATGCTCAGGCACTATATCATATTGATATTGCTGGCCTGCCTCCCTCTCTCTACCATATTATTCCAATTATCTCATCAAACGCACAATTTTCGGAAAGACTTAATAGGCACAAAATATGTGTCTTGGTCTTCTCTTAAACTTGTCTGGACAAATTCAAATTTCAAAAAGAACTTCGTAAGATATTATCAAAAAATACAGAGAAATTCATTTAAAGTGCCCGTTATTATTGTCAGATTGTAATAAAGTTTAATTTTCTTGACAGACATTCCAAAAATATTTAAATACACGTTTAGATAAATAAATTCGCAATATATTGACAGTAATGTATATTTCGTAAAGTAATTTAATAAGTAATTGTTACTCTTAATATATTGCGCAATTGGTGTTCTAAAAACAAATTATACACAATGAACGGTACATACATAAATATTTAAATATATAATTTCATTAATATACGTCCACTGGACCCAAGTTCCTAGTGGTAAGATAGACTAAAGAAGGGAATGATTGACAGATAAACGTAAAGAAGCTTATATTCTCTTTGTAATTTCGCGAAAGCCCTTACACAATTAATATTGCTGTAAGAATCAAACAGTAGCTTGGCACAACGACGATTATTAATGTTCAGCACGTAGCCGAATAATAATGCCCACTGAATATGCTTTCGTAAGTCATGATGTGAAAACCCACCGATGAGGTTACAGTAACGCCTCGCACTTCCACACACGCTGATGTTACTTTAGTACTATGAAAAAAAGGAGATAAAATTATGCCGTAACAGTGAGGTACGTTCTTATATTTGGCATGCTGGACACTTCTCAAATAGTTACACCATTTAATCCGCTGTTGTCACACACTATTGCTCACAACTGTGATCAGGCTACCTTTAATGCAGACTGTTGTTACGATATTTTGCGACAGTTACTATGTATCTTTATGTCCACTAAGACATCTGCTAAATTTCAGGCCATAAATTACCGAAGATATTTAATTCGTTTAAATATTATTCGATTGCTAATATGGAAACAAAATATGTCTTGTCTGTCGTTCCAATAATCTTGGTGTGTTTCGGTTGAAGGACGGGAATAATCCGCCCATGAGGGTAGGCTGCCAGAATCTCACGAATTTAGGGTAGTGTTTAAAGGAATCAGGACTTGAGATATTGACCACACCAATGCACATTTTGGACACGGTCATAATATCTTTCCCTGGATACGTTTCGCGACGTGTGGAGATGTCCTTTTTGTGTTAATTAAAAGAGTATCGAAAACAAAGTACTTACGGACAAAATTAACTTAAAATCAATTTAAAATATTGCAAATTCGAATTCTTCATGGGGCATGGTCGTTTGTTCTTATGAGTGTTGTGTGCTGTCACGTACATGTCTTTGCGGTTTCGATCAAAATTTCAGACAAGATCTACAGTCTGTGTGTTTATGTTGGTGTGTTAGTATTTTTGTGTATTAGTGTGTGTGTGGGGGGGGTGTGCATGCGTGTGTGAACGGGTGCGCAATAGATTTTATCATTGTGTCATACCGAAATATAAAATTCTACTCTTAATGTTCGTAGGTAGAAAAGATCAAACTAAGACAGAAAGAAAAACATAAAATCAAGCAATACAGCAATATCAGTATATAATAATATAGGTGCGGGAAATTCGGAATTAGACTGACATGGTGTAATTCCGTCCTTACCATTCTGAATAATAACAACATTCTTAACAATTTCTGTGCCTAACTACCGAAGTACCAACCTGTTTGTACAAACTGATGTAAGCACAGCGATTAACACCACAGTGGCCCTCTACGTGATTTATTACAATAACCTCCCTCTTATATTCCTCAATGGCGAAGGTAAGGTTACATTAGAACAGGTCATGATGACCTACATAGATAGTGGAGAAATGTCTCTACTTTTCTCAACTTCACTGCTAAATGGGGCTGAATGTCCAATGCCACACAACGGTCAACCACAAAGTTTTCACAATTGTCCCCTATAAAACTGACAGTAAGAACGTTACTACCTGCAGAGAACTTCAGTGACAGACAGACGACACGTTTACCTCAAAACTCTGAAAGCAATATCTGTTATACTTCGATATACAGAAGTCAGCCAACAAGTCGGTCCTGACACAATAACATATTCCAGTCCACTACAGTCGAATTATGTGCATTGGACACTAAAAATGCAGGACATTAACTTCGTTGCAGTGAATTCACCCAGTGCGACAGACACTCATACTCAGAATTCTTGATAACTTGACTTAATATTGTCGTATTTGCATACAACTTGAATTTTCTAGACATATATAAAAATTCACAAAAATAAAATTTCAAGAAAATCCGTCCCTTGAGTAAGAATTTGTTGAATGCGGACGGAAATATTCCTTTCTTACGGGCAGTTTTGATGTCAGGTCAAAACACAAACACAATCGTCCGTTGGCAGACACACCTGATTTGTATTCTGATATCCACGAATTCAATTTTCATGCTGATCATCAGCCATTCTGAATTTCATTCCGGCATCCTATCGTATCATTTAGTGTTAGGTCAAAATAATTTTCCTCCTGAGACCTCTAATTCATTACAACCTACAGAACACTCCATGCGCTGATCAGTACAGTGTGCATAAAATGAATCCAGATAGCCACTTGGTGTGTGAAGAGCCTGCAACAGTGACCGTATACAGAGCAGCATGTAGCTTGTCTGATGCTGACTGACATTTCTTCCAATAAATCTCCATGAAGTTTGCATAATATCTGTATCACTAACACTTGACTAATGGCAAGAAACCTTAGGATATCAAATGAAAAATGATACACCACATTGAAAGCAGAATTTGTTTCATCATAATATGAAATATTATCAGTGCAAAAGCTCCGAACGTTATAGTAAGAAATAGCACAGGATGACTTCAAAACGACGGTCAAGTGTGTGTTTGACTTTAGCGAATGAGTCGCGTGGGAGAACAGCCGATGTATATTGAGTGTGCGTCCGCTGTGATCACTGTGTAAAGGGAAAGAAAGCTCAAACAGAATTTATATATGAATTTTTTCATAAATTACAGGAATTAAAAACAACATGGAGCTGATTACCTGATTATATTTATAAAGTCACGTAAAGGACTGAATATTTAGTGTCGTTTAATCGAGAGTTGATTCAAAAGCAGCCCATAATTTCATGGTGATCAGAGAGAAATTATTTGATACCAAACACAATCCATCGCTTTAGACGAGGTTTTGCAAAAACCGATGTCGTTATAACGGAGTTAGAACATATTTCAATATACTATCAAAGCGGTATGTTTAATGCACACAGCAGAATAAAATTAGGAAAGAATGGATGACACCAGGTACGATATACATAAATTTGAACCAATTGTAACCGGTATATGGAGTTCAAGTCCTTTAATAAGTGTCAAAATTGTACCTTTGGTAGAGAGTTCAAATTTGTTTAAAATTAGTAATTTAGTTTATAATGGAAGGGAAATTGTAAGCAGTGTGTATAGCAGCTTACAGGGACAGTTTATGGTGGGTATAGTGAGCTGGCAGGTCGCCGTTTGTGAGTGTCAAAATTGATGGCTTGTGGAGCTCTTCGGAACAATAGACGTTGTAAACGTTGACAGCTTTTGGTAATCTTAAACCTTGCTAGGAAGATTTACAATATTAGGCACGCTTGCACATTAAAAGAAATCAGTCAAATGCGTGAAGGATTTTACAGGTGTGAGGACAATAGGTGTGAGGACAACAGGTGTGAGGACAATAGGTGTGAGGACAATAGGTGTGAGGACAATAGGTGTGAGGACAATAGGTGTGAGGACAATAAAAAAAACTTTCCATAAATGGGAGTCAATGGAGTTAAATTATACAAAATTTTTATATTTGGGCCTATTGGAAGGTAATGAAATTCAACATTTTAGACAATCGGGAACACTAAGAATATTTAAGGTTGAAGCGAATTAGAAGCTGCACGAGTTTTGAAACTCAAACGCAAGTAAAAGTCTGTTTTATACTCCGGAAGGGACAAGTTGTGAACGTGATACCGAGGCCAGTAGTGCATACACATTTTCAAAGACGCATCCATATGTCCAACGCATCTGTAAATTTCAACAATCGTGAAATAATATAAACAGTGTCAAATTATTTATAAAATTACTGTTCCGCCACTTAATACACTCAGATTCCCTGGCAGAAAGACATGCAAACCGACTGATGATCTGCGTTGGTTGTAAAATCCAGTCTATTAAGAAAGAAATGTAGCATATTTTTGTTTACACGTTCTGTTTATCACACATATGCTAAGATTTTTTTGTTAAGGCCGTGCAACTGTGAACACTGGCTGAAATTACAGCATTCGTGGGCGAATCACTGCTTCAGAATTGATGGTTTAGAGCATTTAGATACCATTTCACAGTTCGATGTGTACCAACTCATGATACATGCCGCCATTCAACACGAGTCCCCTCTTATCTGTATCGTCAAACTCACATTCTGTGACAAACACGAACCACTGTAAATAGAAATTTTCAAAATGGAAACAACACGCTCAAAACAACAAATTTTTGTCACATTTGAGTCCTGGAAATTTGTATTTGAACTTACATTTATTGAAGACTGGAGGGGCTGAAAAAGAGTAAACGCGGAATTCAAGCTCTTTTCTTAGCATTAAGGACGAAACTGTAAATACAAAGTTATCATTATGTAGTGACTATGTCAATGAAAGATTATAGAAACTGTACAGAAAAAATTTTAACGTCCAGCCAGAAACACTTTGTTATGAGGGCGAAATTAAATAACAGTTACCAACGTTACAATTAATGTGTTCACAGTGACCTTGTTCAGCCAGATGAACTTATGACTTCTAAATTTTTCTTCTTATAAAAATCACGAAGCAAAGAAGAACTACCGCACCTGTCGTAAGTTTCTGTGTAAATATGTCTGTTGTCTGTCTTCGACACGCACAGCTTATTCTGAAATGTGCCCTATAAAGGGGTCCACACGACTGAAATTCGCTGTAGAGGCTGCAAGAAGACGCCGACTGCAATTGGAGTGTCTGCAAGTAAACTTTATATTACTTACTTTCTGTGGTGCTGCAGTCAAACTGATGGCTACGTTGACTATTTGTTGAGGTCCCTACATCGCACATAGTTAGACACAGATACACTCGGGAATAAACAGTATGTTTTTTTTCAGGTTGTGTCTGTAGACGTGATTATCCAGCACGGTAAAACCATGTGACGCATTGCGTGTATAATACTGTCTCTCTCCTGTCTGGCGATATAAAGTGTTCCGCATTTTGTACCGCACATACCAGCTGCAGAAATACGTTACTGAACATAAGATACGTGTTTTGAACAGATCTGTAAAACTGTCTATAAATGTTCTTATTTTAATAATAATTGAGTGATATTTTATCATGAATGAACATATGTTTAAATGTAAATTTTCTGTTACTTTTGTCAGATTTTAATTATTGCTGAATTTTCTTGACAGATCTTCGAAAACGAATTCAAACATTTTTCATATAAACCCATCCAGTTGCAGAATAATTGCTTCATGCTCACACACAGACGAAAGGATGAACAGACAGGCATAATGATGCTCAGTCCGTTACCCGATCCTTCGTTAGATGTTAATTTAAAATGAATTTTCTGGAGATAATTTAGAAAATTCACCGAAAATTTTTCCATATGTTTTTTAGTGCGGAGGGACAGAGAGATAGAGAGAGTGGGATGGGCATTATGAATTGAATTTCACAATTCGGTACGCCATTACAAATGCGATTCACATCTACAGAAGATCTGCGAAATTTCTGGCGTTCTTACAGACAGTGGAGCCGATTTCACGTTACTGTCTGTCAGGTCAACACATACACAAGCGGTCCGTTGGCTGACACAAATTACGTCACAACCACAGCCTTCCTAATACTTCTAATTCATTACAAACTACAGAAAGCACAGTGTTCTGACGAATACAGTGTATAAAAAATAATCCCAGTTATTCACTTCAAATGTGAACTTCATGTAACGGTGTATGTACGAATGTTAGGATATCAAAGGGGAAAGGAAGTAAGAATTTTATGGGAACTTATTTTAAATCTAGCATCAAATAGAGTCTGTTCAATTGCTTGAAACTTTTTGTCCACCCAGAAAATTAAACAGGAAATTTAAGTTGTTCCTGTGAATATAAGTTTGCCTTTGAAGGCACAGCGTGCTCTGAAACGTGCCCTATTAAAGGGCCCACATGACTGAAACAACCGCACTGTAGAGGACTGGCAAGAAGACGCTGACGGCAATTCGTGTGTCTGTCAGTAAACCATATGTTTCTGTAGTGCATGTAACAATATACTTCAACACAACACATTATTACAAACGTAACGCTCGTGGTTAAATGACGCACGGTTAATACTGCTGTGTAAATAGGACAATCAAAATGTGGAACCAATTACCTGGAGAGGCACCAGCGACTTTCTCCTGTAAATCACACATATTTAGACAGAGGGTTAAGAAATTAATTATAAATGAGAAGAAATTAAGGGTTTTTAAATGCTGGTGACGAAACGTCCATAAGTGAAGGGAACTGAGAAATGGGGAATGAAGTTTAGTGAAGTGAAATGAAGGAAGTGAAGTGAAGTGGATTGAAGTTATTATCTTAGGTGTATATTTGTATTATCAGTAATTTACAATTACGTAGCTGTATGCAGTTTCTGTGTAGTACGTTATCTCATTATAAGTGCTTCTGCTTTCCAATTATTCGAAATATGTTTTAAACTATTTTTTCTATATTTTTTGCTTAGTATTTTTGTTTTATATTATGTGTTTTTCCGTGTTTTTGTAGTGCTTTGTTTATTGTTTCTCCTGTTTTCCTTCTTCTTTCCTATTTTTTACAAGTCTACCTACCGCTGTCATCGGGTTGAAACCCAATTGCAGTAAACAGAATCACAACATAGCATATCATTAGAACTTGAAGGTCTGGCAAAATATTTCGGAAAGGCATAAAACAGTATAAAGGCGCAATGCTGGAAAAAGAAAGTAAAGGTAGAAATAGAATAGTTAAATTTGCGTATTTTGAAGAGAACTTCTCACAGGAAATACAAAAAGCTTGTATTTATATTCTAGATAATAAACGTCCGAAATTCTCATGCCTCAATACAAATTATCCTGAATTCAAATACGAAATACAATAAAATTTTTGCATCCAATATTTAATGAAACCAGAAACTAGGGTGCACTTTACAGTACGTCATACTGCTAAACAGTTTTACTTATGCCTATCACACACCTCGTAATTACAAACATCAAGTTCCTGTTAAAATGACGTAATAATCAGCATATGGCTACACAAAGAACATACAAAACGCTAAATACCAAACTGACACATAATGCACTTATTACGTAACACTGAGGAACGTTCGATTAATTATTCACTCTTAAAAAAGAATTAAACAATACTTAATATTAGTGTGTCTGTAGCCTTAATTATCCAGCA
>Ga0131853_10021448_pt1 | contig 11719 bp, 9 predicted proteins | sample TergutLab28metaG_FD_92764 | JGI IMG/M metagenome (GOLD analysis project Ga0131853, IMG submission 92764) | Labiotermes labralis P1 segment gut microbial communities from Petit-Saut dam, French Guiana - Lab288 P1 (version 2) (version 2) | ecosystem: Host-associated > Arthropoda: Insects >...
CTCGTTTTTCAGGCATTGTGTCAGGTGATAGCCAATGTATCCTTGGCTCATTGCGGTACATTCCGGCATTGGCATTGTGAATGCGCCATTGTCCATCAGCTGCTTAATTACACCAACCTGTGGGCCGTTGCCATGGGCGACCACTACACGATGGCCTGCCTGTACCAAGTCTGCAATGGAACTTGCCGCGATTTTGGCGTTTTCAAGCTGCTCGGTTACATTGTTGCCCAAGGCGTTGCCGCCCAATGCTACTACAATTGTCGATGTTTTCATTTTAACTTCGACCTCCTTTTTTATTTTCGCCAATAAAAGTAGCATAAATTTGTCCAGCCTGCAATATTTTCTCACGGTTTAAGAGGAAAATTTACATTAGTGGTTTTGTTTTTGATGTAGTAAAAAGTAATCATTTATATTTGTACAGCAGTTAGCTAATCTGGTTAGCAAGTTCAAATGCTTAGCAGTTGACAGTCACTTTTTGGGCCGCTACAATGGTGTCTGCCCAATGAAGCGAAGTCACTTCATGGTGGCATGTGTCCGTAGCTCAGGGGATAGAGCGTTCGCCTCCGGAGCGAAAGGTCGCGCGTTCGATTCGCGCCGGATACGGCTAGGTAAACCCCGCAATTATACGAAAGCGCCTTGTGGCAGACGATTTTCGTCATGCCACAAGGCGCTTTCTGTAATTACGGATAGTCCAAAACGAATATAATCGCTATATCCACGAGTGACTAAAATTAAAACTTCTTCAAAGGTGTATGCTGGTGCAAATATTTTTCTTTAGTAGCTAAGCCTCCACGTATGTGGCGCTCGGATTTGTTAATCTCTAAAACCCTGCGGGCCTCACCGGCCAGCTTTGGGTTTATTTTTGATAGGCGTTCTGTTACATCCTTATGTACGGTAGACTTGCTGATGCCAAATTTCTTGGCTGTTTCTCTCACGGTTGCATTTGAATTAATGATGAAGTTTGCTACTTCTACGGCCCTCTCTTCGATATACGTCTTCAAGGATGGCCCTCCCTTTTTGTTCGCTTGGCTATATATATGTGGGGGTTGGAGAGGTTAGAACAAGAAAAATGCAAATCAAGGCTTTGTGCAAAATGATTTTTAGCGTTTTCAATCAAAAACGGCATAGGTACTGGCTGAATCCCAGTATCTATGCCGTTTCTACATACAATTTAACCACCGAAACAATTACTAGACTTTCTCCTTACGTGGAAACGCCGCTGGACCTTTCAATACAGCAAACTCCCTAGGCATAAGCCCAAACATCCTAGCACTTTCCCATTCAGCTAAAGCCGTATCATTTATCGATAATTGTTCCCGTATGATATCAGGCGTATTAGGCATAACAGGGGCAATAGCAATCGCCAAAATTCGCAAGGTTTCCGCCAAATTATAAAGCACATTAGCCAACTCACCATGCCTTGCTTCATCTTTTGCCAACACCCAAGGCTGAGTTTCGTCTATATATTTATTAGCACGGCGCACAACATTCCATATCTCATTCAAAGCCTCAGAGAAAGCCAGCTTCTCTATACGTTCTTCAAATTTTTCAAGCATACCTGCGGCCATACCAGTCAACTCATCATCAAATGGAGTAGGGGAAGGGGGCAGTGCCGGTAAAATCCCGCCAAAGTACTTATCCACCATCCCCACTGTACGGGACAGCAAATTGCCAAGATCGTTAGCCAAATCGGCATTGTAACGGGTGATTAAAGAAAGCGGTGTAAAATTACCGTCAGGGCCGAACGTAAATTCCCTCAATAAATAATATCGTATTGCGTCCACACCATACTCATCCACCAAAGCCTTAGGATTTATAGAATTCCCTAAAGATTTACTCATCTTTTGCCCATCATATTGCAACCACCCATGCCCAAACACTTGCTTAGGCAACGGCTCGCCCAACGCCATAAGAATACAGGGCCATATAACTGCATGAAAGCGCACAATTTCCTTAGCCATCAAATGCAAATCGGCTGGCCAGTAACGCTGGTAAAGAGTATCATCATCAGAAAGATAGCCTAGTGCCGTAATATAGTTAGGCAACGCGTCTATCCATACATAAACAACATGCCCCGGATCAAAGTCCACAGGCACGCCCCATGTGAAAGACGTACGTGATACGCACAAATCCTCCAGCCCCGGCTTTATAAAATTATTAAGCATCTCGTTTCGGCGTGATAAGGGCATAAGGAATTCCGGGTTATCATCATAATGTTTCATTAAGGCATCTTGGTATTTGGACATGCGGAAAAAATAGCATTCCTCACTGATAGGCTGTACAGGGCGGTTGCAGTCGGGGCATTGGCCGCTTAGCAACTGTCTTGATGTGAAGAATGTTTCACATGGGGTGCAATACAATCCTTCATAACTTCCTTTATATATATCGCCTTGGTCGAATAATTTTTTAAAGATTTTTTTAACTGTAGCACCATGAGCCGGGTCTGTTGTACGCTGATAAAAATCGTAGTCACATTGCATTGTTTTCCATACTTCTTTGTACACGGCTACAAGTTCATCAACAAATTGCTGAGGCGGCTTTCCAGCTTCCTTTGCGGCCAACTCAACCTTTTGGCCGTGTTCATCTGCACCTGTTAAGAATTTAACATCGTAGCCGCGGGCCTTTTTATAGCGTGCCATTACATCGGCCGCCACGGTGGTGTATGTGTGGCCAATATGAGGGTCAGCGTTTAAATAATAAATGGGGGTGGTCACGTAATATGTTTTCATAATGCCTCCTGCTTTCGTTTTGTATACATAAAACTTAAAATGACATCTAAATGCATAATGCCTACAGATGTTTAATTTTAGTGGATTATACCATATTAACGTTTTTATATGAAATGTATGACATAGGATAAATGAAATGGTATAATATGTTTAAAAAAGCAATTGGGTATAAAGAGTGTAGACCAGCCTAGAAGGGGAGTGGCAATTAGACTTCAACTATTCGCAAAAGACAACTTTTGCGAATAGTTGGGCTAAAAGCAGCCCAGCTATTCGCAAAAGTTGCGAGGCTTGCTTCAGGGGCTTTTATATCGAAATTACACAAATCATAGCTTTAAACCTTTACCATTTGTATTAAAACCAAAAGTAACAAACCACTCATACAAGAAAGGATGCGGCAATCACTCATGCATGATAAATTCGCCTCGCTAATTGCCAAACATAATAGCGAACTGCAAACCTATAATTCCTCATTCAACATAATGGGCTATGCCAAACTATCCGTCGTAGCTATTCTTGGGCTGGCAATATACTTGGCATTCCGAAATAATTTAACTCTGGGATATATTATTTTACTCACCGTAATATGTATAATGACTGTTGTACTTTGGGTCTATCATTCTAAGCTAAGCCGCAAAATAGCCTACATAAAGGGTTTAATCACAATCTACAACCGTCAAATTAGCCGTATAAACGGCCAGTGGGTAAATTTTAATGATATCGGCGCGGAGTTTATAGACTCTAATCATGCTTACGCATGCGACCTTGATATCGTTGGCAAAAAATCGTTATTTCAATTCCTTAACACAACACATACATGGCATGGCCGCCAATCCTTCGCTAATGATTTATTGCACCCTTTATATGAAAAACCAGAACTGGAAAGGAGACAAGCTGCCATAGCGGAGCTAAGCCAAGACGTAGAGTTTTCGGGTAAAATGCAGTACCACCTATCAAAAATCGGCGTTGACCCCTCTATGTCCAGCTTTATTAAGTGCATAACAAATAATACAGTGCTAACTAAGAACAAGGTCTATAAGTCTTTGCTAACAGTTATTCCCATACTGACACTAACATTCATCATTGGCATACTTATATTTCAGCAAAGGCAACTATATATAATTGGCGCAGCAATTACGGTTGTACAATTTATTGTATGGGCCTGCGGTGCGTCCAAGGTGCGTGATTATTTAAGCCCTGTGTCAAAACTCCCATATAAATTGGGTATGTACAGCAAGGTAATCAACATTTTATCAGGACAAACCTTTGCATCCGAAAATCTAATAAAGACACAGCATGACCTAAAAGAAGCAAAAGAAGCCATAGACAATTTAAGTAAAATCATTAATAAGATCGATATTCAGCACAACATAATCCTATACTTCCTCGCAAACACGTTTTTGCTTTGGGATTACTATTGCGCATTTCTTCTACAAGAATGGAAACTAAAATACGCCCATGAAGCCGAGAACTGGTTCCTAGCCATTGGTGAATTTGAAAGTATGCTAAGCCTTTCCAACTTGCCAAACATATGTAATAACACAACCCTGCCAACTGTACACGAAACACGCAGCATTAAAGCGAAAGACATAGGTCATCCCCTACTCTCTAATATGATTAGAGTAAACAACGATTTCCATTTCACTAATAATATTTTAATAGTCTCGGGCTCAAACATGTCAGGCAAAACGACTTTCTTGCGCACAATCGGGATAAACACGGTACTGGCACAAACAGGTGGTTTTGTATGTGCCACAGACATGACAACAGCCATCCTAAATGTTGTTACATCGATGCGGCTGGCAGACGACCTAAGCGAAGGCGTGTCCACATTCTATGCTGAACTTAAACGTATCAAATTAGTAATAAATCATGCAGAATCTAAGCCCAATGCCATTTTCTTGATTGACGAAATATTCAGAGGCACCAACTCCGTAGACAGGCTGGCCGGGGCCAAAGCTGTTATATCCAAACTTGACAGTTTAAATGCAATAGGCCTACTCTCGACCCACGACCTAGAGTTATGCGAACTAGAAAACACTCACAAAAGAATAAAAAACTACAGTTTCAGCGAACATTACAAAGCCGACAAATTACTCTTCGACTACAAGCTTAAACCCGGCAAATCTAACACAGCCAATGCCAAATATCTTATGAGAATGCTAGGGATTTATACCATGTAAATAGTATTTTTTCCGTTATAACTGTGTAATTAGAGTTGTTACATTTATAGAGGAGGTTTTTATGCGAGCAACTTGGAAATACAATGGTATTATTTTCGGACTGTTGTTAGGGATTTATATTGGTTTTACATCTGACAGTTTTGCTATTGGGCTAATTGTTGGTGTAATTGCTTCAATAGCCATAGTATATGTATGGGGAATTGCCGAGGCAGGGCTGATGCGCGGCGAGGATAAACTCAAAGATATGGTTTTCCATGGTGGTAAGGATTTATTAGATTGGAGACTTATATACCTTTTTGATACAAACGCTCCTATTGAATCAATAAAAAACTCCTTTTATTCAAACATTAAAACAGATGGGTTATTAACTAAAAACACCATTACTGCTGACGAACCCGGAAGAATGGAGTACACGCGAAGTAACGAAGTGCATACATTTTTTGTTGCCGAAATACGCTTTATTGAGAACGGTGTCGCTCTTTTATTTTCATCATTCACACCATCGACCGATGTGAATGAGATATCCTGTGCACGTGTAGCTAGTGAATTCGTACAGTCAGTAATTGATAGTATCCGCGTTATTGACCCAAACGTATATGTCGAAACTCAGGAAATTTCAGGAAAGTAAATAATAATAAGCATGATAATAAAAATGCGGGCACCCACCTCTAAAAAAGGAGGGGGAGCCCACATTTACGTTATTATAGAATTTTGGGGTTCTATTATATTCCCCCAATCATTTCCAAAATAATCTCTTTCTGGCCGGGCCTAAAACCTTCAACCTGCGCCACAATATCACCATTTTTTACCAATGCCAACAATGGGATGCTTGTTACCCCAAACTTCTCTGCCAGTTCCGGTGCGTCCATTACATTCACCTTCCCTACCCTAACAGCATCTTGCTGGGCCGCAATTTCATCAATTATCGGGGCAATCATTAGGCATGGTGAACACCACTGGGCCCAAAAGTCTATCAATACTGGCTTCTGGGATTTTAATACTTCTGACTCAAAATTTTCTGATGTAATTGTTAATACAGACATAAACATTCTCCTTTGCCCACTTATGGGCTTTTTTTCGGTCAAATTCAACCAGTGTATTATTATATGGCCTTACGTACATACTAGATTCTGAACTAATTCATTATACCCAATTCTAGCATATCTAGCATTAAAATAATCACTTGCAGTCTTTCGCTTTGAGGGCTATAATAATACCTACAGAGCCTGGGATGCTCGACAACCTAATATTTTGAACCTACAGACGCAAATCGGGAGTCCTATACACAGGGCTAACGCCGAGCCGCGTAGCTTTAGCGGAAGGCGGTCATTCTGTTGCGGACACCCACCTAGCCATTGGCTAGGTGTCAAAATATAGGACCGGCATTCTGGGTTTATTTTATGCTAAGGATATCTTATATGCGCGATACAGATGCTAACCTACTGGCAGCCGCAAAGCAAGAAAGGGCCAATGGCGGCGATTATGCCTTCGAGCAAATTCTTTTACGGTACGAAAAACTTATACATCATATAGCCCGCCGGTATTTCACAAACAAAGAAGACGCGCTGGACGCTAGCCAAGACGCGATAATACGTATTTACAAAGGTTTACCCAATGTAATTATCGAAGAAGACGGTAACCTAAAAGCTTGGATATGTAAGGTAACAGCCAATACTTGCCTAGACATAGTACGCAAGCGGCGCGTAGCTACTGAAGAACTAACCGATAGTAACATATCTACTTCCCCTACCCTGCCATCGGCAGAAGAAAGTGCCATGACTAACGAACGCGTCCGCCAGATATTGGCCGCAATAGCCAAACTACCGGATGACCACCGCATGGTGCTAATATTAAGGGATATGCAGGGGCTTACTTACGAAGAACTAGCGGAATCGCTAGGGCTAACTTTAGGTACTGTAAAATCAAGACTAAGCCGTGCGCGTACGGCACTTAAAAAGATGCTGGATTAAAAATTGATATAAATACACAAAAAAACCGATGGAGGGGGAATCATCGGTTTTTTTGTGCGGTACAAGCCCGCATCAAAGAAATAAAGGAGGGGAAATACTATCGAATATTTCAGGAATTTTCATAACTAATAATAGCCTTAACGTATAAATGCAAGAAGTTCTAATTCCAAAGTAACAGACGCACTGCCGCGCATTACACGTACCTCAACCACATCGCCAATCCGGTGCTGGCTTATTAACTGAACCAACTCTTCCATCAAAAACACCGGCTCACCCGCAAAAGAAGTTATAACATCATCCGGAAGGATACCGGCCAAATCGGCGGCCCCACCCGGTGCGACACTGTGTACCAGCACCCCAATGGCAGGTATGTTTATATCCAGATTGCGATAAAGAGCCACTTCTTCGGTTAATGTTTGGCCAACTATACCTATTGCAGGCCGCTCTGGGTCGATAAAAGCCATCAATATTGGTAGTGCCACATTAGACGCAATGCTGTAGCCAATGCCTTCAACCTGTGCTTGGCCAAACTGTACACCGGCCCGGTCGATGTTAATGCCAATTATCTCACCATTGGTGTTAATCAGTGGCCCGCCGCTGTTGCCATAGTTTATGGCTGCGTCGGTTTGCAATACGGTAAGCGTATAACCGGGGAACGAAATCTCTTGCTTGCCGGCACTTATAATACCTCGCGTAACAGAATTCCCTTCGTTTCTGGCATTGCCAATGGCAAATACCGTGTCGCCTACAAGCATATCATCAGAGTTACCAAAAGCGGCGATTACTACAGAATCGATACCAGCATCTAAAAGCTGCTGCTTATATAAGGATATAACGGCTAATCCTGTCCGCATATTACCGTCTACAGATCTAGCCAATAAGGGTTGGCTACCGGAAATGCGTACAAAAATTTGAGCGGCACCACGTGTTACATAATCCCCGGTGACTATAAAAATACGGTCTTCATTTTCAGCGAAAATTGTACCAGACCCCGAAATTGTACCTTCACCAGGCATTGCGGCGCGATTATTTAATTCAAAACGTGATGTAACACTTACTACTGCCGGCTCCAGCATCTGCACCATGTCTGCAACTGTGCCTGCTTGCAGGTTGCTGCCCGTATCAAATACATATTGGTTACTGGTTATTGTGGGTATATTCGGATTATCGCCTGTTTGTTCACTAGATATACCTACGGTTTGTTCCCTCGCCCAGAAAAATGCCGAACCCAGTCCAAAACCCAAGCTGCCCATACCAAGTGTACATATCAATAGTATAACCGCAACTGTTTTGGCCCAAGAACGATGTCTTTGGTGGGTCCCCTTAATAGTTTCGCGGTAAAAACCTGCGGCTGGCTTGGGCGACAGCGTATTTGCGTACGTTCCTGAAATAACCGCCGGTGCTTCAGGTCTTGGGATGAGCCATGGATTAGAGGCATCTGTTTCCTCAGATAGGGTATATTCGTTGGTTTCTGACTCCGGCATTGCGGATAACGATTGCGCTCGTTCTAAATCACGTGTGATTTCGGCTTGGATTTTTTCTATATCTGTCAGCCATGAATAATCAGGCGTGGTTTTGAAATCATCTGAAAAAGGATTGGACATGTATTTTCCTCCTAATATTCATTACTGCACCATTATAACTTTAAATACCTGCAAACGTATGAATAAAGTGTAAATTTTTGGCGTGTCCCGTTACTCTGTGCTATTGCCACCGCCTTTGCCGGTTGTACCAAAATCACCATCAAAAACCTTTGGGGCCAATCATCAAAACTCAAACCCGGCATCATGGAGATAGTGCAGCAATTGCCTCCTCGATAAGCATTAGTGCCAGATCAACCGAATCAACTTCCGGGCCGATATATATATCCGGCTCTATGCCAGTCAAGTGAATATTGCTGCCGTCCGGCCCGTTTACCAGCAATACCGTAGCCCTAACTGCATAGCCACCCGTGAGGGGAATCGTTACCTGACCTATTCCCTTGCCGGAAGTATTTTCGCCAATTGTTACTACGTTTGGCAAATGGTATTGCAAAGCCAATATCAGCCCTTCTGCTGCACTCGCGGTACGGCGGTTTTGCAATATAATGATGTTATCAAAATCGAAATATGGGTTGCCACGAGACCTTATTGTACGTGTAAATAGCGACAATCGGGTTTCCTCAATAGACAGTACCGACCCACGCGGCACAAAAAGCTCTGCAATACGGTGGAAGTCTACCAGCCATCCGCCGGAGTTACCTCTTAAATCTAAAATCAAATTAGGGTACTGCGATAATGCTTCACGGTTATCTAATACAAAATCACGGGCGATACGCGATAAGTTTGGGACAAACAGCTTAACAGTATCATCCGAAAGTGTTGTGACCGATGCCGTCCTCGCAACCGCCACCTCTCTCTCCCTAACCGCTACATGTTCTTGCGGCGAGTATAGGTATGTGAATCTGTCATTCAGATGACCAGTAAACACCGATATAACAACACGGTCAAAATCCCGGCGGAAACTTCGGCGGTTTTCTTCTCTTATATGAGTGGCGAACAAGTCTTCTAAATTGTCTGTGAGGATGTAATTGTTGGCAATTAAGGTCTTAAACACCCAGTAGTCATAGTTAGCGTATACCGTAAATCCGAATAAAGCTATAAGAAAAAAGAAACCTATCTGAAAAAATCTATAGCGCCGCTTTATACTGTGCATTTTTTTTACAGGGAGGCTGACAAATTCCTCCGCATTTGTATTATCTGGGGTGGTCTCAGTTAAACCTTCCGGTAAAGGACTTTGATCCGTTGATGGTACTTTTGTTTCATCAGTCATGATAGTCTCCATTCTGAAGTTTTGTACATTTCATGCAATTAAAATGGCTCATTAATTTCCGCACTACCTATCTAAATTAAAGGTTTCTATGTATAATCAAGATACCCCATTTTTTAGGGTGTGTAAACTCTCTACAGTGTTAAAGGAGAAACATATGAATAAAAAAACCGAAAAACTTATAGCTCAAAACAAAAAGGCCTACCATGATTATTTTATAGATGAAACATTTCAGGCCGGGATATCCTTAGTTGGTACAGAGGTTAAATCGATGCGGGAAGGCCGCTGCAACTTAAAAGAAAGTTATATCCGTATAGACGGCAACGAGGCATTTATTGAAGGTATGCACATAAGCCCCTACTCCCATGGCAATATATTTAACCAAGACCCGGTACGCCGCCGCCGCCTGCTTTTAAACCGGCGCGAGATAAACAAATTGCGGGCCGCAATATCAATGGAAGGATACACCATTGTACCGCTTAAGGCCTATTTCACACGTTCGTATGTAAAACTGGATATCGCTTTGGCCAAGGGTAAAAAACTATACGACAAACGCGAAGCGATAGCCAAGAAAACCCAAGAACGGGATGCCGCAAAGGAATTCAGGGAACGAATTAAATAAGATTTACGCGAGGTGCGTGTAGATATGGATAAAAATATAAACGTTGTACTGTTTATGACAGACCAGCATAGGTTCGATTGTTTGGGATGTACAGGGAACCCGGTTATCGAAACTCCGAATATCGACTGGATAGCAAGCGAAGGAACCGTTTTTAACAATGCGTATACGCCGTCTCCATCCTGTATTCCCGCTAGGGCCTGTTTAATGTCGGGTATGAACCAATGGAATACCGGGATATTAGGCATGGGCGCAGGCCAAGGGGGAATGGGAATAAACTTCCCGCATACACTCCCCGGCGTATTGGCAGACAACGGTTGGTATACTAAAGGTATCGGTAAAATGCACTTTTATCCCGAACGCGCACTACTAGGCTTTCATAGTACAGTGCTTGATGAATCGGGACGGGAGGCAACGCCGGGTTTTGTTTCCGACTACAACAGATGGTTCAGGGAGCAAACAAATGGCAGTATTTCTCCGGTAGACCATGGGCTAGATTGGAACTCATGGATGTCCCGCCCTTGGCATTTACCGGAACACTTGCACCCAAATTGCTGGACGGCAAGCGAAGCGATAAATTTCCTGCGCGACCGCGACCCTACTATGCCTTTTTTTCTAAAGGTTTCGTTTGAAAGGCCGCATTCGCCTTACGACCCACCGCCCTACTATTTTGATATGTACCAATCTATGGATATACCAAAGCCGTTCATAGGGGACTGGGCAGCCCCTAATAATGTTGCGGCAGACAGTGCAAAGTTAGATGCGTGGCGTGGCAGGCGTACCGATAGGGAAACTCACCGCGCCCGCGCGGCGTATTACGGGCTGGTCAGCCATATAGACAATCAAATAGGAAGAATACTGATTTACTTAAAGGATAAACGGCTTTTGGATAATACTATATTTATTTTTACTGCTGACCATGGTGATATGCTGGGGGACCATCATCTATGGCGCAAAACTTATGCCTATGAAGGCTCTGCACATATTCCACTTGTAATGAAACTACCAAAGACAATGCGAACAGGCATAGTGCCACAGTCAGACCGGCTTGCAAGCCTTTACGACATAATGCCTACTGTTTTAGACGCGCTTAATATAACAATTCCAGAAACTATTGACGGGCGAAGCCTGCTAGGCCCAGCCAAAGGTAACGACAGTGGATGGCGCAAATACCTGCATGGCGAACATTGTGCCTGCTATTCTGCCGAGCAAGAAATGCAATTTGTCACTGATGGGCGATACAAATACGTATGGCTTCCACGGGCCGACACAGAGCAATTTTTTGACCTTGAAACCGACCCGGGAGAGCTGCATAACCGTATATACGATAATGCCATGCATCCGCATATAGAGTGCCTTCGCAATTATATGATTAACGTGTTAGGAATGCGGGATAATGGTATGGTAAAAGAC
>Ga0131853_10021449_pt1 | contig 11718 bp, 5 predicted proteins | sample TergutLab28metaG_FD_92764 | JGI IMG/M metagenome (GOLD analysis project Ga0131853, IMG submission 92764) | Labiotermes labralis P1 segment gut microbial communities from Petit-Saut dam, French Guiana - Lab288 P1 (version 2) (version 2) | ecosystem: Host-associated > Arthropoda: Insects >...
AGCAATGTCACTCATGTGTCTGACAGCGTTGACCCTATTAGAGACATTGAGATTATCAATTTAGAGCTAGCGTTGGCTGATTATGATACTGTCAAAAAGCGGCGAGAAAAGGCTGAAAAGCTGATTAAGACCGGTGACAAAAATTATGCAGATGAGGCGGGTTTGTGCAAAAAAATTGAGACGGCGTTAGGAGAGGGCAAGGCGGCTAGGAGTTTGAGTTATAGCAAAAATGAGCAAGCAATGCTGGACAGTTTTTATTTGCTGACGGCAAAGCCTGTCATTTATTGTGCGAATATTTCTGAAACGGATATAGCAAAGGGTGAAAATGACCATGTGCGGCGGGTGAGGGAGCTAGCTAAAGCTGAGGGGGCGGGAGTGATTGTCTTATGTGCTAAGGTTGAGGCAGAGATTGCAGTGATGGAGAAGGATGAGAGAGAGTTTTTTATGGATGAATTGGGGCTTAAAAGCAGCGGACTGGATGAAATGATTAAAGCGGGCTATGATTTATTGGGGCTGATTAGTTATTTGACGGCAGGTGAAAAAGAGTGCCGTGCATGGACTATTACAAAAGGTACAAAGGCACCCGGGGCGGCGGGCAAAATTCATACGGATTTTGAAAAAGGTTTTATCAGAGCAGAGGTTGTTGCTTTTGAAGAATTGGTAGGGCTAGGTGGATTTGTAAATGCAAAAGAAAAAGGCAAAGTGAGGAGTGAGGGCAAGGAGTATGTAGTGCAAGACGGCGATGTTGTGTTGTTTAGGTTCAATGTATAGTCAATCAGCCCGCAAATGAAAATATCTTATGGCATCTTTTTGTGCCTTTCAATCAAAAATCTACCGCAATCTATTTTTCATTTGCATACTTCTTGACTATAATGTTGCGAGAGGGGGGATGATTGCGTTTTACTAAATTAGAGGTAAATCAACATGAATTACAAGCAAAAAATATCAAAATATTTATCAAAATTTGAGTTGGATGAAAGTCTTATCTCTAGTCTTATTCAAGATACCGAACTAAAGAACGGTGATTTTGCTTTGCCTGTTTTTAGAATAGCAGCTATTACTCAACAAAATCCTATGCAGTTTGCTATTAATTTGACTGGCAAAATAAATAGTGATAAAGACAAACCTGATTGGCTAGACAAAGCAGAGGCGGCGGGCGGCTATATAAATTTCCATTTGAATAGAGAGCAATTTATAAAAGACACACTTAGTTTTATCACAAATAAGGGTGATGAATTTTTGCCGTTTCCTCCCAACAAAAAAACCATCACCATAGACTATTCATCAATAAATATTGCAAAAGATTTTCATATCGGACATTTACTCACTACTGCAATAGGCGGCTCATTATATAGAATTTTTAAGTTTTTAGGCTATAATACAATTGGTATAAATCATATAGGCGACTGGGGAACACAGTTTGGCAAGCTGATTTATGCCGTAAAAGCATGGGGCAACGGCAAGGCTATTTCTAGCATGGAGGAATTGTCTGCTCTCTATGTAAAGTATCATCAAGAGGCAGACAAAGACAAAACGCTTGATGATAAGGCAAGAGAATGGTTTAAAAGAATAGAACAAGGCGACAAAGCGGCAACAGCATTATTTAATGAATTTAAGAAAATCACCCTAAAGGAAGTGGATAAAACCTATGATTTGCTAGGGATAAAGTTTGATTCATATGATGGAGAGAGCTTTTATAACGACAAAATGCAGATTGTTATTGATGAGTTGAAAAACAAAAAACTGCTTAAAGAGAGTGACGGAGCATTTGTAGTAGAGATGGGCGGAGACGAGCCGCCGTGTATGATATTAAAAAGCGACGGGGCTACGCTGTATGCTACTAGAGATTTAGCGGCGGCTTTATACCGCAAAAAAACATATGATTTTTATGAAAATTTGTATGTGGTGGCATATCAGCAAAACCTGCATTTTAAGCAGGTGTTCAAGGTTTTAGAGATGATGGGATATGAGTGGGCTAAGAATTGCAAGCATATTCCTTTTGGTATGGTGAGTTTGGAGGGCGGTGAGAGCTTGTCTACCAGAAAGGGAAATGTGGTGCTTCTTAAAGATGTTTTGGCAACTTCAATCTCTAAAACGATGGAGATTATGAAGGATAGGGGGATTGAAAATAAGGAGCGGGTGGCTAAAGAGGTGGGCATAGGCGCGGTGGTGTTTTTTGCATTGTATAACCAGCGCATCAAGGATGTAGTTTTCAGCTATGACAAGGCGCTAAACTTTGACGGCGAGACAGGTCCGTATTTAATGTATACTCATGCAAGATGCTGCAGCGTACTGGAGAAAGCCATAGGGACGGGTGTTTCAGATTGCCTGTGTTTCGGCAATAAGTCAAGCAACGGGCGGGCAGGGACACCTGCTGCTATAAACAGCGTTATCGGAAAGCATTTAATTGATGACACGACATACGAGGTCATTCGCTTATTAAATAAATTTGACAGTATTATAGCTGAAGCCGCCGCTAAATATGAGCCAAGCATTGTTGCTCGCTATTTGATGGATTTAGCCCAAAGCTATAATAAATTTTATTTTGAAAACAAAATTATCATAGACGACAAAACAAAAAGCAAGGCAAGATTGCTTTTGACAAAATGCGTCAAAAATACTCTCAAAAACGGAATGAAATTGATTTTACTAAATGCTCCCAATAAAATGTAGTATAAAAAAGCATATTAAATTGTTTTTATAAGGACTTTTTAAATTTTGTACAATACGCCCCTAAATCATTTGACGGCATATTTTTAATATGATATTTTATAATTAGTTCTATATGAGGGAGTAGCTTGCTGACTTTTTTGGGTCAGCGGTGCCGGGCAACAATCTCGGTTTTATGAAAACCTGCCGGCACACATCAGTTTTCACTGTAAAGCAAGACTCATGGCAATTTTTTGCTATGGGTTTTTTTATGATGCGGGCAAAACCGTTTGTGTGATTTAATAAACAAAGCCTCTTTTTTCATATATTTATACTAAAATAAGGCTTGTATCAATATACTAAAGGAGTATATAATTATGCTTGAAAAGGACAAAATCATAGGTCTAAATGACCAAGAAATAAAGACATCACGCCTTCAGCACGGGACAAATGAGCTTTCTAAAAAGAAATCAAAAAGCTTTTTTAGAAGTCTTTTGTCCAATTTTGCCGACCCTATGGTGGGCATTTTAATAGTAGCATTGGTTATCAACATTATTTTGCTTTTAGTCAATATTGCTAATTTTGAAGTATCAAATTTATTAGAGCCTGTTGGTGTGGCGTTTGCTATTATGATTGCTGTTGTTGTGTCTACTGTATCAGAGTTTGGGTCAGAGGCAGCGTTTAAGAAGCTATTAGATGAGGCGTCAAGGACAGCCTGCAGAGTAAAAAGGATTGACGGAACTATGGTTGTGCCTGTTGGAGAGGTGGTAGTAGGGGATATAATAATTTTGCAGGCAGGGGATAAAATTCCTGCAGACGGCATATTGGTGTATGGAAGCTTAGAAGTAGATCAGTCAGCATTGAATGGTGAAAGTCAGGAAGCAAAAAAGTATATAATAAATAGGACAGCTACAAAGGAGCAAGGGGATTTTTTGAATCCATTGTTATTGTTTAGCGGAACAGTAGTAACCAGCGGCGAAGCACTGATGAGAGTTTCGTCAGTAGGGGATAGCACCTTTTATGGAAAGTTAGCACAAGGACTGCAAGAAAATCCGCCCGAAAGCCCGCTAAAGCACAAGCTAAGAAAATTGGCAAAGAGTATAAGCAAGGTGGGATATATCGGGGCTGCACTTGCTGCGCTTTCATACATATCGTATGTTGTTTTTATTTCTAATACAATAATCTCAGGATTTTCTGCATGGCTGCAGGTTGTTATAAACGCTGTTAGTATTGCTGCTGCGATTATAGTAATGGCAGTGCCCGAAGGTTTGCCCATGATGATAACAGTTGTGCTGTCATCAAACATGCGGCGTATGCTAAGAGATAAGGTTTTGGTCAGAAAGCTAGGCGGGATTGAAACGGCAGGAAGCATGAACATTTTGTTTACGGATAAGACCGGCACACTGACCATCGGAAAGCCTGTGGCAACAAGCTTTGTAATGGGTGACGGAAAGCTGATAGAGGCGGATTATTTTTGCAAGAGTATGGGAGCAACGGTAGGAGTAAAAGAGGGCGGGCGCCCCTATAGGGATTTTTCTTCTTATTTTTTGGATATTTTGTCTTTGTCTTTGAGCATAAACAATGCGGCAGAGATGGTGGACGGTGCGGCAACCGGAGGCAATCTAACCGACAGGTCGCTGTTAAATTTTGTGCATCAGCTGCCGTTTGGTACTCCTAGTGTAAAAGCTATTAAAAGTATTCCGTTTAATTCTGTTCAAAAATTTATGGCGACAAAGGTGTCGGGCAGTGTTGTGGATGGCTCGTGGCTTATAAAAGGAGCGCCTGAAAGGATTATGAATGCATGCAATAAGGCCTATGATAAGGATGGAAGAATTGTGGACTTTGCAGGCAAGGCGGCGGTTCAAAATCATATAAGGGATTTAGCGGGGCGGGCGATTAGGGTGCTGGCGTTAGCGGTTTCACACAATGAAATTATTGAGGGGAAAGAGTTTGACAGTCTTATTTTTGTGGGACTTGTGGGAGTAAGAGATGAGATTAGGGCAGAGGCTATAGACGGTGTGGCAAAGGTCAAGGGTGCAGGCATTCAGGTGGTGATGATTACCGGTGATGCAAAGAATACGGCGACAGCGGTAGCAAGAGAGACGGGCATACTGGATAAAAGCGGTGACAATTTAATTTATACCTCAGAAGAGCTGAATGCATTGTCTGACGAGGAGCTATCAAAGAGATTGCCAAATTTAAGAGTAGTTGCAAGGGCATTGCCGGGCGATAAAAGTCGTTTGGTCAAAATTGCTCAAGGCATAAATTTGGTTGTCGGCATGACGGGAGATGGTGTAAACGACGCGCCTGCCTTAAAAAAAGCAGACATTGGTTTTGCCATGGGCAGCGGCACAGAGGTCGCAAAAGAGGCAGGCGATGTTGTGATATTGGATGACAATATAAATTCAATCGCCGGGGCAATTCTATATGGGCGCACGATATACAAAAGTATCCGTAAATTCATTATCTTTCAAATGACCTCTAATATCGGAGCGATTACTCTTTCTATTTTAGCGCCGCTTTTGGGGATAGCATCACCGATTACAGTAATCCAGATTTTGTGGATGAATATTATTATGGACAGTCTGGCAGGCTTGGCGTTTGCGGGCGAAAAGCCGAAAGCGAGGTATAACTTAGAGCCGCCTAAGCGTCGTGATGAACCGATTATAAACAAATATATGCTTAATCAGATTATCATAGGAGGATTGGCGACTGCGGCTTTAGCATTTATATTTTTGAAGAGCGGAATAATCAGCAATTTTTTTGCTCAAAGCGCCCAAGGGGGATATTTGACAGGAGATTATTTCTTTAACTATCATAGGGCGGGCTTTTTTGCTATGTTTATGTTCATGGCACTGTTTAATACTCTCAATGTCAGAACACATGAAATAAATATATTAAGAGGACTAAAAGAAAATAAGCCATTTATATTGATCATAGGTGGTGTAATGCTTGTGCAGGTTTTTATTACTTATTTTGGCGGAAATATTTTCAGGACGCAGCCGTTGGCATTAAGGCATTTTATGGCGGCACTGGCTATTGCTGCTGTTATAATTCCTATAGATTTGGTGAGAAAGCTAATATTGAAAATGATGAAAAAGCAGGGTGGGGCATAGACTTTGCTTAGGGAGAAGAGGTAAGACGGCAATGAGCATCCGGTGACAGACTAAAAATAAGACGAGATAAAAATTAGTCTCGTCTTATTGGCGTTTTAGTTTGTTGCAGTATTAGAACATAGGCTTTTGCTTGATGATTGCTTATATAACACGACGCAAGCAAAATGAATAGTGATTTTATATTTAGAAGCAAATCATTTCAGCTACTCAACAATAGCCCGCAATTTATCCATTAGCTCTTTTGAGGGGGGGGCTATATCCTTTAGAGCATACTCTAGCCCAAGCTTTTCCCACTTGTGGACACCCATAGCGTGATAGGGTAAAAGCTCAATTTTTATTGCGCCTTGGCTCAGGATTTTTAATTGCTTGACCTGCTCGCTGCTGTCTGTATAGCCCGGTACAATGACTTGCCTTATGACAAAAGGCTTTTTGATTCGCTTTAGATAATCTAAGATGGCCAGAGTGTTTGCCAGGGATTGACTTGTCAGTTTTATGTGTGCGTCATTGTCTGTGTGTTTGATATCTAAGAGGACTAGGTCTATTTGATTCAGCACATTTTTTATGTCGTCATTGAGTGGCAGGGCACCGCTAGTGTCTAGGCATGTGTGGATATTTTCTTGTTTTAGGGCTTCAATTAATGGAAGGATAGCCTTGGCTTGGAGAAGAGGCTCACCGCCTGATAGGGTAACGCCGCCGTCCTTGCCATAATAGCTTTTGTATTTTTTGCAAAAGTCCAAAAGATATTGGGTTGTGTGAACTGCAAAGGAATGGCTGGCTTTGCTTGTGTTAAAGCCGGTCATTTCAGGATTGTGGCAATATAGGCACTTCAGTGGGCAGCCATAAAGGAATAATACCGTCCTTAATCCCGGTCCGTCGTGTGCGCCCAAGGTTTCTATCGTGGATATGTTTATCATTTTGGTTGCACAAAGGGGTTGAAGAGCTGATTTTCAGCCCCTAACCCCTAAGTCCTTATCCTTAAAAGAATGTTCTTGAAATTACTTCTTCTCTGTGCTTTTCACTTAAAACTGAAAATCTGACTGCATAGCCCGATACCCTGATTGTCAAATGTGGATATTTGTCCGGGTCTTTGTGCGCTTTTTCTAAATCCTCTTTGGTGTGCATATTTACATTTAGATGAAAACCGCCGTTTGCAAAATAGCCGTCCATCATTTGCACAAGGTTGTCTAAGATGATGTCTTCTTCTTTTCCTAATGTTTTTGGCACAATAGAGAAAGTATTTGAAATTCCGTCCTGACAGCAATCATAATTTAGTTTTGATACTGAGTTTAAGCTTGCCAGCGCTCCATTTTTCTCTCTGTTGTGAAACGGATTAGCACCCGGTGCAAAAGGCACGCCCTCTCTTCTTCCGCACGGAGTATTGCCCGTCAGCTGTCCATATACTACATTTGAAGTAATGGTCAGCACACTCAAAGTATGCTTTGCATCCCTATGGCACGGAGTTTTCTGAAGTGATTTATAAAAATATTCCACGACCTCGGCGGCGATATTGTCTACTCTCTCATCATCATTTCCAAAGGTAGGAAAATCGCCCTTAGTATCAAAATCCACAATCAAGCCGTTTTTGTCAACGATGGGTACAACCTTTGCGTGCTTAATCGCAGACAAGCTGTCTGCCAGCACCGATATGCCTGCGATACCAAACGCCATTAGTTTTTCTACCTTAGTGTCATGCAGAGCAAGCTGAACACTTTCATATGCGTATTTGTTGTGCATATAGTGGATGATGTACATTGTGTTTACATACTGGGCGCACAAATAATCAATGCATTCATAAAAGCTTTTTTTGACTCTGTCATAGTCAAGGGGAGAGCTCGTGTCATTAAAGCTAATCCTTTCGGGCAAAATCTGCTCTCCTGATAATTCATCCTTGCCGCCGTTTAGTGCCATCAATAATAATTTAACAATGTTGCACCTTGCCCCGAAATATTGCATTTGTTTGCCTAGTGACATTGCTGATACGCAGCAAGCTATGCCATAATCGTCACCAAAAATAGGTTTCATCAAATCGTCATTTTCATATTGGATAGATGATGTGTCATGAGATACTTTTGCGCAATATTGCTTGAAGTTGTGTGGTAAATCCTTAGACCAAAGCACAGTCATGTTTGGCTCAGGCGCTGTATCTAGGTTGTATAGAGTGTGCAAAAATCTAAAGGATGTTTTAGTAACCATTGTGCGCCCGTCTAAGCACATTCCGCCTATTGCTTCAGTGACCCAGGTGGGGTCGCCTGCAAACAGCTTATTGTATGCGGGGGTTCTTAGATGTCTTGCCATACGAAGCTTCAATACGAATTGGTCAACTAGCTCCTGAACTCCTTTTTCATCAATGATGCCGGCGGCTAAATCTCTTGCAAAATAGATGTCTAAAAATGTGCTGACACGACCTAAACTCATTGCAGCGCCGTTTGCTTCTTTAATTGCGCCTAAATATGCATAGTATGTCCATTGCACTGCTTCACGAGAATTTGAAGCCGGCAAAGAAATATCATCTCCATACAACTCTGCCATTGTTTTTAGGTTGTTTAATGATTTGATTTGTTTTGCTACCTCTTCACGCAAGATAATTATGTCGTCAGTCATTGTGCGCTCGCCTAAATCAGAAAAGTCTTGTTTTTTTTCTTGAATTAGTCTGTCTGCACCATACAAAGCCACTCTGCGATAGTCGCCGATAATCCTGCCTCTTCCGTATGCGTCAGGAAGACCGGTGATTACTCCGTTTTGCCTAAACTTTTTCATCTCTGGTGTATACACTCTGAAAACAGCATCGTTGTGAGTGGTTTTGTGCTTATATTCTTCGTCTAATTTTGGGTCAACCTTATAGCCGTATGCCTCGCACGCTTCCTTTGCCATTTTCATGCCGCCAAAGGGATTTAATAATCGTTTTAAAGGAGCATCTGTTTGAAGTCCTTTTATAAGCTCATTTTTTTTGTCTAAATAGCCGGACTTGTGCGACAGCACGCCGGCAGCCACAGTCGTATCAATATCCAATACGCCGTCCTTTTCTTTTTCCTTTTCTAATAGCTTAAAAAACGCATCTCTAAGCTTTTTAGTCTTAGGAGTAATGCTTGCCAAAAAGCTGTGGTCGCCTTCATATGCGTCATAATTGTCAATGATGAATTGTATAACATCAATCTTTTGCTGCCATTTTTGACCTTTGAAATTTTTCCATTGTTCCATAATTTTTACCTCTTCAATTTTGATTTTCTGGACATTATATAATAAGACTTTTGTCTTGTCAAACAAAACTAAGTGCTTAATCGGGGTAATAGTTCTTTTTTGGAGCTATTTATATGAGCAGACTATCATATTTTGTATTATTAGTCAACTAAAACACTGGCATTTTATCACTTTTGAAAAAAAGGTTTTTGTTTGCGTGTGTATTTCATTGGTTGCCGGCGGCAAATGATTGATTTTAGCATGATTATTGTTTGTATCAAAGCGGCATTTTTTTCTAATACTATAAATATGAGATGTACAAAATGTTTTAATGATTCGCATAAAGCAGTTGCTGTGCTATGCGGTAACTGCGGCAGAGTTTTTTGCCAAAGCTGTCAAGACCGTTTGTGTTCTTGCTTAGGAGAATTGAGGTATTTCAACTAATCCCCGGACTTGTTTTCAAAAAATAGCATATAAAATAAAAAAAAGGCGAAGGAAACAGTTCACTTCGCCTTTTTGACCTATTTTGTATTTTCCGCTAATTAATTTCTATTCCTCATCATAACCATTATCGTCAACTATCGGAGTTTCTGTATCTCTCTCACTCTCAATTATATATGCCACTAAAATCGGGTCAGCATATGGGTCGTCTAATCTAACAAACCACGCATAGTTGCTTGCTAAAGGCGACACATCAGGCACATTTGCAAAAAACACAGCAAAGCTAGGCAGAATGTTCAATCTGAATGATGCCGAGCCTCCGCTAAATCCAGTCCCTAAATTCCTTTGGTTTTCGCCGCCAAATAAATCAACTGCAATCATATCAAATCCATCCATCAAAAATAGCGTCCATCCTCCATAAGCAGTGTTCCATACTCGTCCGTTGCAATCACCAACACCAACTCCGTGAGTGAATGAGCTAAAGCCGTTGTAGCCTGCAAATTGTGCCGACCCGTCAACATGCAACCTGACAGGTGCTGCCGATTTAGAAAACAGCATAACGCCCTCTCCGCCAAAGCCTATTATATAAATGCCGTCAGCATTGTTATGATTAGGTCTTATCCCGATTAACTCATGCATTTGATTAAAGTCACTCAGTCTGATGTTTCCTGCTACATTAGAGAAACGATGGCTGTATGCGGGACGCCTGATTAGCTGATTGCCGTCATTTTGTGTGTACATAAATGACCATGCCGCACGATAGCTGTCACTTCTTCTCATAAATATTTCGTGTAAGTTGCTATAATGCACTGTATTTATCCCGTAAACAAGGGCTTGATAAAAGAAAACTCCGTTGTCTGTCCCGATTATGCTTGCAGTTCCGCCGCCATTAAATATCAAACCTCTTTCGTTTCCGTTCGGGCGCATAAATTCTAGGATATTGCCTCTTGTGATTGTGTCTTCAGCAACTGCATTGCGTGTCCAAAAAATAAAATTTTCTACTCCGTGTTCATTTATGCCGTTATAGTGAATTTGTCTGACAGGGAAGTATGCGCTAGTAACATTTCTGGCAATGACCTCAGAGCTGCGAATACGATTGCCGCCCCTGTCCATTTGTACTGATACTATTTCATCTCCGTCAAGCACCACCAAATAGTAGTTGCCGCCAAAGCTATAAAATGCGTATTGTGCGTTTGCACCGCTAGTATTAGTGGTATAGATGAGATGCATTCTGGAACCATCCAAGCTTGCCTTAAAAAAATCTGTGCGTCCTGACTGAACAACACCTGCATGGTCTCTTAGGTTGTGCGGAGAAGCAAAAAAGATCCATTCGCCCAAAATAAAAATGCCGCCGCCCATGGGTGTGTTTTCTTGACCTATTCTTTTGCCGATTACCCGCTCTACGCTTACGATATGGTTATAGCCAAACGGACCTTCTTGTTGCGGAATCCTATATCCATAATCGTCTCTTAAATAGTGGCCGTCCTCATCTCGTTGAAATTCTATAACACGCTCCGGATTTGTATAAAATTCTGTTCTAAAGGCAGGGTCTATGTTAAACCCGGCGCCCGGGGCGTCAGGAGCAGCCTTGGCTGTTTCAAGCACATATAATTCTTGCGTGCCATACCAAAAATTGAAAGTGCGGCGTTCTATGCTGCCTCTTAGTCTTGCTCTATAAAGACCGCCTTTTTCTACTTGCCTCCAAACATTTGCATCAGCATCCGGGTCAGTAAAACCGCCATATCCGTTTACAAAATAAATGTAATGACCGACCTGAACAGCAGAGCCGCCGTTTGAAAATACAGCGTGCCTGGCATCCGGTGTGGATATGGGGGGCTGGCGAAAGTTTCCGCATCCTGTCAAGAATACGGCGGTAGACAATAGCATCAATAAAGCTATGGTGATGAATAAAATTCGTTTTTTCATTATAACTTGTCCTTAGGGGTTTGTGATAATAAATGTGGATACTATCCAATTTTATAAGTTTAACCAACCTATTATATATTAAACATAGGGGCAAGTCAAATCAAAATAGCGACTTATTGAAAATATTTTATAAATTTAGCGGTTATAAGAGGTAAGCGGCAAATGAGTGAGCAAGGTGGTTAGATTCAAGCTCTTTTTCTTTCTGTCAACAAATCATCAGCTGTCAGTCCCATATATTTCACTTGACATCCTAATTTTGCTGTGCTATACTTTCTATATGAAAAATGGAATGATACATGTTTATATCGGTGATGGCAAGGGAAAAACGACGGCGGCGATGGGCCTAGGTATAAGAGCGGCGGGGAGCGGGAGCAAAGTGCATCTGACTCAATTTCTTAAGGACGGAAAT
>Ga0131853_10021450_pt1 | contig 11718 bp, 7 predicted proteins | sample TergutLab28metaG_FD_92764 | JGI IMG/M metagenome (GOLD analysis project Ga0131853, IMG submission 92764) | Labiotermes labralis P1 segment gut microbial communities from Petit-Saut dam, French Guiana - Lab288 P1 (version 2) (version 2) | ecosystem: Host-associated > Arthropoda: Insects >...
AGAAACTGAATGCGGAAATGGCGGAGCTGTACAAAAAGGGTGGGTACAATCCGCTCAAGGGCTGCCTTCCCATGCTGCTCCAGCTTCCGATCTTTTTTGCCATGTTCAACCTTTTCCGCACCCATTTCGAGCTGCGTGGCGCGACGTTCATTCCGGGCTGGATTCCGGACCTTTCCGTGCCGGAATATATCTGGCTGTTTCCGGATGAAGTGCGGTTGCCGCTTCTGGGCTGGGATGCGATCCGGCTTCTGCCGTTTCTTTATGCCGGGTCGCAGTTGCTCTATGGCAGGGTGACCCAGACCCCGGACCAGAAGGGCAATCCGCACATGAAAATGATCATGTATGCCATGCCCATAGTCTTCTTTTTCATTCTGTACGATATGCCGTCCGGCCTTTTGGTATACTGGATTTCCTCCAACGTTCTGACCATGGTTCAGCAGGTGGCGATCATGAAATACATTCGCAAAAAGAAAGCCGCTATGGCGGATGCACCGCCGGCTACCGTCGTACCGCAAAAGAAGAACTCCCAATCGGGGAATTCGCCGTCTTCCGTGATTGCGCCACGGAAGAAAAAGAAGAGGTGATAGCAGAATAGTTTGCGGGATTATCAGGGCGTTGCGGGGACCACCGGGTTCCGCAACGCCGTCGCATTTTAACCTGGCGATTTATTTGCCGTACTGTAAAGGAGAGACTATGGTATATGAATTCGAGGGCCGCACTGAAAAAGAGGCCATTGACAACGCGGCGGAACAGCTTGGTCTTGAAAAAGACGATTTCGACGTGGAAATTCTGGAAACCCAGCGCCAAGGGCTTTTCAAAAAGGGTCATGTACGCATAAGGGTGCATACCGACAAGCCTGTTTCCACCGCATATACCGGGCATTCATCGGAAGCCGGCGATGACGACGGCGTGGGCGCACAGCGGTCGCAGCCCCAGCGCAAGCCCAGTTTTGGCGATCCTGTTCCCCAGAACGAGTTCGAGGAAAAAATGATGGGTTTCATTACTGGCATCATCGAACGGATGGGCTATGGCGGCACGGTTACGGTTCTGTTTCGCGAGGAAAACAAACTGGGCCTGAAAATAGATTCGGACCATTCCTCTATACTGATCGGGAAAAAAGGCAAGAACCTGGATGCCCTCCAGCTGCTTGCCAATGTATACGCCAGGCAACTGAACCGCGAGGATACCAGAATCATTCTTGACAGCGAGAACTACAGGATCCGCCGCGAGGAATCGCTGGTGCGCCTGGCCTACACTGTCGCCGACCGTGTCTGGGAAAGCCGCACTTCCATTCTTCTTGAGCCGATGAATCCTTTCGACCGGCGCCTTATTCATACCACGCTCAACGACATTACCCACGTGGAAACGAAAAGCGAGGGCGAGGGTCTGTACAAGCGGGTAAGGGTATCTTTCCGTGGGGTTGGTTCCGGCGGTATGGGCAGCGCCGGCCGGAAACCCGTCGAACACGCCGAGCAAAGCGAGGAATATAGCGCAGAGGAGGTTTAGGGTAATGAGGGGATCGTTCCTCGCTTCCGTTTTTGTTTTCGTTCTTGCCGTGCCTGTTTTCTGCGTCCCGCAGGGCAGGGCGCACGGCGGCACCCTGGAAGGCTTGGTTGGTTTGGAACGTGCGGCTCTGCTTAGGGCCGCGTCCGATCCTGCGGCTCGGGATGGGCTTCTTAGCGAGGTACAGCTAAGGCGTCCAAGCCTTAGCCTTATGCCCCGGCACGATGCGCTGGAACGATTTGTCACGGAAGCCAAGAACGATCTTGGTCCTGCAATACTCGTGGAAACCCTTTACCTGTACAGCAAGCCGTATGGCCGTGCGGCGGAATGGACTGCGGCCGAACGGGCCGGCTTGTTCAACAGCATTACGGCATTGAGCACCCTTGCCGGGATTCAGTATTTTTCGATAACCCGTGGGGCCATGCATACTTTTTACGAGTCCTCCCATGTGATTGACAATCCCAGAAACAGGGCGGCCCTGCCCGACCCTGTGTTTGCGACGCCGCCCGCAAGGCTTGTTCTGTACGCGCGGCAAAGGGACCTTACTTTCGGGGACAACACCTATCGCTTTGAATACCGTGCCGGTGCGGATCATATTTTTTTCATGCAGGAAAACCTGACATCCATGAGTGCCGGCATCATCCCCGCGATAGGCAGAAACAGGTTCCGGATGGTGATGGCCATAATCGATGCCGGCGATTCGCTTCTGATTTATTCGGCGGCAATGACCAGGACGACCGCGGTTCCCGGAATGGGGGAGCGCATAGGCAATTCGTTCAACAACAGATTGCAGGCGGTGCTGCAGTGGTTTTCGGAACATGCGGATAGAGTTTTCCAAAAATAGAATGAGAGGAGATTGACAATGTTTACCGAGGGACTTTCTTATGATGATGTGCTATTGCTTCCGGGCTATTCGGAAACCCTGCCAAGAGACTGCGATGTAAAGACGACATTATGCAAGGGTATAACACTTAATTTGCCGATAATTTCGGCGGCAATGGATACCGTAACCGAGGAGAGACTTGCCATTGCCATTGCGCTGGAAGGTGGTGCGGGCGTTATCCACCGGAACCTGAAGCCGGAGGAACAGGCCCGGCAGGTGTCGTCCGTAAAACGGTACCTCAACTGGATCATAGACACGCCCGTAACCGTTCCGGAAGATTCCCTTGTGCGGGATGTGAACGTGCTGATCGAAAAGTACCATGTGTCCAGCCTTCCGGTTGTGGACAAGGACGGCAAGCTCAAAGGCATAGTCACCAGCCGTGACCTTCGCTTCCGCCATGACGAGGCCTTGCCGGTGGTCAATGTTATGACCGCAAAGGTGGAGGCCGTGAAGGGCGAGCCTTCGCTTACCGAGGTGTTGGAAATGTTCCAGAAGCACAGAATAGAAAAGCTGCCGATGATAGACAATGACGGCCATCTGGTCGGGCTTATCACCGTGAAGGATATTGAGAAAAACGAAAGCTACCCACGGGCGGCAATCGACAAATCCGGGCGGCTCATTGTCGGGGCGGCGGTATCCCCACAGGACTACATGCAGAGAATGCCTTTGCTTAAAAGCGCCAGGGTTGATTTTGTCGTGATGGATACGGCCCACGGCGATTCGAAAAACGTCATGGATGCCATCGGCCACCTTAAAAAGGAATTCGACGTTCCGGTGCTTGGCGGGAATGTGGCCACCAGGGAAGGAACCCGCCGGCTGATCGATGCCGGGGCGGATGCGGTAAAGATAGGCATTGGCCCGGGGTCAATCTGCACGACTAGGGTTGTCGCCGGCATTGGCGTGCCGCAGTTTACGGCCGTGCTGGACTGCGCCGAGGAAGCGGCGAAATCCGGCATTCCGGTGATTGCCGACGGCGGCATAAAGTTCTCCGGCGATATCACCAAGGCTATTGGCGCCGGTGCCAACGTGGTCATGATAGGCAACCTTTTCGCCGGGCTTAAAGAGGCACCGGGCAGGGAGATTATTTTTGACGGCAGGATTTTCAAGGAATACCGGGGCATGGGCAGCATGGGAGCCATTGCCGAAGGTTCCGGCGACCGTTACCAGATAGCCAAGGACGAAGAACCGGTTCCGGAAGGCATAGAAGGCCGTGTTCCCTTTAAGGGCGAATTAAGCTCTTACCTTAAGCAGCTCATTTCCGGTCTGCGTAAGGGAATGGGCTACTGCGGCTGCAGGGATATCGAGGAACTGAAAAAGTACCGCAAGTTCATGAAGATAACTTCGGCGGGTCTGCGTGAAAGCCATGTCCACGATATAACGATAACCCATGAAGCCCCAAACTATTCGCGTTACTAAAAAGGAACTGGATGCCTGGTACCGGAAATTCAGTGGGTCGAAAACAGCGACCGACGACTTTATTTCCAAGGATCCGGTCCAGTTTCCTTTGCGGTATGCGGCGCACGCAAACCGACATGCCGAACAACAGGCGGACGTGGAAATCGCCGCATTCCTTGCAGCGACGATAGCCTGGGGCCGGCGCGATCTGATTATACGTTCCGCACAAAAAATGTTCGCCATGATGGAACCGGGGCCGGCTGCCTTTGTCATGTCCGGAAGCTACCGCAAGCTGAAAGATCGTGGCAGCCCCTTGGAACGCTGTGTTCACCGCACTTTTTTCGAAGGCGATCTAAAGTATTTCTGCAAGGGCTTTAAGGCATGTTACGAAAAGCATGGCAGCCTGGAAAAGCTGTTTGCCGGCGCCCCCGACGTTTGGCAGGGAATAAGCCTGTTCCGAAAGGAAATGGCGGCCGGCAACAAGGGCAGCTACTCCAAGCATTTGGCAAACCCGGATGCAAACTCCGCCTGCAAGCGAATCAATCTGGCCCTGCGCTGGCTGGTGCGGAAAGGGCCGGTGGACCTTGGCCTTTGGACCGGCATCCAGGCCTCGGCGCTGTACATTCCGCTGGATGTCCATGTCGCACGCAATGCCCGAAAACTTGGCTTGCTGGAAAGAAAATCCAACGACAGAAAGGCGGTAACGGAACTTACCGAAAGGCTACGGGACTTCTGCCCGGAAGACCCGGTAAAGTACGATTTTGCGCTGTTTGATGATGATATCTAGACTTGTTCCGAACGGTTCCCACAAGGGCAGTCCGGAACAAGCCCGGTTTTGCTATTCGAAGGGAAGCACCGGTTAATCCCAACGGGGGATTAACCAGTGCCTCTTACCCTCATTTGAGTGGGCAAATGCAGATGGAACCGCTGGACCGTCTGATTTAATCGGCGGTTCCGTAGGATTCTTCCAGCGGAACAAAAAGCAGAACCGTTTCGGCACCGTCTTCGTCCGTGGTGTGCAGTTCCAGGTTTTCCCCCGCAAGGTTCCACCTTGCAACCCTGCCCATGTATTGCAGGAACCGATGTTCGGTGATCTCTTCCGGTTCCATGAAGGAGGCCATCATGGTTGTTGCCATGGGGCCAAACGTCACGGCCTGGTCGCTCGCCAGCGTGTACGGGCCACGAAAGCTGTTCGGCATTGCGGTGCCGAATACAAGGTCGTCACCGAAACGCAGCGTGAAAATGTCGCCGAAGGTTTCGGCATGGCCGGCGCGATCCAGGGTTACGGTTTCCGTGCCGGACCTTATTTCGGAAAGTATCCAGCCCCTGTCCATTACGCCGGCAAAACCGGTGTCCGCTACGGCTTCCACAAACGTTTCCGGGGCTTCCTGGGCCTGGGCCTCCACGGCTTCCGGTGTTCTTCTTTGGCAGTTTATTATCAATAGCGATACCGCCAATACCGCTATCGCCGACTGCAGTATCAGCAATTTTCCACGCAACTTCATGTTGTACTCCTTCGACCTCTTCGCATTCAACCGGAAGCAGCCCGTCAGGGTGTGTCCTCTTCCGCAACGGTCTGGTCTTCCTTCACGATTCTGTCAAGCCCGATAACAAAGTCCGGCTTGTCGATGCTGAGTATCCTTACACCCTGGGCGGCACGACCCATGACGCGAATCTCGCTGACTTTCAGCTTTATGGATTTGCCCTGGCTGGTGATGCACATGATGTCCTCGTCCTCAAGCACGCTTACGCATCCCACGATTTCGCCGGTTTTTTCGCCCACGGTGTAGATCCTCTGTCCCCCCGTGCCACGCCCGTGCGACGAGAATTCTTCGAACTCGACCCGCTTTCCATAGCCGAACTCTGAAAGTATCAGCATTCTTTCGGTTTTTTCCGGGGGCCTGTTTTCGCCGCCGGCGTCCTTGCCGTCGTCCACCCGCAGCATTCCGGCAAGCTCGTCGCCTTCGGCCAGTTTCATGCCGGCGACACCGCGCGACGAACGGCCCATTGCACGAACGTTGTCCTCGTGGGTTCGCAGCGCCTGTCCACGCCTGGAAATAAGAACAACCTCGTCGCTGCCTTTGGTCAGAAGCGCACTTACCAGTTTGTCGTTGTCGTCCAGGTTGATCGCTATGATGCCCCTGGTTTTGGCGTTGACGAACTCCGACGTTTTGACTTTCTTGACAACCCCGCGCGAGGTTCCCATAAACAGGAATTCCTCGTCGCTGAAATCCTTCAGCGAAACCACGGCGGTAATGTCCTCGTTCGGCGAAACCGTCAGCAGACTCTTGATGTGCGAGCCTTTGCTGATCCTGGATCCTTCCGGCAGTTCATGCACCTTCATCCAGTATGCCTTGCCGGCACTGGTAATGAACATAACATACTCGTGGGTCGATGCTACAAAAATCTGTTCCACGAAATCGTCTTCCGCAAGCTTTGCGCTTTGCATTCCCTTTCCTCCTCTGCCCTGGTTCCTGTACGAGGAAACAGGGACACGCTTGACATATCCAAGGTTGGAAATCAGTATCATCATCTCTTCCTTCTTGATTAGGTCCTCGATGTTGATGTTTTCCACCTCGCCGGCGATAATTTCCGTTCGCCGTTTGTCGCCGTATTTCTCGGCGATGGTTCTCGTTTCGTCCTTGATTACTCCCCGCAGTTTCTTTTCGTCTTCCAGCAGGGATTTGTAGTATGCTATGCGGACCCTAAGCTCGCCAAGTTCGGCCTCTATCTTTTCGATTTCCAGGCTGGTAAGGCGGCCCAGGCGCATTTCCACGATTGCCTCTGACTGCGCCTCGGAAAGCAGGAAGCGTTCCTGCAATCTGTTCCGTGCGTCCGCCACGTCCCGGCTTGCCTTGATTACCGCAATAACCTCGTCGATGTTCGCAAGCGCTATAACCAGGCCTTCCAGAATGTGGGCGCGTTCCTCGGCCTTGCGAAGCTCGTAGCGGGTGCGGCGTGTGACGACCTCGACCCGGTGTTCGATGAAATGGTGGACAAGCTCCTTCAGGTTTAGGCACTGGGGTTTGCCGTTTACCAGCGCAAGGTTGATGACGCCTATGGAAGTCTGCAACTGGGTGTTGGAAAAAAGCTGGTTCAGCACAACCTTTAGGATTGCGCCTTTCTTAAGCTCTATGACTATGCGTATGCCTTCCCGGTCGGATTCGTCGTTCGCATGGGAGATGCCGTCGATCACCTTGTCCCGCATCAACTGCCCTATTTTTTCCAGCAGCATGGCCTTGTTGACGTTGTAGGGAATTTCGGTGAAAACTATTTTTTCCTTGCCGACCTTGGTGGTTTCCACGTTGAACTTGCCACGCACCAGAAGCTTTCCGCGCCCGGTCTTGAATGCGTCGCGGATTCCGCGATGGCCCAGAATGACCCCGCCGGTGGGAAAGTCGGGCCCATGCACGAAACCCATCAGGTCGTCAATCGTGAGTTCCGGGTTGTCGATGTGGGCGCAGACCGCATCGCAGACTTCCGCCAGGTTGTGCGGCACCATGTTGGTCGCCATGCCGACCGCAATCCCGCTGGATCCGTTGACCAGCAGGTTGGGAATCGCCGACGGCAGTACCGAAGGTTCCAGCAAGGAGTCGTCGTAGTTCGGGACGAAATCCACGGTCTCCTTCTGGAGGTCCTGGAGCATCTCGTCGCCAACCTTGGAAAGCTTGGCCTCGGTGTAACGCATTGCCGCCGGGGGATCGTCGTCCACCGACCCGAAGTTGCCCTGCCCCTTGACCAGCGTGTAGCGCAGGGAAAAGTCCTGCGCCATGCGGACAAGCGCATCGTACAGCGAAAGGTCGCCGTGCGGATGGTACTTACCCATCGTTTCACCGACGATGAGGGCACTTTTCTTGGGCTTTACGCCGGGGCTTAACCCCAGGCTGTCCATCGCGTACAGAAGCCGCCTGTGAACCGGCTTTAGCCCGTCCCGCACGTCCGGCAAGGCCCGGGACACGATGACCGACATGGCGTAATTGAGGTAGTCCGTCTTAACTTCGTCTTCTATCGCAACCGGTATAACCCTGCCAGCGGGAACAGGCGCGTCTGTGGTTTCTGCCATTTTATGGAACCTTCTACTATTTCTGGGACCTTCAGCAGGCCCCTATGGGATGCTTCGTCAAAAACAAGGCCTTTCGGCACCAGGATACCCGTCAATTATACATGTTCCGGTGCAAAAAGTGAAGGCGGGTGTTCGTGCCTCATGCAAAATGTTACTCAAACTAAGAGGGCGCCTGAAGGAGGGCATCCGAATGGGGCTGAACATGAAAGAGAGGCAGTCGGTGGCGAGGGCGTACGGGTTCCAGCTGCAAGGCATCGAGGAAAGAGAAGGCCACCATGCTGGACGAGCTCATCAGGCTGACCAGCTGTACGGTCCATGGTATAATGGCGCAAAAGAAAACACAAAGAAGCGGAAAAAGCTATGGGGCAGGTACTTTACGGGTGCGCCAGAACGACGGAGGCAACCCGCCGCACAATACAAAACAGTCAAGAGAGTCTGAGAACGCTGGCCGGGCGTTACGGCATAGACCGTGGCAAAGTGGAAAAAACGGGAAACCGCAGGCGATCTGGCGGAGGGCAGCAGGGACTTGCCCTGGATCTGGACATGGCCCTTGGAAACGAAGAATTCAACGTATTTTCTGCGGAGTTCGTCTGCTGTCATGGGTGGATTATAGCATTTATCAGCGCCGGGGGCTAGACTTGCCCTGCCCTGGAACCCTGTCCATGGCGGAATCCACCCTTAAAACGGGCCATTGACAATTTCATCTGCAAGCCATACAATACCACACATGGCCTTCGGGGGAATGGCCGGTGTGACAACTGCACGACAATGGCAAAATATCAGAGTGGGCCTGGGGTTGCGAGGCAAGGCCATTGATTCCCGCCGCGATGGGGTTTAGACACCGTCGCGAAACGCCGTTTAGGTAGGGTAGATTGAAAAACCGAAAAAGCCTAAAGACGAACTTTATCTCCGCCGTTGTCGTGGCAACGGTTGTCCTCATCATCGCCTTGGCCGTGACGATGATCAACTTTCTCAATTCCGTGACAGACGCGATACTTTTCGAAACCCTGCCCCCGCTGACGCAGACCGCAGCCGAGGGCGTTGGGGTCAGCATGTCCCTGCTGGGAAGGAACGTCATTTCCTCGAAGGAGAACCCGGTTTTCACCGATCCGGATGCATCGGCAGACCAGAAGCGGCAGATACTTGACGTCATGGCATCGGAATTCGGGTTTGCCTGGCTGGGCCTGTATTCTATGGCCGGACATCTGGAGGCTGGAACCATACACAGCCCGCAGTTCATTGCGGGGGTGGCTTTCCAGGAAGTGCGAGAATCGCCGCGCCAGGTCACCTTCAACGTGCAGGCCAGGGAAACCGGCGAGCTGGAGGTCCTTATCGGAAGCCGGGTGACCCGGGATGGGGCGACGGTGCACTACATGATCGCCAGTTCCAACTACTACGTTTTCAACAACATCGTCACCAGTTTCGTCGTCTCGGCCGAAAGCGTGGCCTACATCGTGGACAATTCCGGGACGTACATGGTGCATCCGGACACGGCACTTGTGCTTCAGCGGGACACCATGTTCGCGCAGGATCGCATAGGCGGCGAGATCGGGACGTTCGGGCAGGTTCTAAGGTACATGCTTTTGGACAGGCCCGGAATCGTCCGCTTCCGCAACGGCGGCAACGAAAGGATCCTGAGCTTCGCCCCGATTACCGGAACCCCCTGGAACCTTGTCATAGAAACATCGCGCAACGATTTCGCCGACACCATCTTCCAGCAGGTGCTGATGAACATGCAGCTGGCAATCCTGGTGCTGGTGGTTCTGGCCGTGGTGGCCAACCTGTTCATCGCCACGCTTGTAACCAGGCCGCTGAAAACCATCACCAAGCACGTAAGGCAGGTGGAGCAGGGCAGCTTCAAGTACCACCTGCCGAAGCAGATTTTCAAGAGGGACAACGAGATCACCCAGCTTGCCGTGGCCTTCAATTCCATATCGAACCTGCTGGAAGGCGTCATCAGGGACATAGAGGCGATAGTCCGGGCCACCGGTTCCGGAAAGCTGGACGCCAGGGTCAATGTCTTTAGGCTCAAGGGCGACTTCCTGAAGATTGCCGAGGGCATAAACGATTCGCTGGATCTTGTCTGCTCCTACTTCCATGCCATTCCGGAAGCCGTGGCGCTGTTCAACGAGAAAAAGGAAATACTGTTCCGCAACGACGCCATGACGGAGTTCCTGCTTATCCACGGGATAGAGCTGGACGATCCCGACCTCATGGAAAAGATAGTCGGCAGGGGAGCCGCCACGCTCAAGTCGCCGACCAGAAAAGCGATCGCCGTCCAGCCCGTCGATTCCGACGGCGAGAAGTATCCGAACGACCCCTTCGGTCTGGAGATGGCGGCGATGTTCACCCCCACCGTGCCCTACCCGGATCCGCTTTCCGCCAACGTATTCATTCCGGGGCCGGACGGCATGAACAATTTCGACATGCGGATACAGCGGGTCGGCAAAACCACGACCAGAAAGGATTCGCTGTGCATAGTCATGACGCTGAACGACGTCACGCCGCTGGCGAACGCCAAGATGGATGCCGAGACCGCAAACCAGTTCAAGAGCAACTTCCTTGCCAGCATGAGCCACGAGATACGCACTCCCATGAACGCCATAACCGGCATGGCGGAGCTGCTTCTGCGCCTGGAACTTTCGGAAGAGGCCAAGGGTTACGCACAGGACATAAAGCAGGCGGGCTCCAACCTTCTTTCGATCATCAACGACATTCTGGATCTGTCCAAGATAGAAGCCGGCAGGCTGGAGATAATACCGGCGCAGTATCTTCTGGCATCGCTTGTCAACGATACCGTCAACATAATCCGGATGAGGCTGGCGGAGAAACCGGTGCGGTTCTACACCAACATCGACGGCAGCATTCCCAACGGCCTTATCGGGGACGAGGTGCGGCTGCGGCAGGTGCTGCTGAACCTTCTGTCCAACGCCGTCAAGTTCACGGACTGGGGACAGATAAGCCTGTCCATGGTTGTGGAAAGGCGGGAGGATGCGCCCAAAATCGCTCCGCCGGGCGGCCAGTTCGGCGGCGGCAAGGTCTGGCTCAAAATCACCGTGACCGACACCGGCAAAGGCATCAAGCCGGAGGACCAGGAAAAGCTGTTCGGCGAATTCATACAGGTGGACACGAAGAAGAACCGGGGCATAGAGGGAACCGGGCTTGGGCTTGCCATTAGCAGACGGCTCTGCGCGTCGATGGGCGGGAGCATAAGCATGGAAAGCGAGTACGGCAAGGGCAGCACCTTTACTGCCATAGTCCCCCAGGGCGTCGATTCCGAGGAACAGTTTGCCACCGTGGAAGATGCGGCGGACAAGAAGACCCTGGTCTACGAGGGAAGGGCCGCATGCGCCAGCTCCGTATGCTGGTCCCTGGAAAACATGGGTGTCCCCCATACCGTGGTGACAACGCTGGAGGATTTCGCCGGGGCCCTGTCCCGCGAGAAATGGTCGTTCGTGTTTTCCGGGTTCGGCCTCTACAACAGGATCAAGCCGATACTGGAAAAGCCGGCGGCGGATTTCCCCGGCGGGGAAAGGCCGATACTGGCCCTGACCACCGAGTTCGGGGAGGACGCCTACATACCCAACGTGCGTTTCATTTCGCTGCCCGTGCTTTCGCTGTCCGTGGCCAACGTGCTGAACGGCAGGGCCGACAGCAGGGACTTCTACAAAAACCCCGCCGATTCCGGCTACGGGGCAATCCGGTACACTTTCCCGGATGTGCGCCTGCTGGTTGTCGACGATATTGCCACGAATCTGAAAGTTGTCGAGGGACTTCTGGCCCCATACGAAACGACGATAGACACCTGCTTCAACGGCCTGCAGGCGGTGGATTTGGTCAAGCAGAACGAGTACGACCTTGTCTTCATGGACCA
>Ga0131853_10021451_pt1 | contig 11718 bp, 8 predicted proteins | sample TergutLab28metaG_FD_92764 | JGI IMG/M metagenome (GOLD analysis project Ga0131853, IMG submission 92764) | Labiotermes labralis P1 segment gut microbial communities from Petit-Saut dam, French Guiana - Lab288 P1 (version 2) (version 2) | ecosystem: Host-associated > Arthropoda: Insects >...
GGGTGAGGAGTACAGATCACTTAGCTCCTCGTTATGCAGTCTCCTCCATTCCCCCGTTACCTCGTCCCTCCTAGGTCCAAATATTCTCAACACCATATTCTCAAACACCCTCAGCTTCCTTTCGTCCCTCAATGTCAGCGACCAAGCTTCACACCCTTACAAAACCACAGGCAAGATTATAGTTCTATATATCTTAACCTTTAATTTCCTGGACAACAACCTGCAAGACAAAAGATTCTGCACCGAATGATAGCAAGCATTTCCTGACCTCAGTCTACTCTTTATTTCTTCCCGAATAGAATTTTGGATTGTTAAAAGTTGTTCCCAAATATTTAAACTCTTCCAACCTAGTCTTCTTATATTCTGAAAAAAAATTTCTGGAACTGTATCTGCTCTTGCAGTGGCCGCCCGCCGTTTCATGCGAAGAGGAGAGAGACAGAGTTGCAGTTTCCGAAACCGTGCGTTATTTTCAGAATAGCAGGCAACTGACAGTCTAGAAGCAAAGTACGAGTAATCCCGAGTGTTGACTATCATGATAACAAGAGCTTGTTAGAAGTTAAATGATTAAATTATTCACTACCTAATCTTCGGTCGTTCCTAAGTAATTTAATATATCAGTCTTCATTTGATCTTTTAAATTGCTTCCTCCCGCCAGTTAATGGTTCCCACCTCAGTACAGCTGCAAGAACACTAATGATCCACCCACTGTTATTTGCCGCATGATGCCTGATGACAAATAGCCGTCCATTCTGGTATAATAACTTCTGACGAACATTTTATACACTAATACCTCCGGTGTATTTTATAAAAATGGTTAACGTGCTGCTAATGGTTATTATTTTTTCGTAAAAAAAAAGCTTTAAATATGGCGATGATAAAATATCTCTGCCAACGTAAATTTACACCAGAATATGGGAACTGAGGTACACCCAACAATGTATGTCATCAGTATTGAAAAATAAAAATGTTTCATACGTTTATAATTAGATTTACAGCCATACATTCGAATAGACATTAAAGAAATTAAAAAAAAAGCTATAAAATTTCTTCACATTTTTGGTCCCTTTAAATTAATAACTTAGGGTAAATTTGCGTTATGTATTTTATATGCATTTCAGCCACTCTTTTTGTTTCATATATTAAAAAATATCACAATCATGAAACGTAACAAAGACAATGTTATTCGAAATTTTTACTCCTTTTACCACTATATTAAATTTCTTTTAGGATGAAAAGTAGTGCAATATTTCAGAAAATAATTGCACGATAGTCATCAATTAATCACTAATAATGTCATCTAATCTTAAAGCTCTGCATGTGCATGTATTGAAAAGGGAATTCACAAAATAAACAAATACACTAATGTTAAAATGATATATTTTTGACAACAATTGTGTGTAAAATAATCGAGAACTAGAAGAGATGAGCAAAGGAGAAAATATAGTAAAATAGATAAAAGGGCAAAGGATAAGCTGGTTAGGTCATCTAGAGAGAATGGAGGAGGATAGGATGCCCAAAAAGATCTTCACTCAGGAACTGGAAAGGACGAGAAGAAGGGGAAGACCCAGGAAAAGATGGAAAGAGGAAGTAGAAAGATATTTTCAAGTGTTGGGAGTCAGAAGATGGAGAGAGTTGGTGGCAGATAGGAAAAAATGGAAGGACATTGTTCGACAGGCAAAGCCCACAGTGGATTGTAGTGGCTATGGAAGAAGAAGAAGAAGAAGAAGAAGAAGAAGAATTGTGTGTAAAAAATATAATTTTGATATCACTGAATTCGTTGGTTTATTGTGTGACTGTCAACTATATATCTCTGCCTCATATTGCACACGGCACGTAAAGGTTTCAGCCTAACACACAATATGACGGTGCCTGAAGAAGACACGATTGTGTCAAAACTCCTACCATTCGTGTTACCAATGACGCTGCTAATCTGATACTTACCCTGCTTTACCGTATTAATATCACTCACGCCTAGCGGTCATCGTAGTTACAACGTTCCCTGCTCCGTTTCCTTTCCTTTTCCACAGCCCAACCTACACCTTCTCACTACATGCTGCTAGCTAAGCAACTTAGCCAGTGAACAGCTTCAAAATTTAAAAAAAGTCGTTTCTAAATTTGCCTCTCGGACTGGGATGTTCTAAATTAAGGTCTGTCCTGGGTGATCGATATACCGGACCCACGCAGGTGTTGTGCGGTGTTCAGTTTGATCTGTATTTATGTCTCTTTTGTTTTGAGTTCCCGGCAACAACAAACAAGTAAAGTTTAGATGTTTTGTTGACCGTGCATCTCAGTATATTTATCTTAGTAATTAACCAACTTGATGCACAAAATGTTTGTTTTACAATAAGTTTATTTCATGCGTCTACATGTTTCGAGCACATGTGCTCATCATCAGGAGGCCAAAATTGTATTATACAGCTTCTGGTATCATCACACCTATAGGTGTAGAGGCATGCAATAAACGTATTTTAAAACAAAAATTTTGTGCATCAAGTTGGTTATTTACTAAGATAAATAAAACAAAGTAAAATTTAATTTTGTGTTTAAGAAGACAGCCAATGAACGTATAAAGTAACATTGAGACTCGTTCGAGCAACCATTTGTAGGAGTGGAAAAGCAATAAATATTAAATGTCCTGAGTGTGTGTTTGTAACTTTAGTTATTCAGCATGCAATGCGCATGCGCCATACTGTCATCTGTTACATGCCGTCTCTACAATATTTTTCCACATTATCTCACAAACAGTACGATTTTCGACAAAAAAAATTATTGAACGTAAGATGCGTGTTTTCATTTTTTCTACAAATTTGTCTGAAATATTTTTAATCTAAGAAAAATTGCGAGGGTCATGATAAAAATGTATATTGGTCTGCACGTAAAGTAACTGTTATTATCTTTGCCGATTTTGGCGAAACTTGATTTTTCTCGACATATTTTCGAAAAATACTCCAAATACCAAATTTCATGAAAATCTGTCCAGTGACAGCCCAGTTGTTCCATGCGGACAGAAGGATGGAGGGAGGCAGTCATTCTTGTTTTTGTGTCATATATGTGTGTGTGTGTGTTGTTGTTGTTGTTGCTCGATTCGTACAATAACACATTTTTGTCTTTGTTGTATAATTCTTTACTCTCATCTGATGATGTCTTTTACCAAATTTCTCCACCAGCGCTTCCACGTACTCCCGGTTAAGATTGGGTAAGGCGGAAATATTGAAGCAGTACGAATAAATAATGTCAAATAATTGTAGAATAATCACACAAAATTAGCCAAATGTATAGCAGATCCCGGTGGCCGTGCGGTCTAAGGCGCAAATCTGCAGCGGTTTCGAATCCCGATGAGGCTTTAGGTGTTCGGATCTGGTTGTTGTTGTGTGTTGTGTAAACAGCGGCCTTTGCGACGGGCTGATCACTCGTTTAGAGCAGTCCTACCGTGCGTGTTTGTGTGTCCAATTGTGTGTGTGAGCTAGGAACGTCACCAATGAGGCGACTTTGGACCGATTGGGCTGTCGTGCTACGGAGGAAAACTGAATACATACCAAAATAAAGTGTTTATGAAAATTTCTGGAAGGATGAAGTCCTTACATGTATCACCATTCCAATGCTGCATTCCATCGCCAAAATTTTCTCAACTCACGGATCCGTTAGGCACTACTGCAGGCTGCAGGGAGTTGCAATACAGGGTTAATTGAAATGACTGTCGGGATTTTAACAACTTGCCACCTCTTTCTCCAGATGCAACCCCATGTGATTTCTTTCTATGGGGTTACGTCAAGGATCAGGTTTAGGTTCCTCCTCTTCCCACAAGTATCCCGGAACTGAAGGTATGAATCAGAACCGCCATTGAAACCATCAACGCTAACATGCTACCACCAGTTCGGAACGAACTCGATTATCGTGTTGATGTTTGTGGAATCACAAAGGGTTCACATGTAGAGCACCTGTAAGGTATGTATAAAAAATTTGGGGTTTTGTTCTATTAAATAAAAAAATAGATACTCCTATCTCAAGTGTATTGTGTACGACAAGTTGTTAAAACCCCGACAGTCATTCCGAATTACCCTGTAATTGCAGAAAAGAAAAGAACGCAATATAGAATTCTTTGATAAGTAAATACAAAACTTTGTCGTAAAAAGGATAGTCTTCCTTGTAGCAATGACAATACACCTGGGATGAGGAAGGGTCTCCAAGACAGACACTGTATGCTCTACTGAGTAAAATCTACTCAAATTGCGGACTCATTATTCACAGCTCACAGACCCAAGGCTACGAAACGCTAGCCTAAGTCCTTGCCGCCTGATCTCTTCACTACGCCTTAATCGGCTGCCATAACAGTTCAAATCTATGGTCTGAAACGCTCGCGTTAATCGACTCACCACCAACATTAGTGAAACGTATTGTTCTCAGGCACAGAACATACTTCAATGATGTAAAAGACTTTATTTATGGCGTGGCAAGCCATTCTTTACAGAACTGTAGAAGGAGGTCTGTGTAAGAGAATTTAGTGCTGTCATGTTGCGTTGTCACGCCAATGTACCATTTCACTTTAGTTGAAGGATAATTCACCACAGAACAGAGGACAGCCTACTCTCGTAGAAGATTTACGGCGGAGACCTCGGATTTAGTGGCGAACTGCGTGCTGAAGCGTGTTTTGATGTATATATGTATACTGGACCATGAAGCCAGTCGGCCCGCGACATTAATGCAATAGTCCGGCCAAGTCTTAATGAAGCCATACAAATGTGCGTCTGTCACCACATTAAGTTCTACTGCTAGTAATATGTATCATACGCTGTAAAGGTAAAGTGATCACGTTCGATGCCCGATGTAGCCCAGGTGGGTAGAGGTATAGCTCTACGCTTCCATGACCGCGGCACTAGAAGGGGGTGAGTGGTCAGCGTCACGCCCCGGCCGCACTTTACCCCGGGAAAGACCCGGTACCAATTTTACAGAAGGCTGGGTGAGCCCCAGGGCCGGTCTGGACGGGCGGAAAATCTCGTCCCCAACGGAATTTTTTTTAAGTTGTTTTATTCATGTCAGACTTGGGTGCAGGAGCACATAGTGTCAGTACACATAACGACAGTGAGAATGAACACAGGTACGACACTATCTATGGGAACAAAAATATGTGCAGGAATTGTTCCAGAATTACGGTGGACTGCAACAGCACCCTCCGGGACCAGAATAGACCCGAAACACAAGGGCAGTATGAAAGTCAACTGCATCAGACAAAGGTAGGCACATGAGTCCATGTCATTACCCCCAATCTTATTTAAGGCACACATCATTCACATATTGCTCCCATGCTGTGAATTCGACTGTCTGTCCACGATACATTCCACACGTGTTAACGTTAGGACAGCCATAAGGAGGGAAGCAATATCAATGTCGGTGGACACAACCCCGAGTCACAAGGATTCGATCCCGAACCGTCCAGCTCGTAGTTAGTCGCTATACCGACTGAGCTACCGGACCCACATCATACGCTGTAACGAGAATAAGCAACGTGCATTGCTTTACTCTGTACTTACATGTTCAGTGTATATTTTTTTTATGTTTTGCTGACCGTGCATCTCAGTATATTTATCTCAGTATTTAACCAACTTGATGCAAAAAATTTGTTTCACAATAAGTTTTATTTCATGCCTCTACATGTTTCGAGCACATCTGGTATCATCACACCTATAGGTGTGATGATACCAGAGGCTGTGTAATGCAATTTTGATCTCCTGATGATGAGCACATGTGCTCGAAACATGTAGAAGCATGAAATAAAACTTATTGTGAAACAAATTTTGTGCATCAAGTTGGTTAAATACTGAGATGAATGTTCAGTACAGTTCTGAGAACAGAGACTCTTCTGCAACAGCATTGAGTGGTTTTGGGTGCGTTCGAAAAATTGCGAAAAGCGACTACTAGCTTTATCAAGTATGTCCTCACGGAACAACTCGGCTCCCACTGACGGATTTTCATGTAATTTCATGTTTTAATATTCTTCGAAACAAACGCCCAGAAAATTCAAGTTCAATTCAAATCAGACAAGCATAACGAGAACTTTACATGAAGACTAATTTACGTTTATGGTTTTTATCTCGCACAGTGATTCATAGAATGAGAAATATTTCGAACAATCTTTGCGGTGAAAATCACAACACATATTTTATGTCCAATATACTTTTTTTTTTTTTGGAAAAGCGTACCGTTTATGAGATAATGTGGAAATATAGTGTAAAGCGGGGAAGGCCACAAATGCCACAGATGACAACATGGTGCATGCACCCAGTATGCTGGATACCTGAGGCTACAAATACAAACTCAGGATATGAAATAGTTATTGCTTGTAAACTGCAACATTTGTTGCACTAACGCGCCTCAATGTGACGTTATACATACATTATCTGTATTATTTATAATGGACTCGGAAAGTGTTTACTGTGTGGTACAAACAGAACCTCATATACGATTTAGATAAACGTCAGTCTCAAAGTATCCATACCAGACAGCAATCTTTTTTAGAATACCTGGATATAAGTAACTGTAGAGTTACGTAAATCATTATATAATCAGGGGGATACCGTAAAATGACAACTAATATAGGAAATATTTATCAAAAAACTAAGTTTTCTTGCAGGTCAGTTGCCCAAAAATTTGTGTCAGAATAAACTCGAAGACGGATTAGGCCAGGCGAGAAATCTGTGACGGACAGAGAATAAAAAATCAGCATACGTAAAATGATTAGATTTAGAACATAAGGAACGTGGTTGGGTTTCCTTATACAAAACCATTATCACCTTCACATATTGTTGTAATAAGGTACTACTGTATCTGCGTTATAAACAGCTAAATTGGACAGCAACAAGTGAAACAAATATTTCATTTCATAAAGAAGATAAGAAAAATACAAAAATATTATGATGAAATATGGCCTTGTAATATGTACTGGACATGACTTGTGTAGAGAAGGTACAACGGTAATATCGTTTCGGGTAAGCGTCGGTTAATATCACATCTGTCTAAATGATTAACAGCATCTTGGTACAAACTCTGATTCGGGGAGTTTGTTAAAGGGCACAAAGTTAGGGGACCGCAAAATTGTGACCAAATATTAAAATAAAAATTTGATATTCCTTTCAATCAATCTCGCGTAAGCAAAGCGTATTCCGTATTAAGGCAATTAATTTCCGGAATTTAAAACACTCAATAAGCACTAAAATGAATTCGAATTAAGTCTACTGACAGCAATCGACATTTTTCCATAACTCTTGACACGCCAAATTTTAACGTGATTACAAGATGTCTGTATTTTCTTCCGGGCATAGACGTCTGCTTGTTCATTGACACTTCTTCATCAAAAGTACGCACAATGAGAATTCTTATGGCATATATCCTTAAGTAACATTTCCTGATATACGAAAAAAAACCACCTGAATTTCAGAGTGTATTCTAAGTATTCATTTCAAGTTTAGGCACCTTTTATTACAGCAAATTAAATTTCGTTCCCTTAATACTTAAAGAAAAGTTGGTGTTATCCATTACTCTCCTGCTTCATACACGGGCTGAATAATCATTCCAATTTGATTATACTTACAGCACTTGCTTATTTACGTATCTGCCACAGGATATTGTATACATCTCCAAATCCTCTAGACGTCCTTCTTGTTCAAAAAGAATATACCTCACATTCAACACACGCCATTAATAAGGAAACAATTATAACATTTCATTACTGCGGACTACATGTTTCAGTGCTGCAGTACCGCTATTACACCTTCAAAATACCAAATATTAGAATTAAATTTTGTACAGTCTGCTATGTTCCTATCAACTGACGGTTACAACGTGCCTGTCCCAGTGTAAAGTTACACTTTCAGCCTTGAATTTACCAACGACAGATACTTTTTATCAATATCTTTCGTAAAACAGCAAACTTCACTCAGCACATTATTCCTTCATAAAACTAACAGTGGCTCAGCTAAAGAAATTTCCCGCTTTTATTCAACCAGAAATTTCATTGCCTTGCTCACAGCAGCAGGCCACAATAATTATCTTAATCTAGATAAATTCTGTCGAAAATATCACATCTGCAAACTATCTACAAAACCCCTTATAATGTTTTCACTGGATTGTCACCCAGGTCCTTACCGCAAAATGATCTCACCTTCGCTGCTTATACATTTCAAAATTAATATAGATTATGAACTAAATATTTATATTTATAAAATGTACGATGGAAGACAGAATGTACGGAATAACAAAGATATGGTGATATTCTAATACAGTTCAAAAGAGCTTGTTACTATCTATCTTAGTATTTAACCAACTTGATGCACAAATTTCTTCACAATAAGTTTTAATCCATGCCTCTACATGTTTCGAGCACATGTGCTCGAAATATGTAGAGGCATGGAATAAAACTTATTGTGAAACAAATTTTGTGCATCAGGTTGGTTAAATACAGTTCAAAACAGCTTGTTACTAGTTCATACAGAATTCTTGTTTTCTGCGCAGTCGACCAAGAAATTATAACCAGCAGTGTTAGCTTTATCTCACATCTCAAGATTCTTGTTCGTTTAATTGAACCTTCGTTATATGTTTCCAGATGGAAGTGCGAGACGACACAAACACAGATATGGGCGGGCTGGCACAAGAAGAGTTTAGATATTTGCTGACCCCGTGTTGTAATGACATCATTGTAGAGATAACGTAAGACTACTTCCTGAGGTAAGGAGTTTTCGTCTTCTTATGACGAGTTTTAGAACCTCTGCCAAAGATGTGTCTTAAAGTGACAAAAAAATGGGTGACTACAAACCGAACTGTAGGGACTCGAATCCTGTCCAGGTACTAGAAATATTTCTTCGTCACCAGAATGTTGAAAACTATATTTTGTACAAAGACATCCTCCAGTGTGAACTATGATTTCGTCCGCATTGAAAGGTTAATGGAGAACTGAAAACGGTGCAACGTATTTAGCCTCACAGTTACCATCAGCAGCATTTACTCTCCATCGATTTTAACTGTGTACCTCCCATGTCAAGTACGTTCTGCAACAAATCAATACAGCTAGAAAGCAAAATGTAAGATTATCATAGTGGTAAAATCTCTCACGTAGAATTTCACCAAAATTTGACTGACGGTTTACGACAGCAAACGAAGAATATATCTGTGGCCTTACTGAAGTCAATTTTGTTGTGAACAAGTATGGTAGAAAATTTGAATTCGCTACAGAGTTTAGTAAAAAGAAAATTAACTTATATGTGAAAATTTAAAAAAAGAATCTGTCAAACAGCGCAGGGACTGGCAGTAGGTCACAAACTGAAAGGGTGGAGAAGACGGATTTATTTCTACACTGCAAGAAATATCTAATATAGAATACTGAAATTAAACGAGTAAGTTCCCTTCAGATATACTAGGAGTTTGGAATAAAATTATATACGAAATATTTCAACTATATTCTATAGGTCTAATACAAAACAGTTTCCCTAACAAAATAAAGCGATCAGTTAGATCGAACGTTGAGAGAGGGTCGGTAAATACTACGTTCTGATGAAAGAAAGACGCTCAGTATGCGCCAACTGAGGAATTAATTCGGTATTCACGTTTTTGACTTGTACTTGACAAGGAGGTAATGGAAATGGTGATGTCGGGTGAGAAGAGGTGGCGGAAGGGGTGAGACGGAGAACAAATAACAGAACGAAAGCGGGAAGAGAGAGTAAAAGTATCTCTAACCTCCATCCTACAACCAATTTGACAGATTAAGGTCGTACAAGTAACAGGAGGAATAAGAGCTTTAAGAGGAAACACCAGCAATCAGCAAGGGATGAAGAGGTTTGTCACTGTTGTTGTTGTTGTTGGTGGTGGTGGTGCTGGTGGTGGTGGTGGTGGTGGTGGTGGTGGTGGTGGTGTTAGTTTTAGTGTTTGGGTTAGCGTTGTGTTGGTGTTGGTGTTGTTGTTGGTGTTGTTGGTGTTGTTGTTGTTGTTGTTGTTGTTGTTGTTGTTGTTGTTGTTGTTGTTGTTGGTAGTGGTAGTGGTGGTGTTTTTGGTGTTAGTGTTAATATTAGTGTTAGTGTTAGTGTTAGTGCTGCTGCTGCTGCTGCTGAAAAATCGATATGAAATCTAACCTATAAAATCGTAGAACCTTTTTAAAGCTATAAGATAAACCTTAAGCATTTCGCGACATAACATAATGCATTACATAATTCTCTTAATTTTCCGTGAAATAAGTCACATTGTGTCTTTCATATTTCCTAACAACCGATAAAGTGTTTAAAACACAAGCGCAAAGACCTACAGACAGAGAGGTTTGGTCTTATAAGGCTTCATTTTCAACGATTTGAAAAGCACGGTAAAAATCATAATCTTACCAAAATATAGCAAAGCTTTGTAGCACCGTAATAACACAGCCCTGTAGAATTTCTCCAGTTCACAAAAATACTGAAATAACCTGACTGCTTCGTTTCGCAGTTGTTTCGGTGAGTTAAATCTGCGTTAATGTACAACACTAAGCACTTAGAGGCCAGTGACAATTACGTGCATCGGTTGTTTAATGCTAGGCAGTACTACATTTCATTCGCACGTTTCATTTGTGGGGTCTGTTGGGTTCTCTGAACAACGAAGCACTATACCCCCACACATTTTTTAGCCGAATTACGTTTGTTATAGAGCTGCGATGTGTTTTCAGTCATTAAAACATTTTCACCATTTCGTATTTCAATAACACTGATTTACGAATTCAAACCGCTGTAACAATAAGCGAACAAATGCAGCAGTTGGTGGAGGCACTCTACTACAAGCCGAAAGGTCACGCCTTCGATTCTTGCTGGTGTCATTAGAATTTTTCATTTACATAATCCTTCCAGCCGCACTACGGCCCTGGGGGCGACTCAGCCTCTAACAGAATGATGTACATAGAATATTTACTGGGAGGTAAAGGCGGCCGGTAAGTAGGGCTGAGAACATTACCACCTTCATATGCTGAATGTCTCGAAATGTGGGAGTCTGAACCTGCTGGAAGCCTCGGGGTCTGTTGTAGGCCTGTAAAGGCACTGCTTTACATATATGTATCTAAATACACACAGCTTAACAACTTGGTTTCTCTGACCAGAAACACTGAAATGTGTCTTAAATAAACAGGGTGTGGGAGTACATATTGGATTCATCTGGAATAATCCCGCAAAAGCCCACGGTAGTAAATCTGTAGGTTCAATAAAAATGAAAGTCTTCTTGTTTTTTAATTAAAAAGAAAGCATCGCATATTTTTAAAGCTACAAAGAGACGATATTTGAATAATAAGAAACATAACTCGAGATAATGAGTACAGTCGAACCTGGTTACAACAACATTGATTTACCCGTCAACACGTCTATTGTGTCAGATGTTCTGTGACACCAATTAATTCTACACTGCTGGTCTTAACATTATACTCTTCGGTTACAACAGCACTTGATAACTGAAGAATAAAATCCATCTAGATGCCACTTATTACATTATTATACTTCTGTTAGGCTCAACATGTTACGGGCACCATTATGTCCATCATCAGGAGCTCACGACGATAGCGTTGGTTACCACATAGGCCGTTTGGTTCTCGAGTTGCTGCTGGTTGGAAGTTAAGTGCAGACAGGATGGATGAGTGTCCGGACCGAAGGCTGTTACAACCTTCGGTCCGGACACTCATCCATCCTGCCTGCACTTAACTTCCAACCAGCAGCAACTCGAGAACCA
>Ga0131853_10021452_pt1 | contig 11718 bp, 11 predicted proteins | sample TergutLab28metaG_FD_92764 | JGI IMG/M metagenome (GOLD analysis project Ga0131853, IMG submission 92764) | Labiotermes labralis P1 segment gut microbial communities from Petit-Saut dam, French Guiana - Lab288 P1 (version 2) (version 2) | ecosystem: Host-associated > Arthropoda: Insects >...
TGTAAAAAAATAAGACCAGCAATACAAAAGGCGTGCAAATGAGGACGTAAAAACATCTCTCACCTACACGCCATTATTTATTATCTACTGGCAAGGCTTAAACACAACATTCACCAAATCAAACAAAACACTTGCCCACAATCAAAACCCAAGGAGAATGCAGAAGGCTTGAAATAAGGACAGTTATCTTGTATACTTACGAATGTCGCTTGGCAGGGGTTTCCCCTGTGTTTGTAGGTGAGGACTTAGATCATCTACACTCCTCATGAAAGTGTTTGCTGCACAATCATGAGCTTGCGATTTTTTGTTATTTTTAAGTTGTTTTGTTGTAAAGCTGGTCTTTAATCTGGTACTGGAAAGAATTTTAGCACACCTTGACGGCAACTGCAAGAAAAAGATTAAAAACTTCCGGTTGCGGAAAATTAGAAGAACAAGAGCGTGCCAAAGGCACGCTTTTTTACCATTCGTGCCAAAATACAAACCACTCATGCCAATTTTTGTTGCTCTCATAAGAAGATGGTAACATGTACATAGAAATTAAAGACGAGGAGAACTGAAAAAATGAAAACTGTAGACCACTCGGTTTTATCAAATGTGGGATACCTGATGGGTATTGCATGGAAACATAAGAAGTTTTTATTTGTGATAATACTAATACAAATGATTACGGGAAGCTTGCTTCCAATAATGGGACTGTATTTGCCTGTTATAGCCGTTGAACTTGTGTTGTCCGGGCAGGAAATGGGGCATTTCCTATGACAATAATACAAGGTGTTCAACCATATATAGCCTTGTTTGTTACAGCGTATATTTTAAACGGATTTATTTCCGGAGAAAGCTTTGCAGATTTGCTGCGGTTTGCACTAATTTTCTTAGGCATAAGGTTTGGGCTTAGCAGTCTTGAACAGTTTCTGCACAAGGTATGGAACGGGCGGAATGAAATAGCGATTAGGCGCATTTATTTGGAAAAGTCGATGAAATACATGCACGTTGATTTTGAACTTTTAGACGGCCCTGCAATAAATGAAATAAACGAGCGTATAAGGCGAGACAATAATTGGGGCGGTGGATTTAACAATACAACATATTTTTTAAGCACTACACTAAGTAGTATCTTTGGGCTTATTGCCGGTGCAATAGTTATGATTCCGCTTTTTACAGAAAGCGAAGCCGGTGGTATTTCACTTCTTATGATAGGATTGTTTTTGTTTGGATTGCTGGCATCATGGATTAACAAGAAATATTTTGACGGTGGTGTCACCAGGTTGCTTACTGATGATAGCGAGGAGACAATGAAAAAGTATAGTACTGCTTATTCGTCTGCTTTTGTGTTTGGTGGTGTGGGTGTAACTTTGGCAAAAGTTGCAAGGTTGTATAAACCACTGTCAATGCTTAAAAAATATTTTGATGAAGAACAGCCAAGGCAAGAAGCTTTTGGATGGAAGTTCACTCAATATGTATCAGCTTCTGCTGCGTTAAGCACATTTTCAGCCGGATTATTTACAGTTTTTGCATATCTTTTTGTAGTAGCTCGTTCAGTTGCCGGTGTAATACCTGTGGGCAATATAGTTTTTTTTGCAGGCGCAATAAATGAAATGGCTCAAAGATTTTTTAATGCCGTAAGTCATTTGCAAGGTACTATTGACCAAAGTGACCGTTTACAAAGTATGATTGAATTTATGGAACTTGAAAACAAACAATACAAAGGCACATTACCTGTAGAAAAACGCCGAGACGGAGAATACGAACTGGAGTTTAAAAATGTATCGTTTAAGTACCCCGGCAGTGAAAAATACGCACTCAAAAACTTTAATATGAAGCTTGTCATAGGGCAAAAACTTGCAATAGTTGGCATGAACGGCAGCGGCAAAACAACCATGATTAAACTTTTAACACGTTTGTACGACCCAACCGAAGGTGAAATAACATTAAACGGTGTTGACGTAAAAAAATACGACTACAAGGAGTATATGAAAATATTCTCTGTTGTATTTCAAGATTTTAAACTGCTATCGCTAACGATTGCAGAAAATCTTACTTGTGGTGAAGAACTTGATAATGATGCGGCAGTGCTTGCTGTTGACAGAGTTGGTTTTTTGGAAAGGGTAAATGCAATGCCGGATGGCTTTGATACCTATTTGTATAATAATTATGATACCGGTGTGGAAGTATCAGGTGGTGAAGGGCAGAAGTTAGCTTTAGCCAGGGCACTTTATAAAAACGCACCAATTATTGTACTGGATGAGCCTACTTCGGCACTTGACCCAATAGCTGAGTTTGAAGTATACAGTATGTTTAATGATGTAATTACCAAAAGGGCAGAAAATACAGCAATATTCATTTCCCACAGGCTTTCATCTTGTCGCTTTTGTGATGATATTGGTGTATTCCATGAGGGTGAACTTATACAAAGGGGTAATCATGACACACTTATTAAAGACGAAAAAGGAAAATACTTTGAGCTTTGGAATGCGCAGGCACAGTACTATAAAGAAGAAACAGCATGAGGACTGTGTAAATAACTGCTATTGACAAACCCTAATAAAATGATATCCTATTTGTATAAAGAGTTGTATAAAAACTTAATACTACATCAAGAGTGGTGGAGGGTCAGGGCCCAATGAAACCCAGCAACCTGCAATTTTTATTGCAAAGGTGCCAATTCCCCCGTGTTATAGCATTTCTATATGAAATTAATTTTCATCTGGAAATGCTATAACACGGAAGATGTAAAAAAATTATTGCCCTGGTGGGGCTTTTTTTTTACAAAAATATATTAAACCATGGAGGTTATTAAAATGCATTATTTTACTTCAGAATCAGTAACAGAAGGGCATCCAGATAAAATTTGCGACCAAATTTCAGATGCAGTTTTAGACACAATCCTATCAAAAGACCCAAACGCTCGTGTAGCTTGCGAAGTTACAACAACAACAGGTATGGTGCTTGTAGCCGGTGAAATTACAACAAACTGCTATGTAGACATTGAAAAAGTAGCACGTGATACTATTCGTGAAATTGGTTATACCGATGGCAATATGGGTTTTGATGCTGATGCGTGTGCAGTTCTTGTCACCCTTTCGGGTCAATCGCCTGACATTGCTTTGGGTGTTGATGCTTCACTTGAAAGTCGTGAAGAAGGAAAAGACGCAGATACAGGGGCAGGCGACCAAGGTATGATGTTTGGTTACGCATGTGATGAAACAGACGAATTTATGCCTCTTCCAATTGCACTTTCACACAAGTTGACAAAAAAACTTGCAGATGTACGCAAAAATAAAATAGTTCCATATCTTCGCCCGGACTGCAAAGCCCAGGTAACAGTAAAATATGATGAAAATAAAAAACCTGTAAGCATTTCTGCAATAGTGGTTTCAACTCAGCATAGTGAAGACGCAACAAATGAGCAAATACATGCTGATATTATGAAATATGTAATAAAAGAAGTGATTCCGGCAGGGCTTTTAACAGATGAAACAAAATACTATATTAACCCGACAGGGCGTTTTGTTATTGGTGGCCCGGTTGGTGATACAGGGCTTACAGGGCGTAAAATAATTGTTGATACTTATGGTGGTTATGCAGCTCATGGTGGTGGATGTTTTTCCGGTAAAGACCCAACAAAAGTTGACCGCTCAGCAGCGTATATGGCAAGGTATATTGCAAAAAACATTGTTGCGGCAGGACTTGCAAACCGCTGCGAAATCGAACTTGCCTATGCAATTGGTGTAGCACAGCCGGTTTCAACATTCGTTGATACACATGGTACGGGAAAAGTTTCTGATGCTAAACTTTCAGAAGCTGTAAACAAATTATTTGACCTGCGTCCAGCAGCAATTATTAAAAAGTTTGACCTTTGCAGACCAATTTATAAGCAAACGGCTGCATATGGTCATTTTGGAAGAAATGATTTAGACTTGCCTTGGGAAAAACTTGATATGATTGAAGAAATAAAAAAAGCGGTTTAATCCGCTTTTTTTATGTTTTTTGTTACCTTTTTTGTAAAAGCCCCTTAGGTGTTTTTACCGCAAGAGGAATCATTGTTTTAATTACTCCACTTACGCCTTTAATAAGCGGAGGGGGATTTTCAACTTCTTCACCTTTAATAAATTTTAAAATTGCATCTGCAATTGCCGGGGTCATAGGATCCCATTGTGTGCAAAGGAAGCCCATCATTTGCCCGTCCCATCTCATTCTGTCGCCCATGTATATTGCGTCCATTGCTTTCCACCACATTCCCTGTGCTTGCCCCTCATCAGTGTATGAAGCAGGAATATAGCGGAATCCACCTTTGTGAAATTGCTCAAGAGAAGGGTAGCCTAGGTGATTATCATAGTAATGCCAGTCGTTGATAATAATATCCTTTGGAATTTTGTCAAAACATTCAAACATTCCAAATGCATCAGCATCCCAAACGCTATAACCTGAGCCTCTTGCTTCAATACGCCTGTCGCCCCACATCATAACTTCTAAGCCCTTGCTTGTTATATGTTTGTGTAAAATGTTGACCGTTCTTAGGAATAAATCAGCAGGTTTTTTTCCGGCACAACGGGGACAGTCTGCATCAGCAATATCAAAAACCTCGTCCATTCCAATGTGGATTATATCACATTCAAAAACGGATATTAACTCATCAATCATGGGGAATACGTAATCATATACACCATCATTTGAGGCACACCAACTGTGATTGTAATACTGCGGCCACTTTGCATCTTTTGGTATGTTTGGAGTTTCCAAAAATTCGGGATGCTCCTTAAACAGCGGCCAAGGCTCAGGAGAAAAATTTGACTGATGGGAAAGACATTGAAACATAGGGATAATCCGTATTCCGGCTTTTTCGCAAACTTTGCGTAAAATTAATGCTTCTTCTTTGCCAAAAGTTCCTGTTGAATATTGGGGGAAACATTCGTACTTGTAACCCGGGTTAAACTCAAGTATTATGTTGTTAATCCCAAGAGGTGCTAAGCCTTCTTCAATTAACTTAACAAAATTCGGTACTGATTCTTTGTCTGCAATACGTGTGTGAAAACCAACAAATGGTATTTTGTTATCCAGTGCCATGTTTTGCCTCCTTATATGTGTGATTTATATAATGACGACGGCATACAGGTGTATAAACAATTTCTGTATCCCCGGTTACATCACCCATGATTACATTATCTCCGCTATACTGTGGTACACCATTAATAGTTAGCAAATTTTTTGTAGCTTTGCTTTTACAATACTGACAAACATTTTTTATCTCTTCAATAGTATCAGCCCAATACATAAGTGCAGCACTGCCCTCAAAAAGTTCACCATCAATATAAGAACACCTTAGCCCATAACAAAGCACGGGGATATTTAAGTCATCAACTGCAATAGCGAGTTCACGCACTTGTTTAGCTGTTAAAAATTGAGCTTCCTCTACTAAAACAGCAGCAATGTTTTTCTCTAAGGTTTCTGACCTTAAAGCCTCTAACAAATCCAAATCATCACTAACAAGCATTGCAGGCATAGATTTTGCTATAGCACGTGATTTAACGTCCTCAGCCATTCCCCACCGTGTATCTTTTGAAGGTTTTATAATAAGTACATTTTTTCCAAGGTTAATGTAGTTGTCTGCAACCATTAGCAAATTTGCTGTTTTTCCGCTGTTCATTGCACCATATCTAAAATATAATTTTGCCATAAAAATATTGCCCCTTCCACCATGCATATAAATATATCATAACTTACTATCTTGCGGTAATAGTTTTTTTTGCATATACTTTGAGTAGAAGAGTTTTAGTTATTAAAAGAAAGGGCAGGCTAAAATGGAACATATTAAAATAGGGCGATTTAAAATCCCCTTTACAAAAGGCTTAACTATTCAAGAATTTAGTTGGGTGCTTTGCGATTGGGCAAGCCAGTCATATGTAATGGTTGTAATGACAACAATCATGAGCTTATTTTTTATGCAAGCTGCAACAAACCATGGGGTTTCATCAGAAGATGCGACTGCATATTATGCACTTTCAAACACCATTGGCACAGTTATTATTGGTCTAATGGCACCAATAATCGGGACTCTTTCAAGCTATAAAGGCAGGAAAAAATTCCTGTTTATTGTTTACACGTTTATTGGAATGATGGGGACCCTAGGGCTTGCCTTTGTACCGGAGCGTTTTTGGTTTATTATGCTTGTTGTTTTTATTATTTCATCAATTGGTTACGCTGGACAGAGCAAAATTTATGATACATTTCTTGTTGACGTTACAGACAATAAAAAAATGAACTGGGTTTCAAGTCTTGGTTTTGCTTTTGGTTATATTGGCGGTGCACTTCCGTTTATACTTTGTATAATCCCTGTTATGCTTGCGCAGTTTGAAGTAATAAATATTACAGTAATGTTTGCATATCGCCTATCTTTTATAATCGCTGTCGTTTGGTGGATTATTTTTAATATTCCAATGATAAAAAATGTACACCAAAAATATGGTGAAGAAAAAGAAAAAGGTTATGTCAAAAAAAGTTTTGTGAAAATTTGGACTACATTTAAAGATATTGCAACACAAAAACATATTTTAATTTTTCTTATAGCGTTTTTCCTCTACAGTGACGGACTTGGCTCAATAATTAGAATGGCAATTGCATATGGTAATACCATTGGAATAAGTGCATTGCAGCTTTTGCTAGTTTTACTTGTCACCCAGTTTGTTGCGTTTCCTTTTGCAATAATTTACGGTAAACTGTCGCAAAAATATGGTGCAAAGTTTATGATTTATGTAGGAATTGGTACTTATGTAGTTGTTTGTTTGGTTGCTTTATTTATGAACCCGGCAAGAGATGTTGAGACTTTAACAATAATGTTTTGGGCTTTGGCAATGCTTGTAGGAACTGCCCAAGGTGGTGTACAGGCGTTAAGCCGTGCGTATTTCGGGCGTATTATCCCAAAAGAAAAATCAAATGAATATTTTGGTTTTTACAATGTGTTTAGTCGTTTTGCTTCAATAATTGGTACATCAATTTTTGCGGCAATAACGTTTTTAACAGGGCAGCCTCATTATGGTATTGCAGGTATTGCACTACTATTTATTTCAGCGGCAATAATATTTAAGTTTGTGCCAAATGATAAAGTGTGATATAATACTCGTTGGTTTAAATTTTAAGAAAGAAAGGATGGTGAAAAAATGAAAGCGGCTATCCATCCGAAATATTTTGAAGCAAAAGTACGATGCAACTGCGGCAATGAGTTTGTTACAGGCTCTACCAAAGAAAGCATCCATGTCGAGGTATGTTCTAAATGCCATCCTTTTTACACAGGAAGCCAGAAGCTTATGATTGAAGCTGGCGGACGTGTTGAACGCTTTAAAAAGAAATATAAAAGAGATTAATAATCAAATTAAAAAGTGCCGACCATCATATCCTTTTGGGCTGATGGTTGGCACTTTTACATACCCATACTTTCAACAAAAATTCCATAACCTTTTGTGGGGTCTTGTACAAACACATGAGTTATCGCACCAACAAGTTTTCCATTTTGGATTATTGGGCTGCCGCTCATGCCTTGTACAATCCCTCCTGTTATTTTTAGAAGTTCCGGGTCGGTTATTCTAATAATCATTCCCTTTGTAGGGTCGGTTGTAAAACGATTTACACCTTCAATGTTAATACTAAACTCTTGAACTTTGTTTCCTGAAACGGTTGTTAAAATTGTTGCAGGACCTTCTGTGATTTGGGAACGGGTTGCAATGGGCATTTTATTATGAGTGCCGGTTAACTCCTTAATTTTTTCCGGCTCAAGATAACCATATAAACCATTTACACTGTTTGCTTTAATATTCCCAAGAGTTACAGATGTGTTTACTTGACCTTCAAGTTCCCCGGGAAAACCACGTGTTCCCCGTTTAACACTTGTGACGGTTGAAGGCATGATTACCCCGTTTCTTACACTCATGAGTTTTTTGGTATCAACGTCCATTATACCGTGCCCAAGTGCTCCAAACATATTTGTTTCCGGGTTGTAGAATGTTAAAGTGCCAATACCTTTTGTCGAGTCCCTAACCCATGCTCCAATACGTTTTACACCGTCTGTTGATGAAATTTGTGGTGTTAGACTTACTTTAATTGTCTGGCTTTCCCTCCGTACGGTCAACTCAATTTCGCCCTGGCTTTTTGTTACAAACTTACTTAAAACTTCTTTGCTTGTAACTTCGGTTTCATTAACATAAAGGATTAAATCCCCTGCATGAAGTTTATTTTCTGATGGGCTAAATGAAGCCCCGTTTTCTCCGGCAAAAGAACCTGTACCAAGAACCATTACACCATCGGTATTTATACGTACACCAATGGCTGTCCCAAGCGGAATAACATATGTTTCTGCAACTTTTGAACCAAATGTATAAGTTGTAGCTTCAAGTATAGTTATTCTTGAATAAAATCCACCGGCAACAAAACCGGAAAATGCACACAAAAACAAAATAGCTAGGATTTTTAACTTACGGTGCAAAATTTTCGCCCCCATCTTGTTAATTTATCACTAGCTATCATTGCCGAAATTTTTACTTACTATTCTTTTTCTTTCTGGTTAATTAAAACAGATAAAATTAAAAATGCGCTTATTGCAAAAAGTATTACTCCTACAGTTTGTAAAGCAAAAATTTGTCCGGTATTTCGTTCAAGCACACGATAAACTCGTGAGGGCGCATCTTGTAAAAGAGTAACATCTGTTGTTGCATTATATATTAAAATAGTTTCAAGTCTTTGAATATAGGACTGCACTACAAACGCAAATCCTCCAACTGCACCAACAACAACGCCTGTAACAACTCTGGCACGAGGGGAAAAATCACCTTTATTTTTTGCCATCTCCACATAAATTTCCGGTGTGACAACACTTTTGGTTACAATATTTATTGCATGTTTCATTGACGGTAAGCTGATAAGTATAAGGGTGACAAACATTTCCGGTGCAATGTATGAAAAGTTGTATACAGCAGAATAAATTGCAGCATGTTGACCTTCCGGTGCATACATATAGAAGAAGATAAAGCCGGAAAGAAATACCATGAAAAATCTCATAACTACCCCAAAAACATAACCAATTTGAAGCCCATAGTTCCATTTTCTAAAAAAAGCAGCAAAGCCAAGTACCCCAAAGCCAAGTACATAATCAAATAAATATTGGAGTGGGTGAACAACAACTGCGCCCGTTGCAGAGTTGAGCAGCCCCATTGATACTCCCGAAATAATACCGTAAACAGGTCCAAGCCAATATCCGGCAAGTGCTACAAAAAGCATACTTGCAGGTGTAATAGACCCGCCCATTGGCATACGAAACAATGAAATTTGGTTAAGCATAAAAGCCATTGCAATACAAACAGCCCCAACGGTTAGCATTTTTGCTTTTGACATAAAAAAACCTCCAGTAAGGCATTTTCATTTGAAAATGCTCTTTTTCGCTAGGAGATAAGGGTATGCTTTCCTTCGCCGACATTACTCGGAGCAGGTACAAAGGGTAAGTCTCAGCCTGTTGTCAAAAGTTTATTTTACAAACTTTTTAACAAGCACCCCTAGCGATTTATTTAGTTAAGAAAAACTTATCAAAAATATTGGGAAATGTCAAATTTATTGTTATACTCTTTTTATAAAAAAGTTTGCGAAGCAAACTTTTAACAACATAAAAATATTAAAGGAGCTTTGTTTATGAATATTCTTCTTTTTTGTGATGACGGATATCACCCGGGGAACGTACCGATTGAAGGAATGAAACCTTTAGAAAAAAAAGGTTATAAAATTACTGCTGTAAAAGATGCAACCAGTTTTGACCCGGGAATGATTAAAAACTATGATGTTTTAGTAATGAGCAAATGCGACAATATTTCAGCAGAAAATAAAGGAAGTTGGAAAACAAAAGAAGTGCAAAAATCTATTTTTGAATTTGTCGAAAACGGTGGTGGGCTTCTTGTCACCCATAATGGGATTGTAAAGGGTGATGAAACTGACTTGCTGGATAATCTTATTGGCTGCTATTTTGAATCACACCCAAATGACTGCCCTGTAACTGTGGGAATGATAAAACCTCATGACATCACAAATGGAGTTAATATTTTTACAGAAATTGACGAGCATTATCATTTAAAAATCCTTAGAGACGATGTTGATATCTTGGCAGCATCATATGCGCCACCCCAGGGCGAAAAAAGTAAATATGAAACTGAGTCGTATTTTAATGCACCGGAGTTTATTGCCCCTTGTGTGCTTGTAAGAACAGAAGGAAAAGGTCGTGTTTGTGTACTTACACCTGGTCATACTTTAAAAGTTTGGCTTAATAGTGAGTTTCAAAAGCTTTTAGAAAATGCCTTAGTTTGGGTAGCTAATAAGCGTTCAATGTAGCTATAAACAAAAACACCCACAGACGGGGAATTACGTCTGTGGGTGTTTTTGTTATGTGCTAGGAAACTGCTTCGCAGTCACCTGCCGAAATCTTCGGTTTCGGTGTTCACAACTGGTTGTTAAAAGTTTGCTTTGTAAACTTTTTTAAAGATGATAATTTAACGTGCAGCTACTGCAATTTCTACCAAATCACCAATTGTTAGAACCAAAGAATTGTTATCATTTACGCTTTCAAGCACATAGTTTGCTTCGGCTGTTGACAAGAAGCCTTCACTTAACAGTGACTGCTCGAGAGCATTTAGGGCATTTTCATGTGTTGGAGTTAGTCGATATGCACTTTGGATGGGATTTAATAGGCTTGCCGGCATGTCTTCCATGTCATAAGTTTTTAAAAACAAGACTACAACTTCGCCAATGGCAAAAGGAACATAATCGTCGTTAATAAGAATTGTATTGTCTATTTGCCCCCCTATTAGCTTAACTTCTAGTATGTCACCCGGTGCTGAATCCCCCATAAAAACATCTAATACACGTAACCGATAAACTGTAAAGATGTAATATGCTTCAAATAAAAAATAGTATTCTTCCATTTCCTCAGCGGTGAAGTGTGATAATGCATTTTCGTCTTGAGGTGGCATCCATATGTTTATCCACTCAACACGCTCGTCCAGAACCTCGACTTGAACTATATCTGTTGCACGGTATGATAAATCGGCAATGCTGTTGTATATTGGAAAGTCACCGTGTACGCTCATTATTACTAGGTCTTCGTCAAGCAAGTTATTACCTGCTTCCGAGTTGTCATTGGAAGGTCTTTCAAATAATGATCCATAAATAATATGCGTTGGTTCTGCCTCTGTTTCTTCATTAGTTAAATAGTGTGACAGAGGGTATTGATACTCATTTGACACACGCACTCTTGTACTGGCGTATAGCAATGCAAGTGCAGCTATGACAAATATTGCTATGCATATATTTGCAAGTATTTTGTGTGTTTTTTCGCTCATTACAAATCCTCCATTACAGAAGTATACTATTCGTTAGTATTAATAATGCCGAGTATTTCATCAAATCGTTCAATACTAAAAATGCTATTTCTTGATGTTTGATTAAACATACGGCTACCTTCTGAAACAGGTTCAACCGCAACAATAAATTGGTCACCGATTTGTGCTGTGTAAGCTGGAAATATAATAAGAATTTGCTCAAACTCACTAGTATCACCTGTACTTGATCCGTGTCCACCAAAGCCTAATGCAAAAGCACCAAAAGTTTGCGGTGAAATCAAGCCTAAAGAGCTTATTGCAGAAAAGATTGTACAGGTTGGTGATACATCATTTAAACTTGAATACATTTTAA
>Ga0131853_10021454_pt1 | contig 11717 bp, 6 predicted proteins | sample TergutLab28metaG_FD_92764 | JGI IMG/M metagenome (GOLD analysis project Ga0131853, IMG submission 92764) | Labiotermes labralis P1 segment gut microbial communities from Petit-Saut dam, French Guiana - Lab288 P1 (version 2) (version 2) | ecosystem: Host-associated > Arthropoda: Insects >...
GGGGACACTTGAAAAGTACGGTATTCGAATCAAATCCGCACACGATACAGGACCTGAAGGACAACATCAGCCACGCAGTTGCAGCCATCACAAACACTATGTTACATCCGGTATACCTCAACATGGTGACAGCACAACTGTTCACTAACTGTTCAAACACACTACGCTATATACATACTAACGCCAGAGAGAATATCACAAGGACACGTACAAAACGGAAGACGGGCTACTCTTTCGCGGCACATTCTGTGTCACAGAGTGCATATGTTGCACGATACACTGTAACAACATGCACGGTGTGAATAACATAAGAAGGTTCATTACCGTGTTCACAGCAGCCCGCAACTTGTCCCCATCATGAACCACATCAACCCAGTCCACACCCTCCCAATATACTTCTTGATTATCGATTTTAATATTATTCTTCCATTTACGCCTTGGTCATTAAAGTGGTCAGGTTTTCCCACCAAACCCCTGTATATAATTCCTACTTTCCTCATTATGCCACATTCCCCCACCCATCTCATTTTCTTGATTCGATCAACTGGTGAGCAGTACAAGTCATTAAGCTCATCATTATGCAGTTTTCTCTACTGCCCTGTCACCTCGTCCCTCTATGACCCGAATATTTCCCTCACCACCCTATTATCAAACACCCTCAACCTCTGTTCCTTCCTCAATGTGACACACTACGTTTGACGCTCACATAAAACACGCAAAATTATATTTCTGCATATTTTAATCTTTAAATTTTTGAATAGCAAACTGAGAGACAGGAGACTCTAGACCGAATGACGGGAAGCATCTCCTGATTTCAGTCTGGTCCCAATTTTTTCATGATTTCAAATTTGGATTTCTTGTGGTAGGGCCCAAATATCTTAATTTTACCCCACATCCAAATGATTAATTACTTACATTTATGTGGTAATACAATTAGCCTGTACCCTAACTACAACTGCCGTGACGTAACGTCGATTGTGGCCCTTCGGACTGTAACGAGTCATGATTTCGAATTTCGCAAAGGTCACGTAGCTTTAAGTCCTTTTATTTGTCCAACTAATGTACACAAATTATTAAATAATTGTTAAACAGTTAAAATCGTTTAAAATTATAATAGTTGCTCCAACATGTTTCGGTTTACATAAACCATCATCAGGGAGCTCTCAGCCTGTGCTTCGCTAAAGTTACAGTGTTGACTTCGGTTACATATCGATATTTAACGTTACCGGTATTGTGATGCAGCCACAATACCGGTAACGTCAAATATCGATATGTAACCGAAGTCAACATTGCAACTTTAGCTAAGCACACGCTGTAGCTCCCTGATGATGGTTTATGCAAACCGAAACATGTTGGAGCAACTAATATAATTTTAAACGATTTTAACTGTTTAACAATTATTTAATAATCTGTGTACATTAGTTGGACAAATAAAAGAACTTAATACTATCAACATGCAAGCGGACCGCGGTAGCACAGTGGTTAAGGTGCGGTGTTACAAATCGGAAGGTCGCTGGTTCGATCCCAGCTGGTGTCACTGGATTTTTCATTGACATAAAATCCTTCCGATCGCACTATGGCCCTGGTTTCGACTCAGCCTCTAACAGAAATGAGTACCAGGAGTATTTCCTGGGGGTAAAGGCGGCCGGTGCGTAAGGCTGACAACCTACCACGATACTGTGCCGTTGTCACGAAATCTGGCAGCCTTAACTTCCTGGAACCCTCTGGGCCTGTCCAGGTCTGTAATGGGACTGATTTACTATCAACATGCAAGGTCCAACTACGAAGGTCATGTAGGTCTGTTTGCTTTGCATTGTGGTGGTTCCATCTCTTCTAATGTTTACCATCCCTTCCTCACATCATCCTTCAATTTACCAACCTAATGATGCTAGAACAGTACAAATTACAAAGATCGTGACTGTGCAATTTTCTCCATTCTCCTGTTACTTCCCCCTTCAAATATACTGGGACAGCAAATTGTAGGAACCGAAAGATACACCAACAATTAGAGAATTCTACGAAATCTCTTACATTTGTGAAATAATAATACTTTTATTAGTCGACATAATTAACTCTAATTAAAACGTGCAAGTATTCCTACAACCTCTTTTTTGTTACAGTGGAAAAATGCGCAAGAAATTGGAATTTGTTTCGCCCTTTGTGATATGACAGACGTGCCGAATGTAAACGGACGTGGTCCATTTGAATGTACTGACACAGGGAGCCTAACAGCTTGAATGCAAATCAGTAATTCATCACGTATAGAAAGTTTCAATTTTCCGAGGTCAATGTGTGGGTGTGAATATACAGGAGGTTCTTTTTATAATACACCTGAGCAAGGCCGGCTTATCGAATAGAGAACCTGAAGCCATTAGGATATGTCGTGAGAGCTCCCCTACTTACAGACACAATAAAAGAGACACTCTGTATTATATCTTTCATCCGCGATGCTGTACCGCCTACAGCCATCAGTGTGGTTTACTTAACTGCGGTCTGTTGCCGTCAGAGATGCGGATCGGGGATAGTGATCGGTGTAGGGTCTAAGCTACTGGCTGGAGGGTGCGAGGCACGAATCCCGGTAGACGCAATAGATTTCTTTCTTGTTCAAGACGCCCTGACCGGCTCTTGGGCCCACCCAGCCAGCTATTCAGTGGGAACCAGGGCTCAAGTACCGAGGATAAGAATAAGTGGAGCTCTACCGCTTTTCCCCCCTCTATGTCTTCATGATGAGGAAAGGGGAAACTTTACTTTTTGTCATTCACACTACTTTCTTTCGGGGTTTTTAAAGCCCAGTGGTCACACTATGTACCGCACAGTGGTCACTATATGTACCGCACAGTGGTCACTATACGTACCGCAGTGGTCACTATATGTACCGCACAGTGGTCACTATATGTACCGCACAGTGGTCACTATATGTACCGCACAGCGTTCACTATATGTACCACCAGTTTAACATTCACCAATTCTACGTTCTGCCCACACACTGTATTTATGTGTTTTGTGTGGATCTCAGAACAAACAGCCATTATTTCCCTATACAGCATTAACTGACTGGTTTGTATAACTGAGGGGGAGTGTTTACTGCGCGGTACGGACTGGGTCTTTATAATTAAGTTTATGTGTTTTGTGTGGATCTCAGAACAAACAGCGATTATTTCCTTATACAGCATGAAGTAATTGGTTTTTATAACTGAGACGGAGTGTGTTAACTGTGCGGTATGGGCTGAATCTTTAAATATAATGTAGGATACTATTGGCCTTTAGACACCGCTGAGGCACGGGCTCAATCCCAGTTCAGTACATGTAAGATCTGTGATGGACAAAGTGGAATTGGGACAGGTTTCAAAGTGAGTCCTTCAGCTTTCCGGTCCAAATCACACCAACAGCGCTCCACAATCACCTTCATATACATGTTGCTCACACCAGAAGGACAATTGGGCTAGCCCTGGGAACCTTCCGAAAAGCAAAGTTATTTCGTAAATTGGGCAGCGTTGGATCTAAACTAATTTTAGCTTTTCGTCTTTAGAAGTTTCAGCACCTGACGCTCGGTAGCTGTAGCAACAAGCCACTGTTACCATGCAGACCAGCCTATCCCAAGCACATGACATCAGCTAAACACCTGCATAGCGAAAGACCACAATTCGTCTGTGTCACCCAACACCAGACCACAACACAGTCTCGTTTTACTTACTGCTTGCACCGTCTCTCGTCCACGATGCATCTTTCATGACTCCATTCCTGAAGACCCAAAGGATACCACGTGACCTGAGTCGAAACACCTGACCTTCCCCAACAAGCAGTCCAGCTCTCGCCGTAGTAAGGATATGAATGCTTTATACTGAGTGCTAAATGATTGACGTGTCGTCTGAACATAGCGGCTTCTTGCAGTTTACCGAACACGTTTACCGCGCTGTTATGTTCTTATTGCAAGAAGTGCATTTAATGACGATATGTATGTACACACACACACACACACATATATATATATATATATATACATATATGTAAAAAATTAAAGCAATACCATTAAAGGCCTCGACAGGCCTAGAGGGTTCCAGGAAGTTAAGGTTCCCAGATTTCGTGACAACGGCACAGGATGGTGGTAAGGTTGTCAGCCTTACGCACCGGCCGCCTTTGTCCTAAGTAAATACTCCTGTTACTCTTTTCTGTTAGAAGCTGGGTCGAACCCAGGGCCATAGTGCGATCGGAAGGTTTTTATGTCAATGAAAAATCCACTGACACCAGCTAGGATCGAACCAGCGACCTCCCGATTTGTAGCACAGCACCTTAACCACTGTGCCACCGCAGTCCCCTGTACATATATGTATACACAAATATTGCATCACCTCGTGTGTGTTTTCTCCCCTGATGATAGGGCAGAACGGGCCAAATCGTGCAGTACAGCGGTTCCCAACTTTTCTGCACTTACGCACCCCTTGGCAGCCTCTTTCATTTCCATAAAATGTACCCTTCATGTTAGCTAAATGTTTGTAACTTTATCGTTGCTGTTATTTCACATTCACATGCTGTAACTGTAACTGTAACTGTACATACACACCCCAATAACCTGCCTTTTTCCGCCATTATTCAATCTTTTTCGCGTATCCCTAAATGTCCTGGTTCGTACCCCTGGGAGTACACCTACCCCAGGCTGGGAATCACTAATGTAGTACATTATAACAGTATGTAATGGCAACGTGGTAAAATTGGGCATATGTGCATTTTGTTGGGAGTCATTATTCAGTTCTAACGCACGAGAAATATTAAAATTACACATACGTCTTATCATCTTAGTAACTGGCCAACTGAATGCACAAATTCTTGCTTTATAATAAGTTTAATATATTCTTGTACATGTTTCTAGCACTGTTGTGCTCACCATCAGGAGGTCACAATTGTGTTATATAGCATCTGGTATCATCATACCCGTAGGTGGCCGTCCGGTGAACACCTGTACACCGGACGGCCACCTACAGTGTGTGATGATACCAGATGCTATACAACACAATTTTGACCTCCTGATGATGAGCACAACAGTGCTCGAAACATGTACAGGCATATAATAAACTTATTATAAAACAAGAATTTGCGCATTAAGTTGGTCGACTCCTAAGATTATACTTAAACGCACGGTCAGCAAAACAGCAAAACCTATGTCTATCAATTTCTAGACTGCAAAACCCCAGACCTCAACTGCCTCTTTCACTCACCCTCCTTGCCCTACACTTATGGTTTCGCCCTCCATTCATTCTTTTCTCTTTTTCAGTGTTTCAGTTTCAGTATATATTTTTTTCTTCTCCGTTCTTTCAATTTTCTGCTCTAACGATTTTTCCTTTTCCACTACTGGGTCTGGCCTTATTCATCAACCAGCACGGCGTATCCGCCCGACACGCACAAGAAAGTGCACCGTACATCTACCCAGCGACGCAGCCATTGTGCATACGTCGGCTACTTTACCAAGTACATTTCAGACAACAAAGAAAACCCCGAAACTGTTTTGAACTAAAAACCGACTCCAAAGCCTGCACTGATCTTGGCTCTGACAACGGACAAGTGACACGAAACAAGAACCGTGACAGCCTCCCGCTTGATGGCAGCACGTGTCTACGAGATGTGACAGCCGCGCAATTTCAATCGAATTAAATGACGTCACACAGAACCCCTTGGACATTTTTAGATTTTCGCAGCGGTATAGATCATGTGTAGCCGTTATTCTGTGATTACAAGCTGGGTCACTGTTCACTTGGTTCCTGACGTTTCGAAACCACTAGTTTGCCTCTAACAGTTGAACAGTTTTTAACAGTCTGATTTCTTATAAGATATGAAACTTGAAATTTAGGGTTAAGTATCAGTGCGGTTTTTGTTTCCTTTTATTGCACTATCACTTATTCACTGATACTCTAAAGATTGCGGCTCCGATGTGTTTGCTGTGTACAAAATGCCCGATACGTTCAAAATAATGACATGCGTTTCCGTTTTGTTTCCGATCGCCACATAATCTTACAAGTTCTCGGGCTGTCATTTGAATAACGGTTGGATCAAAAACTAACATTTAGAAGGCCTACTCTGTCTCCATCATCAGGGTGGACGTGGTAATGAACCGGAAATCACGGTCACGCGTGCCTCAACGAACACAAACCGTATTGTTGGGGCCAGAACGGGTCTTGGAAACTTCCGCTTTGACCCAGGTATAGTCCGAGAAAACTTGGTTTCTTGTTGCTTGTTTATTTCGACGTGTAACCCCCAGATCATAGAACGAAGCAATTAGGTTAAGTCAGAAGCAGCAGGACTGCATCAGAAAGTTACCTTCTACGTTTGAAAATCCAAAATAAATACCACACCAAACTGGCCACAAATGTTAAAATTTGAGTGAGGTTCACCCTAGAACAGGCCACGAAAGCCCAGACGGGGGAACAGATTACAGCTCTACACTTTCTTTAACCTCGGCGCTGGATGGGATGAGGGTAGTCAACGCCACGCTCCGGTCGCTTTATCCCCGGGAAAGAGACACGGTACTCATTGTACAGGAAGCTGGGTGGGATCCAGGGCCGGTCTGGACGGGAGCGGAATATCTCGCCCCCACCGGGATTCGATCCCCAGACCGTCCAGCCCGTTAAGGAGTAGCTATACCGACTACGCTATCCCGGCCCCACGTTGAAATGTGCGTACATTTCCTAACTTGTTTCGACAGGTGTGAGCGTAACAGTAATAATTACAGCGATAGTCGTATTTAACCATGTTTTATTGCAAATTTAAAGTAAACAATTAATTCCATTGTTAATTTTAACATATAAGAGAACACATAATTCGGCATAAACTGCAGTGACAATGCCTATTCATATGAGTGCCCAGACTTTATCGACATGATTAATCCTACACAGGAGCGTTGAAGATCGAACTCTTCTTGGATGTGATGACACAGTTACCGATGTTTCGGAGGAATCACTTCCATCTACAGGGTAGAAATGTTAATTTTCTTAGAAAGGTGCCCGTTGTTCGAAACAATTTGCTGGTCCGCCTTCAGGATACAAATCTGATGCCGTGTAGTTGGGCAAAACACGCAGACACCAACATCGCTGTAACATCTTCAAAAAGAAACAAACAGTTCACCACTCCAAGGTTAAGGGCTGCACGAAATGCAAACGTCAGCAAAACGTGTCGCAGGTTTGTACTGTGAAAGTGAAACAATTTCTCCATTTGTCACAACACGTTTGGTTGTAACGCAGTACAGATTGTTACAGTGCGGAAGGTCAGCAAGTCGCCGACACTCTAAGTCGGGCACTCCGTGGAGAAGTATGCAGAATTTACATGGCGTTCTTCTGTTTCAATTTGCCATATTGCGTCACACTACAAGCGAAAATTCGACTTCATATACGCCCGTACAGAAAGTACTGATTTCCCTGCACCAATTTTAGCGAGACGCACAAAACTTCAACAGCAAAATTTGCAGGCTTTTTTTAAACAAAAATTTCACACAAATCGTACAATAAACTGAAAAATAAAAACCAACTTGATGCCACTTATTGTTTCATTGTACTTCTTGTAGAATCAACATGTTTCGGGCACTACTATGCCCATCATCAAGAGCAGGCTGCACGCTACAGAACGACCAGTTGTGCTTTACCCTGCAGCCCGGACACCACTCCAGCCTACCCGCACCTAACCTCCAACCTACAGCAAACCAAGAACGAAACGACCAATGTGGTAGACAACATTATAGTCGCGAGCTCCTGATGATGGGCATAGTAGTGCCCGAAACATGTTGAGTCTATAAGAAGTACAATTAAATAATAAGTGGCATCTAGTTGGTTTTTATTCTTCAGTTATCACAATGATGCACGGTCCAACGACCATCAGCTTCGTACAATAAACGTTGCAAGTTCGTACACTAACTTACGCCCTCCGTAAAGAACGGCGCTCAATATACCGACTGTAACGCAGCTCACGGTAACTCAATAAATATGCATAAACATTTAACTTTTTAAAGACCAAACGTAACGTGCTTTATATAAGGAATCAGTCCGTACCGCGCTGTAAACACTTTCCACCACGGTTATAAAAGCCAACCAGTTAATGCTGTATAAAGCAAAGGTCGCTGCCTGTTCTGAGATCCGCACAAAACGCTCAACGCAAAGCGAGCACCGTTTAGAGTTGTTGAATGTTAAGCCTGGTGGTACGTAAAGAAACCGCTAGGCTTTAAAATGGAAATATATCAAATTTGAACTGAAATGTATCGCAAGAAGCATGCAGAACATAAGGACAGACTTTCTTATGCCATTAAGCAAACCACATCTTTTACTGAACCAACTCCCATGAACCTCACAAATCATCATTACATGATGACCTGCTACGCCGAATTTCACCCGAATCGGTTGACAAATACGGAATGAATATGCAGAAATTCATTTAGGTCCTGAAGTATAACTGAGCCGATTTTCATGAAACTCATGCTTGCCTGACGTCTTGCAAAGAACCTCTATACCAAATTTAATTAAAATCCGGCAAACGTTTCTTTCGCTGATACTAGGTAACAGGCGGATGTCGTCATGACTTCTCTTTTACTTTGTAAAGAACGCCTAAAAATCGTTTTAAGAGGAATGGATTGACACACTCCAGATTCTAATGACACGACTTGGTTATATTTGACTTTAGGAAGTTTTAGTTTATAAAAGTGCGCATTTCTTGATCATTTAAACGCTGGCTGATTGCGAGGAGTCGCAGGAGATAAGACTGAGTATGCAGGTCGTTTCAAAATTTCAAATTGTCACGTCACTGACTTTATCCTGTTTCGCCAAAGAACGATGCCTACCTTCAGCTGTCAGTTACAAGTTACTAGATTCACCGACGTAGGTACGCCATGACATCAAAACTGGTTACACTAACAATCCCTCTGACTAGTGCACGTCTTAATTTGCCTTTTGTACGAAAACCCCCCAAAATTAAAGCCCCCTTATAGACAGTACAGAATTTCAGAGCCGACAACCGGTATCGTACATTACGTCGGTACATTTTGTATGTCGGTCACATCATGTATCCTTCCGCCAGTAAAGGCCCAAACCGTCGTAACCGATATTAATCAATTTTGGTATCGTGGCTCCAGACAGAATGTTAAGGAGTTTTTATTTTGGTGACTTGGTGGATTCTAGTGGACACGTGACTCGTGGGCATATCCTAATTAACTGTAATAACATGTATTTTGTGACGCCTTAAAGGAGTCTTATTGTATTATGAGCACTAAAACTTGTATCGTTATCTCAAACTCGAGATAGGAATCACATCAGTTCAGAGTCACGATGCAGTACGGAATTTGCCTCACGGAATTTTCAGCTGTCAGAAACGTGACCTCTCTGTGAGACACAGCAGTCCGCGAAACACACGTTATATCTTGCACAAGATTTGACGTGAATTGAAGTTACGGTGAAGTTCTTGGGCACAAAAGTACCATGTACATTAGGGTGACCTTACACTGATGGTAGAGCACGTTCGAAATGTGATGACACACGCGCAGAAACCAGATTTGGTCTTTCAGCAAAACGGACTTGTCCAATTAAATCGGCGGGAGGGGGGGGGGGGGCAGTTCAGCCGGCTGCTGGCAGTCGGGGAGGGGGGGTCAGCGGATAAGCCATGGATAGAGCATGTTCCGACGTACAGTGCAAGGCTGCTGGCTACCCACTCCATTCGCATCTTCCCCTAACTTCCCCCTCTCGCGCGTCACCGTGTGCCATCAGGTTCCGAACGGCCTATACTTGATTGTATTGTGACTATTTTATGCCGTGTGTATCTTGTACTGTGGCTGTTTTAACTTATTCTGTAATACGTGGGTGTGTGTATGTGTGGGTGTTTTGGTAATATGTGTACTTGTATTTACTGTGTTTTGTATTGTTTGTACTGTGTTTTTGTATTGTTTCGTTTATGTATATTTATTCTTATTTGTTTTGTCTGTACTAGTGTAAGGACTACTGCCATCGAGTGACAACTCAAATGCAATAATAATAATAATTTCTTCAAAAATCCTACCGTAACAATAACAAAAAAGGAAATCATTCCCTGTCAACACAATGAAGGCACACAGGACGAGAAGAGTTAGGCCTAAGGCACTCTTCCTTAACCTTGGCACCGCGTAGAAGCAAGTGGTCAACCTCCAAGTCGCGGCCAATTTAGTCCCGGCAAAGGGCCTGTACCCATTAAACAGGAGGCTGGCTGGGCATGAGAGACGGTATGGACATTTTGGAGAAGAGATGAATCTCTTGCCTCTCCTGGGATTCGAACTCCATACCGTCCGGCCCGAACCCTAGTCACTGTATCAACACAACAACTGGACCCCTTTCAAATCGCTAATCACTCTCCTGCTACGGCCCCAGATGTGACAATCCGCTCGATTTGCAACGCGATGCCTACACATGGAGAGCAGACAGGCGTCATACGTAAACGGAATGGACTGGCTTAAAGCCGCGCTGATAAAACGCAGAAAGCGACGAAGATAACAGAAATGTCATTACGCTCACATATTAAGCGAAAACACGAAATGTAACTGTGGTATAAAATTAAATTCGATTGGTGGATTTTGATAAGGTTTGATCGTGAACAAACTTATGTGGATAAAATGGCAGAAGAACAGGAAGATTAACAGATGTTCAAGCAGTTTTACAGAACAGAGATAAAATGCCTAAAAGCCACAGAGCATGTGACCACACGCAGTAAAAGAGACACAATAAAAACCGAGGGCTTTTAAGCTAGTTTAGCTCTGATATCAATTTCGGGCATGCACCGTTCTTTGTTTCACCCGCTCGCCACGGTGAGGCGCAGGATACGAGCGGGACCTGAAACAGAAAAAGCAATTAGACAGCAAACTAACTAAAAGCAACAATCATAAGACGAGCAACATGTACAAATTTCACGCCATTAACAAAACGGAAAAAAAAACTTGCCTGCATGTTATTGTCCTGTCTTCTGTTACATCCGTACGGATTAAATGAGTCTTCTGGTTCCAGTCTGCTGTAAGTTTTAATAACCCTGATCACTGAAGGCACTGTGTTATCCTATGTCCACAGCAGATCTGCATATTAAAACGTGCAGGCGAAAGGAACTGAAAATACTGTGCTATAAGCCATCCAGTGCAACGAATTCAAAGGCAAAACGAAACAAAAGTCTCTATTCTTCAATCCACAATCGAGAAATCGTCGAAAAAAAAATAAATACCGACGTCTTCTTCTGCTGCAACTGTACCTCAAATACGTCGCGAAAGAAAGACGTTCATTTCGGTTCGGTTGTCAAAGGGTAACATGTGCGATCTAGCCAAAGGCTTTCTTGCCTTGAAAGAATTCGTTCTTGTATACCTTACCCCCCCCCCCCCAAAAGGAAACGCTATGCTCGCAAATCACAACACCGAGAAGTGTTCAGAAATGTGCATCCTTGACCACTCTCACACAAACATACTCTTCCGTCCAATGGGATCACACTTTTTGTTGCTGCACAATTGTGCACAGTTTACATAATGTTATTACCATTACTAGAGTCAGCCATTATAGTTCGTTGCAGGACTTACCAGTCATATGTCTGCGTTGATTTTGTTAAATTTGTTGGTCATACATATCCTCGGACTTTCACACAATCGAAATATTCTTCAATTACTGACTTAAAAAACAACATTTAGTGCACAATTTTAGGTACATTCCTATCTAAAAACTACGCTTTGTATTCGCAGGTATGACCTA
>Ga0131853_10021456_pt1 | contig 11717 bp, 6 predicted proteins | sample TergutLab28metaG_FD_92764 | JGI IMG/M metagenome (GOLD analysis project Ga0131853, IMG submission 92764) | Labiotermes labralis P1 segment gut microbial communities from Petit-Saut dam, French Guiana - Lab288 P1 (version 2) (version 2) | ecosystem: Host-associated > Arthropoda: Insects >...
GTTAATCTCTGTTTTCTAGACCTGGAGCCGCTACTTTTTTCATTCAAGTAGCTCCTCAATTGACCTCACGAGGCTCACGAGGCTGAGTGGACCCCGTTCCAGACCCACTACTGCTCAGAAAATTTGGTAGCGCCGGGGATCGAACCCGGGACCTCTGTATCTGTAGCCAGAAACTCTGACCACTAGACCACAGAGGCGGTCGAATACGGATTAAACTAGTGATTAAATACGAGTTGTGCGTCTGACATGAATTACACGTAGAAACAATTTGCACAGCCCATCTGACACAATGTATGTTTTCTCGTTGTATAATGTTGGGTCTTCCTTTCTGTGAGCTTCTTTCCACTCCACTGTTCACGTCACCACCCCTAGATATTCATTGTGGCGCATTGCCAATGTAGAGGTAAACTCCATGCGTTTATTAACTTCGGCCCCAGATGGTGTGATAAGCCTCATGCTGTGTCCATTTTACCCTTTAATAATTTGAAGTAGGAATCAATTGTAGCATTGAAAGACCTTTTTTTCCATGAGATCAGTCACGCTTCCGCAAATTATGCCATGTACTGCCCATCCCCATAACAATTACAGCAGCTTTTCCTCGCTGCAGTGAAACCATACAATTTATCCCATTCTTGAACCGAAGTAGGTTTTTTTCTGCATTTGAAAAGGCCGCTGCAAAATCTGCCGAACTTGCTTCAACCAATGGTAGCTATGACCAGTGGGCAACAGGTCAAACCCGTTTCGCATAACCGTGATTTGAGCGAAGAAGGTGTAATATACTCAACAGTTGTTAAATAAGAGGTAAGTTACAAATTATGAGATACTGTTGATGTCTGTGTTACATCAAGCTTACCGAAGCAGTTAATACAAGCTGTTGTGGCTACCGTCACCCAGAAGGTTCACGTGAGACGCATGTGAAACACAAATCACTGCGACCCAGTACTGTTGATCGCGGAGAGACGAAGTTGTTGCCAGACAACTACGACTTCGCAACACGGCGGATTGATGGTGAGGGGTGTACTTAATCAGTAACTTTTAAAACTTTCGCTTAATAGTATAACTGATTTGCAAAGTGGATATAAGAGTATTGCTAAATAATGACATCCCGGCCTGCTTGTAGTAAGAAACTAATATAAAGTAATTTGGAAAGGCAAAGAACTGTGTAAGAATTTTAGTGTAAATTTAAACCGTGGAATGTATTTATTGCATAGATTTTTTCCGTGGGTTACACACGCCGTGCAGTGTAGTGCAGTCAAACCCAGCTGCTTCCGAGGCAAAATTTGGGACACGTTTTTCTTTTATACCCATATGTTACTCGGTTCTTTTCCGAGGGTAAAGCGGTCGGAGCATGGTGCTGACTACCCACTTCCTTCTAGTGCTGTGTTATGAATAGGTTGGAGCTACAACTTCGCCTCTCCCCTGTGCCTGCACAGACATGTCATGGGGTGAACTTTTTGTATGTTGGAGCAAATTAATACTTCAATTAAAACATTAAGGACAGTTCTGGAATTTGTAATGCTTTCAATGAGACTATTAAACATATGGATTATGATTCGAGAATTTCACATTACCTACCTGTTTTTCTTCATATGGCCAGAGTGGTGAGTTACATTTCAAACAAGTGGTAGTGTTAGCAGAGTTCAGGATAGTAAGTTTAAGAATTTATTATTCTGACCCAGAATTCCCCAGCTGGTTGTTTGTTATAATTTCACCCATGTTTCAAATCAGAAAAAAATTTGTATTTTGGAGCCTGTTGAGAATATTTCTACCCTGTCCTTCAAAATATATGTACAAAATTAGCTGTGAAATTTGTTACACCTTTTGAACTGTTTACTACAAATCGTTGTGAAGCACATATATTCTGTATTTGATCCATAGCATTGGAATACTGTAAATATAATGGATAAGTTATATGGCCTGGGGGAACGAGAGTTCTTTATATCTTCTGGAAGTGATATGAAAGGTAGGTATACAGCGGGGCAAGGAGATTGCATATTCATTACAAGCATAAACAACAAACTGGATGTATGTTGAATTTTAAGTCACTAGCGGGGAATGTGGACCACTGGATTGGAGAAAGTATGAAATAATCTTGCAGAAGTGATTTCCTTGGAATATGGTGTAGAGCCAGAGTGAGGAAGGGCTTAAAAATTTCTAGTTGGTTTTGTTGTATCATTTTGTAGAGTGATAGAATGTTTTGATTTGGAGGCAAGTCATAGTTTGATTTGAGGTTCTTACAGGAGTGTTTTTCTTCTGAATGGTAAGAAGATATGATTTACTCTTTACCAGTCAGCCAATTTGAATGTCAGACAGGACTTTAACTTTCAAGTGTTAGTTTCCTTGTGTGTTGCCCAGAAGGTTTTTCATCTTGTCCGGTAGACTGTCACGTTGGATTTTCATTCTTTTAATTTTCATTGTAATTAGGTATCAGTTTGTTTTATGTATGTTTCTTGAAAGAAATGTGGGAAAACCACTTTAAAAAGTGGTGACTTTTCATCAGAAGGCATGTGTCTCATAATGTACTGATGGTTGCATTTAGTAAGAGACATAACACAGTCTGGGGGGACATGTCCATATGAAGCTGGGCTCTGTTGTGACATTTTGTACACACTTCTCCATACTGTGTAATTTGACACCATTCAAAGGAAATACTCAAATGAACTTGATGTCATATGTATTTATGACTAACAGAATCAAGTTGATCTACTGGCAACAAGATGCATGCATTTAAAAGGCACTTGTCTTATTTTTTTTGAAGGAGCACAGTTGTTATCCCTAACAAGTTTTCTGCAGCCATTCCTTGTAACAGATCACTATCTGGAAATGGGCTTCAACTAGCTTTTTTTCATTGTTTTAACTTACCTTATATAAAAATTATGTCTTTCAATGTTTCATGATATTTCAGTTGCTAAAACAACCTGCTGATTTTTGTGGTGGTGGTGGTAATATTAATACAAGAATTAGACTTTAAGAAAATGTTTTGTGCTGTATAAAAAATGTGTTTTCCAATATCAAAAGACAGCTTTTATCCTGTAGTTTGAAGGAGCGTGTAATTTGATCTCATTTTAATGGGATTTGATATACATTCAAATATGCTACCATCATGCTGTGGGCAGTGTTTTCATGGTGGGTTTCTTGACTAGAGTCAAAAGATGCAGCATGTTAAGTTTGTGTGCATTTTTCAGGCTGTGACAGATGTGGGAACTACAGCACATATGACTTTAATGCCAGCAATGTATTTTATTCACCCTTCATGACAGAGTTGAGCATTTGTAATTTATGAGTGAGTATTTTCAGAAAGACATGGCACAGCCACAGTCCACGACACTTGATGGCCTACCAAAGCAGTTTGTGGTAGCAATGCGCACGCTGTTTGATATAATGGATGACAAAAGGACAGGCTATGTCAAGTTTTCAGGTAATCAGAAATAAAAATAGTTAAATTATATCCAAATTCAGGGCTGAATTTATTCAAACATTGCGTCATTAATTTTGTAAGTCCTGCTGAGGTTATGGCCAGGTGATAGAAGTCTATCTATATATTCAGCACACTGGTGTCATATCAAAGTGTTATTCACCATAGGGTTACAAAGAAACTGGAATATTTCCCATAATTTTCCTACTCATTTTTTTTTTTGGGGGGGGGGGGTGTTATTTTGTTTCCATGTGCCATTTCTGTGTTTGTATTTATGGACACAGGACTGTGGATGAGGCATGATAGGTCATTACATACAGGGCCAGGCTGAAGGCTAAAGGGAGTATGATTTGATTTAGAGTAAGGAAGTGAAGACTTTTCTGTTTCCCACAGTTGTGTCTGACACATTTGTGGGGCATATTCGGTCTTGTCAAATGAGTTCTGAGTTTTCTTTTTCTGGTTGCAAAAATGTATTGCAAAATGGAATTAATGCTCTCTTTCATCTGGTTCAGTGGTTATGAGTATGTGATGCTTTGACCTTCATGTTCTTGATACATAGGATTACATCTTGCTAGGCACAGTGTAGCTAGCATTCCCCACCCAGTGACAGTGACAAGCGTGGCTGCTTCATTTTCCATCATGACTTCAGTGTACAGGTTTTTTTGACATAGTAGATACATATTATTATTCCTGTATCTTTTTGTCACAAATACATATACCTGATGACAATGAGACCCTTCAACTGCAAAGTCATACAATTCGAGTTTAGCTGCAGAATGCTATGAGGAAAGCTTTCTACAGAATGACATAATTAACTAAGGAATGAGGCATTCTTGAGAAGTTAACAGTTTCTTATTTAGTAGAAAAATTCCTGTATTTTATGCATCCTGAAGGTTCATTACCGTGTTTACAAGGTCCCACCGCTTGCTCCTGTCCCAAGCCAGATGAATCCAAATTACACCTATCCTGTTCATGTAATATCAGTCTTAATATTGTCCTGCCAACTACAACTACATCTTCAAGTGGTCTTTTATCAACAGATTTCCCTACCAAAACCCCCATACATGCCACATTCCCTGCTCATTTTGCCATTGATTTGGTCACCCTAACAGTGTTCAGTGATGAGTATAAATCATACAGCTTTTAGTTACGCAGATTTTTCTGGGCACGTGTTATGTCCTCCCAACTAGGCCTAAATACGTTTCTCACCATCATATTCTCAAAACCTTCAGCCGCAGAATGGTGTAATTAAAGTAATTATAAATCTGGGATGTCAGAGCACAAATAAAATAATGTTTGATCTATAGTGACATGGTGTTAAGAGTAAACAGTGTACTGCTCTTCAGAATGTTTTAATTGTGGGCATTGCATAAAAGGCTACAAGCATGTCACATAAGGTATGTGTGAAACCTGCAGGATATGATTTGTGTGGTATATAATGACCTTCAACTTTTACCTATTTTACTTCTTCAGAAATTGAGAATCGTTGGCAGGATGATGGAACCAAAGGCCTCCCCAAAGGAGTAATTGAAAGTCTGCAAAAAGTTACCCCTCCAAATGGTTTACTGTCTTTTGAACGATTCTGTGCTGGTCTGAAAATATGTTTGCTTCGGAACCAAGTAGAGAGCACACGAGGCCAGTCGCACAAGGCAGAGTGCTCCAGTCCACCTCAGCCAATCCGTCCCCCCTCTGCTCCACTGCTTGATATAGAGTCATCACCAAAGCAGTCTTGGACTGCAGCTAACACTGCCACTGTGCACCCCAATAATGCCATGTCACAGCAGAGGACGCTGAGTATGCCTCAGCTTCTTGGAGAGAGAAAGGAGAACATTCAACCAGAACCAAGTGAGCTGAGGAACTATGCAAGTGATGCAAAGCTTATAATACCCAACGTGAAACCTGCAGGCATACTTTATGGCCCCCCAAAACCACCCCGAACAGCTGCAGGACTGGAGAGAGCCATGCTAATCACCAGTAGTGAAAGAAATATGGGGACAGAGAGGAATCTGGATAAAGCTGAAATACGTACAGCTCTCCAGAACTGGCAGATGGGTATCATGATGAATGACCATGAAGTGACTAAAGCAATGGGGTACCCAGGGAGCTCACAGGGTGGACGGGGTTCAGGAGATGGAAAACCTTCGGGTATGTAAATCATAGCTTGGTGTGCAGGTGTTATTGTAATACGTCATGAACTGAAAAGCACAGAAATGAAAACTAAACATATTCAGGTCAGTAACATGATCATGTTTTAAAATAAAAATACTTGAGTTTCCAAGCCTTGACACCAGTGGTTCTAACACCACAGTTGTAGAGAATGGTGTCTTATTGGCAGAAAGCTGAGTGTGTGCTGTGGTAACATGAATCAGAATCTGTGGTTACAGTGCAAAAGAGCTCTTGTACAGTGTTTGGTATGGATTATGGATACCAACAAAAATTTCCATCTACCAGTGGTATAATTTCTTCACTGATGATGACAGCATTTGTAAAATGGAAAGAAAAAAAATACCAGCTACTGGCACTTAGGTGGATGAGGTTCAGGTGACTTGTTCGCAGTCTGTGGAAATCGACGTGACAAGGTACCCAAGAAGTAAGCATGCTACAACTGATGGTACAAAATTCTGTAAACTCATTTCCCAAGTTCATTACTACTTTCTCTGTGACATTCTTTCAAAACTTGTAGGTAATGAATGTTCTACATCCAAAATTGTGTCCATTGGTGAAGCCACTTCCATTACGTCCGGGCACATTGACACATGACATTAAGATTTGCATGCACTGATTTAAGGGTACAAGGTACAGTCCCTAGTTCAGTTTATTATGTACTCTTTCCAAACAGCATTTTTTTTTAATGCTGTGACTGCTGTAGTGTACCTATACATGCTGGCAGATCTGATTTTAGAAGATTAGGTTCTTATGACATGCTCTTCATGCAGGGCAGAACCTCTGCATTTTGCATTGCAGTTTGGGACTTCCTTGATGGAAAGTTGCAATGGATATGTATTGGCAGCGGCAACTCAATCAGTTGTGTGGCACTTGATTTCTTCTTCTATGGGTACATAAATGATGTTGGGAGGGTATGTGCTACTGCAGCTACAGTCATGTGTTCCATGCTTACAAATGTGTGGCCTGAACTTGGATAGTGATACAATTTATACCGGACTAATCACAATGTCCTCACTGCACATTTTCAAACACTGGTAAGTGCAGTGCAGTTCACAGAGACTTGATCATGCGACCTGCCAAAATGCATTTAGTTTTCATTCCTGTGCCTCATATTTTGACCAATATTACATTTAAATCATTTACATTTTCTGTATTGCAGAAGGTGAATTAATAGCATTTGTCTATAAAGTGTGGGTAACATATTTACAGTGCACTTCTTTTATTGCTGTCGTGAGCATTGCAGCTGTCATGCGATGTCTTTAGGGGATGCGGGCTTTCAATGCAGTAAAGGTGCCATGCTCAGGGAGATGATAGAAGAAAGATTCTGTGCCTGGGTGTAAGGTGTAGTTGTGCTAATAAATATTCATCTTAAAGTGCTTATTACAAGCTGTTTTATTTCTGTGTTGGTATTTTTATATGTTAATTTTTGCCCTCCTTAGCAGGCTTCATGAAATGATTCTATGGTTGCTAGTCAGAAAGTGCGAAGTATCATAGGTTATACAAACATTTAATAACTTTAATATTTCTATTATTCTATCACTTGTTAGGTGGTGTGGGGGGGGGGGCCTGTATTGTAGGAATGATATACGCTATATTTAATTTTGTAATGCATCATATGCAGGAAGTCACAGTGGGGGTTATTTTTGTGGTCATATTTGGGCTATAAAGGAAAACACTTTAGCACTACCTTAAAACCTACTGCAACTTGTATTTCTATTCATCGTTTTAAAATGAATCTTTAGTTGACAAGAGGTTACAGAATAAGCTAGTAAATAAAATAACACAGAAATGTATCTTCACTTACATGGTCACATTAATTTTCAGAAACACATTCCACCAAAACTGATATATTTGCTCCTAGCTCTGTGAACTTGAGAATTAGGGTACAACAGTGGTGATAAAAATGCTTAGAATTTGTTTTGAATTCTTGCTTGTGAGAGGTGTAATGAGTTAGGATCATTAAACACTCTCCTACTGCATCATACATGCTTGTTCCATGTGTTTTCTCAGTACTTTAGTTTGAATCAAGTTCATGTTGTAAGTTTTGGAACTGAACAAGGCAGGCAGTGTACGTATAACATAACTTTGAAACACGTTCATGCAACTGTTGTTGCAATGGAAAAGCAATAAATATTGCATATTCCGAGTGTGTGTTTGTAGCCATCGTTATGCAGCATGCATTGTGCCTGTGACATATTGTCATCTGCACCCTGTCCGGCTCAATCCATATTTTTCCACATTGTCTCGTCAATGGCACAATTAAAAAAAAAAGTTTCCAAACACAAAATGTGTTGTTTTCATTTCTGTACAGTGTTTGTCTGAAGCATTTCTCATTCCAAGAAGCATTGCTCAAAAAATACTCAGATATCAAATTTCATGAAAGTCCATCCAGTGGGAGCCGAGTTGTTCCATGCAGATGTACAAGCAGACATGATGAATATAATAGTCACTTTTTGCAATTTTGCGAAGGAGCCTAAAAATTGAACACAAAGATGTAAATTGACTCCAAGGTGTTTCTTATGGTAATGTCTGCATGTCTAACTGTGGGAAGCTGATGGATATATGAGGCAAATATATTAATGGGTATGCAAAAGATTTGCACGTCCATCATATCATGCCTAATGTGATACAAAATATAAGAGGTAGCTGAAAGTCTAAATTTTCAAGCTCACATAAACTTGAATTCTAATGTTTCTGTCTTGAAGTTTTACAAATTTTGTTTCTGAAACAATTTTTAATGCAGTGAATATGATGCAACATATGTTTACAGGTTAATATTAGCACATGCATGTAAGTAATGGCCCTCACTTGGTACAGAGTTCCAGTCTCGTTTTAATATTTGTTACTCCAAGTATTATGTGTAATCAAAATTAGCACTTTTGCCATTTTTATGTAAGAATATGGATTTGAAAACATAGCTCCAAATTTTTCTCTTCGGTTAAAATTTTCTTGATAGTGATGAACATTGAATTCTATTAAATACAGAACACATTTATGCCAGTACTGAAAACTAGATGATTAAGATATATATTTTATTGCAATGAATTCCCAGTTGAATTTTTGTAAAATCAGTGTAACATGGTATACATAACTTTATATATGAGACCTTTATCATTCTTTAGGTCAGCCAGATCAGGTGGGAATTCCTCACAAAAAAATTACAGGACGAAGAAGAGAGCCAAGGCGTCATACATTGCAGAATGGAATTGATTATAACATGGTACAGTATCAGAGTATTAGTATAGACGCGGACAAATCAAGTAATATTGAAATTGGATCTTTAATGTCAGCAAAATCCCATATAACCCTTTTGTGTGGGAATTAAATGTCATGGGGCTGTGAATGTGATGAGTATTTAAATGGCTGTCATTAGTTTGCATGTTCTTGGTAGATGACTTTGGTACTTTAAACACACACTGTGTTTTGACTGTGTACAATATTTGGCCTGAAAGGGTTAAACTATGTACAGAGATCAAATTACAGTATAATCATGAGAACTTGGTTTGACAAGCATTCTGAAATATGTATTGATCTCTTCACTTGGCTGTTTGTTTTAAAGACTTGCTTTAAGTTCTTCAAAATTTTACCACAAGGAACACATTGCCTGTATCTCTGGTTTAGATTCCTCATATGCAGCTATTAGTAAAATATAATTTTCATTGTGTAAGATGTTTTATTCTTTGTAACAACTGCTTCCAGTCTGGGAAGCAGTTTTTGTCTTCCCCTGCAATTTTCATACAGAAGATAAGAATTTATAGCTTTTGCAGAGAACTTTCAAATAAAACTCCATTTTTGTCTTCATGAGTTATAGGTAGCTGTTTTGACTTGAGCAGTTTCACTTTTCATGAAGAAGTATTGTAGCTTAACAGGCAGTGTGGCGGCCTCTTGAATAGGTTTTACACCTGAATTGTTTGCTCGGTTGCCAGCTTCCATTAGCTTCTGCTGGGATACCACTGTGGATGATTATAAATATGAGTAGAAGAGTCTTTTGCATTTAAGATGGAGGCAGCAGGTTCCTTCAGCCTGTTGGTAACTAGCTATCAGATTACACATTGTCATTGAGAAGATAGTAATTTTAATAGTCTCTGCTGTGAGAAGTTAAAATTTTCCTTACTGTCATGAAAAATTTTTAAGTTTGAGACTCAAAAATCAAAATGTTAAGATCCTAGACAGTTTCAATTTGTTGCCATATTATTTTAGTCAACATTTCATCCAGCAGAGTATGTTCTGCAGCAGGTACAAAATTATACAAAACATGTTACCTGATAAAATAGCTTCTGCAGTCAGTGACAAACAAGAAAGGAGACTTGTTTATGGAATGATGTGTGTTGCAGCTAAAAAGAATGAAGCAGATTGAGCAGGAAAAAGATGTCTTGATGCAAGGGCTACAGGCAGTTGAAAGAGCCAGGGAATGGTACCTGAAACAGGTAGCAGCTGTACAAGAAAAAATGAAGTATTTAGGAAGAATGGGATCGCATATGGTTAGTAGTGTCAGTGAAGAGCACATCGAAAATACTTCCCAGAATATTGTGCATTGCCCCAGTTCTATGCAGGGTTTCCTTGTGATTTTTTCCGGACCTTAAAGGCAGATGCCATACAGTGTATTTACACTAGGTAAAAATTGCTTCATCCTTCCAAATCATGTAGCTGAGCAGCCTATTCAGTGACTGGGATGTTGATTGGATGACCAAAGAATAAGGGTTCAATTTCTGGCAGAGGCAGAGACTTATCTCCATCACCTCATCCATGCAGGCCTTGGAATCACCCATCTTCTTATCCAGTGAGCATCATAGTGCACTCTCCTTGGGGTAGAGTAGCTAGTGCATGAAACTGAACACACACCTCCATGTTATGCAGAGATGTATTTACTTGTGTTATATTTAAGGACACTGCCAAATGCTAAGATAATATAGTATCAATTATAAAGGTAAAGTGATCCCGTTTACAGGCCTGGTGTGGCCCAGAGGGTGGGTAGAGGTATAGCTCTATTCTTCTATGACCACGGCACTAAGAGGTGAGTGGTCAGCAGCACGGCCCGGCCGCAATTTACCCCCAGGAAAGACTACCCATTTTACAGGAGGCTGGGTGGCCCCCAGGGCCGGTCTGGAAGGGTGAAAAATCTTGTCCCCACTGGGATTCGATCCTGGACTGTCCAGCCCATAGTCAGTTGTTATACTGACTGAGCTACCCGGCCCCACATAGCATCAATTATAGATGAATGAAATACATATGGAGCATAGGTGAAATAATACTATGAGGGAAGCCAATTAACTTGAAGAGAAACCTGTCCGATTGGCACTCTGTCCATTTCAAATCTCACACAGACTGTACTGGGCTCACACATGGGCATCTTACTGCCTGAGCCATGGTGTGGCCACCAAGGTTAATGAGTGAAGTTACAAAGTTACATTTCCTTCCCTTATATGCCTTCATGACTTGGTGATTCACTTTTAAATGATCTGTGTTCACATATTATAACACATGTAAAAAAACACCCCTACAAATTCATTTTATATACCTTATTTACTTGTGCAAGATGAGGTTTATTACTTAAATTTGGTGCTTAAATGCGTGAGGTCATCTTAAATTTGCATATGAAGTGCCAAACCAGACCGCAGCAAACCGCAACGTTCTGAGCTGGACCATTCAGAGCCAAACAAAGGTCTGTATTACCAAATCACATGAGTTTTGCACTCTTCTGAGATATTATGCAGCATAGAGTTGTAATTCCATACAGATGTTTTGGGACAGCCTGTTGTTCCCAGCTTCAGAGGTCAGAAAATCCAAAAGAGAAAATAGAGCATGACGGAAGTTAACTGACACAATCTTCTTTTTTGAGACTTTATTTAATTTCTTAGATGCACGACATTTCGGAAGCTGGTCTATTTCCATCTGCAGGCAAAGAAGCACCTAACCTAGCAGACCTCTTAAATTAAGTTCTTCTGAATCACTATGCACCTCAGACACAGTAACTTTTTAAGATATGTACCTGAGAATAAATCTAGTCCAACAGTACTAACAAGAAAATGGCTATTGAAAAATTAAAAATTAACCACAAGACCCCCCCCCCACAAAAAAAAAAAAAAAAAAAAAAAACAAAAAAAAAAAAAAAAAAAAAAAAAAAAAAAAAAAAAAA
>Ga0131853_10021458_pt1 | contig 11716 bp, 12 predicted proteins | sample TergutLab28metaG_FD_92764 | JGI IMG/M metagenome (GOLD analysis project Ga0131853, IMG submission 92764) | Labiotermes labralis P1 segment gut microbial communities from Petit-Saut dam, French Guiana - Lab288 P1 (version 2) (version 2) | ecosystem: Host-associated > Arthropoda: Insects >...
CCGATGTCGACGAGTGGATCCTCGACCCGGTGAAGGGCGAGGCCTACCTGGAATCGGTCGGAGCCGGCTCCTAGAAGGAGGCACGGGCGATGGCATTGCGGACAACCGTGGTCGGTTCCTGGTGGCCGTACCCGGAGGAAGAAACGGCGCTCGCGCGCCTTCACGCGGGCGGCCTCAGTGACGAGCACGGCCGCGACCTCCTGGACCGGTGCGCGGCCCGGGCGATCGCCGAGCAGCGGGACTTCGGGTTCGCCGAGTGGACGGGAGGCGAGTACTTCGCCGACCGTTTCGTCCTGCATCTCGCCAAGACGCTGACCGGCGTCACGATCGACGTGCCGCCCGAGGACGACGAGTTCGACTACGACGACCTTGGCCACCTGCACGTTGACGGGGACATCACGGCACCGAACGGGCTGGGCTACCTGGAGGCGTACCTCCGGGAGTCGAAGCTTCCCGGGGGCGTCCGCAAGGCGGCGGTGGTGAGCCCGTTCGAGATTCTGGTGACCGCGGATCCGGGGGCCGTCCAGGAGCGGATGCCCGAGCTGCTGGCGATCGTGAACCGGGAGCTGCGCGGGCTGGCCGAGGCGGGCTGCCCGCACACGTCCAGCTCGACGCCCCGGTCATCGGAAGCCTGGTGAACCAGGGCCAGCTGTCGGCCGGCGACGCGGCGTCGGTCATCGCCGCCTGCTTCGACGGCGTGACCGGGGTGACCCGCGGCCTCCACCTGTGCAACGGCAACAACCGCGGGCGCCCGATCTCAGCGGTAATCCGGAACGCGACCTGGGTTCCGGTCCTGCGTGAGCTCGACGGCGTCGTTGACGTGGCGACGCTGGAGTCGTCCTACTTCTGCCAGTACAACGAGCGCGAGACGTTCCGGGACCTGCCCGCGTCGATGCAGCTGGCCGCCGGGATCGTCGACGAGGCGAGCTACTGGGTCGAGCCGGTGAAGAAGATCAAGTCCCGCGCCGCGGACTGGGACATGGTCGTCGGCGCCACCTTCTGATCAACTGGCCAGCCTCAGCCGGTCAGCTCGGTGAGCACGCAGGTCTCACCTTCGTCGCGTGCGGCCGCGCTGCGGATGACAGCGAGGCCAGCCGGAGCGGATGCCGCGGCCACGAGGTCCGCGGTCTGGAAAGCCGCGTGGTTCGTGCGGTACGGCCGGTTCGAACCCGAGCCGGCCGGCGAAGGGCCGAACGTGGCGAGGACCAGTCGTCCGCGCGGCGCGAGCACCCGCGCAATTTCGCCGAACACCAGGCCCGGGTCGGCCATCAAGTGCAGCGCGGTCGCGCAGGTGACCAGGTCGATCGCGCCGTCCCGGACGGGCAACTGTTCGGCGCGCCCCTCGATGAACTCGCCGGCGGGCAGTTCGCGTCGGGCGACTTCGAGCATTCCGGCGGAGATGTCGACCGTTGCCTTCTGATGAGCAAATGCGAGCATGCTCTAGTTTCATTAGGCAGCCTCGCCTTGCGACGGGGCAGTCCCGGTCTTATCCACAGAATCGTCGTGCCGGGTTGACGTTTCACGGCCTGCTGCGTTGACCACTTGCGTGGCCGCGGTCTCCTGCGTGGCTCCGCGTCCTTTTCCAGCCCGGTGGCTGGCGGCCGGGCTACTCCCGGTACCGGTCCCCGTTGCACCCGTGCGCGGGGTCTCGCCGAGGCGGGCGAGGTTGACCGCGGCGTTCAGGTCACGGTCGATGACCAGGCCGCAGTAATCGCACTGGTAAATCCTGTCGGCGAGCGTCAGGCTTGGCTTTCGCCTGCCGCACGCCGAGCACAGCTTGCTGGACGGAAAGTACCGGCCGGCCTCCACGAGATCGGAGCCGTACCAGGCACACTTGTAGGACAGCATCCTCCGGATCTCGGCGAGCGCGGCGTCGGACAGGGCCAGGTTCAGGCCCTTCTTGTACGCGCCGCCCGCTGAGCGCATCCCGGATGCGCTGAGGGTCTCCACCGTGATGACCTGATGGCGGCGGGCCAGCGCGGTCGTTTCCTTGTGCAGCACGTCACGGCGGACGGCGGCGGCGCGCGCGTGGGTGCGACCCACGCGGCGGTTCGTCTTCTCCCACCGTTTGGACGGCCGCTGCCTGGACCGGGTCCCCGGGTTCCAGGGACCCTGCTGGCGGGCGGCCTTGCGCTGCAAGGCCCGCAGCCGGCCTTGGGCGGCGGTCAGGGACTTCGGCGCGCGAACCCTCCTGATCTCCCGGCCGTCAGGGGTGCCGGCCACCATCAGGCAGTCTTCCTTTACCCCGACGTCCACGCCGACCACGGGCTCTCCCGCGCCGGCCCGCGCCGGAGCAGTCCCGGAACGCTTCACCAGAACCTGGAAGGACACGTGGCAGCGCCCGGAGGAATCCTCGGCGAGGGTCGCGGACAGGATCCGCGCGGTGCCCGCCTCGATGCGGCGGGCGAGCTTGCGGGTCGACTCGTGCGTCTTGAGCGTGCCGAGACGGGGAAGGGCGACATGATGCCGGTCCGGCTCAACGCGGATGGTCCCGGTGGTGAACCGCACCGACCGGCGCGACCTGGCCGATTTAAAGCGCGGAAACCCTGTTGCGGCCCCGGCCCGTTCGCCTTTCCGGGACTTCGACCATGCTTCAAGCCCGCGGGCCAGGGCGTCCAGACCCGTGTTGTATGCCTCTTTGCTGTTGTCGGCCCACCACGGGGCCACGGTGTCCTTGCGGCCGTTCCAGTTCCTACGCAGTCCCGCCAGGGACCAGCTCACCGCCGGAGTGAGGTCCTCCTCGGCGATCCCGTAGGTCCGCTCGGCCGCCCGCTGGCCGATGACGGCTTTCACCAGGGCGAGCATTGTGTTGTAGGCCACCCGGGCGGCCCCGGCGTGGGACCGGAACGCCCTCGCCTGCGCGGGCGTGAGGTCCAGGGCGAACCGGTACGCCTGCGCCGTCCACCCCTCCGGGATCTCGAACCTAGCCACCGTCTTCGCCCGCCTCGCGCCCGGCAGCGGACACCGCGCGCACCGCCCGGTTCCGTGCGCCGCGGCGGCCGTAGAGGCGGGCGCACATCGAGGTGAGGACCTCGATCATGTCCCGCACCAGGTCATCGGCAGTCTCCCCAGGATCCGTGACCACGATCCTCCGCCCGTGCGCTGCCAGGGCGGCTTCCAGGTGCTCCAGCCCGAACCTGGCCAGCCGGTCCCGGTGCTCCACCACGATCACGCCCGCGGACGGATCCGCCAGGATGCGCCGGAGCTTCGGCCGTTTCCCGTTCAGGCCGGACCCGACCTCGGTGACCACCCCGCCGACCGAGTGCCCGTTCGCCGTGGCCCAGCTAGTGAGCCTGGCTACCTGCCGGTCCAGGTCAGGGCGCTGGTCATGAGAAGAAACCCGCGCGTACACCACTACCCGGCCGGACTCATCATCCGGGACAGCGTCCACCCAGATCGTGCCCGACTCCAGGCGGCGGGCAGGAACCGGCAACCGGTCTTCCCGGAACCACCGGTACGCGGTCTGCGGGTGCACGCCGTTCGCGCGCGCCCACTCAGCCAGCTTCACGTACTCATTGAAACATAAGTTTGATCACATTTGCTAACGAAACACCGAACAGTTCGCAACCCCGATCAGGCGGGCCCGCCCGTGCCGCGCCGCTATCGCCCGCAGGACGAGTCCCGTCCCGGTCCCGACGTCCAGCACGACCCGCACCCCGTCGAGCCGGGCGAAGTCAGCAACCGCACGGGCGATATCGCGGTGCAGCACGCTCTCGTCGTACGCCGGGGCCCGTTCGTCGAAGGCGGCGGCGACCGCCGACAGCTGATCGGTCACGCGACCCGGCGTTCCGGACACAAGCGGCAGACTACACGCGTCCGGTCTGGTGCCAGGGTGACAGAAGTGCGTAAAGTGGCGAGTCTTCGAGCACAAGAAGGAGTCTGACCAGGTGTTTTTCGGATTAGGTTCGCTCTCATGAGGGGGCACGAGCCACATGGCCGTGCGCAACGGAGGAACCATGAAGAAGTCACGGAAAATCGCCACCATCGTAGTCAGCGGAGTCGCCGCGGTCGCAGCGGCGTCCGGGGCTGTCGCCGTCCCCGCTGCGCCCGCCAGCGCCGCGGCGGCCTGCTGGAAAGCCGGATTCAACCGGCTCGGATACCCGGCCTACTACTGCCACAATCTCGCGAATACCCCTGTCTACGACAGCAACTACGCCGTCGTCGGCTACCTGTACACGCGAACCAACTGGTTCGCGTGCCGCAGCGACAAGGGCGGCTACGTCGGCGGGCCCCACCCGCACCGGTGGGAGCTGACCACGGCCGACAACGGCCGCAGCGGCTGGGTAAAAGACACCTCGATCTACAACGAAACGAATCCCTTGCAGGTGTGCAGGACCTAGATAACGGAGCGTCGCGCGTGACGGCACCGTCGTCACGCGCGGCCTCGTCGCCGGGCCACCGTACGACTCGGCCCTCGCAACCCCGCGACCGCGCCGTCGAACCGAAGCTCTACCTCCAAAGCCGACGCCGACTGCTAAGCCAGGCAGCTACGCATACAGCTGCTGGAGGCTGACAAGAAGGACACGCGGATCGGACGCGGCGAGTTCACGGAGTTCGTCGGTGAAGCCCGCTCCGCTGTAACAGGCGAGCACCGCGTCGGCCACGGGTTCCTTCTTGGCGGCCAGGAGGTCGCGAGCGCGGCGGAGCCGGTTGAGGTGACCGATGCCCATCACCTCGCCCCACTTGGCCTCGCCCAGGGACAGGATCCGTCCCGGCTCCTGCGGGGTGCCTGCCATCCGTACCGCGACGTCGACCTCGATCTGGGTCTGCCCCGTCCCGTCGTTGATAGTGGCAGCCGCGACCTGGGCGGGGAACTCACCGAACACGGAGGCGCCTTCTCGGGCCGCCCAGTCCCGGCAGATCGCCTCGAAGTGCGGGCCGACAACCTTGGCGGAGAAAGTAGCGTGCTGTCGCTGCCACACGGTTGCGGCCTGCCGCTGCTCCAGCTGCGTCCAGGCTGGGCGCATCACGGTCTGGTAGAAGGCGATGAGAGGTTCGGTGATTTCGAACTGCGACTTCCGGGCGTGAAACGGGTCGTCTGCTCGCGTGATCAGCCCCGCGTCCTCCAGGACGGTCAGCGGGTGCAGGAGTTCCGAGGACTTGCGGCCCACGTAGTTGGCGATGCCGCCCCGGGTCGCGTTCCCTTCGGCGATCGCGCCCAGGACGGCGTTGTAGATCGCTGGCTCTCGGATATCGGTCTCCTCTGCCAGCAGATACCGGGCCTCGCGGAACAGCGGGACCGCCGGGTTGAGCACTGTCCGTGTTACCCAGGCGTCGAAGTCGGCGCGTGATTCCGGAACATCGTCCGCGACGAACTCCGACCGGTAGGCGGGCGTCCCGCCAACGATCGAGTGGACAAGGACCGCGAGGGCCGGGTCATCCTCGATCCCCCAGAACCGCGCGGCCGTGCGGTAGTCGAACGGGGCCACCATCAGTTCGAGCGCGCTCCGGCCGCGCAGTGGGGCGTTACCGGCGAGGAGGCTCCCCATCACCGACATGGCGGACCCGCACAGCAGGAACCGGGTGCCCTGTTCCTGACGACCCCATGCCTGGTCATCAAGTGCGCGTTGCATCAGGGACGGCAGTGACGGGTCCGATCGGATCAGGTACGGGAACTCATCGATAATCACGAGTCCATCGGGAAACGTGGCGCGCAGCGCCCGGATGGCCTCATCCCAGGTCCCGATCGCATAGGGCAGCGCACCTCCCGCGCGGGCCGCGATAGCAGTGCCAAGGTCCCGCAGCGAGTCCGTGGCCGTCGTCTCCGCCGCCGCGTAGTAGAAGGCATTCGTGGCCTCGGCTAGGGCCCGGAGGAGAAAGGTCTTCCCCTGGCGACGCCGTCCGCTCACGACCCCCAGGCGCGCCCGCGGGCTCCCTGACCGCACGAAATTGGCCAGTACGTCCCATTCGTAGTCTCGGTCGAACACCCATGAGGGCTTGTCGACGGCTGCCGTCGGCATCGCGACCACCGAGTCTTTCAGACGTAAGTACATTAGTCATAACTATAGTTACCACTACTACGCCTATCTCTATGGCTGGAGGAGGCGGGTGAGGAACTCCTCGACGGCCGCCTCGGCGGACGCCTGGGCGGCGGGGACGTCGTCGGCGAGGGCGATGACGAGTGCCATCTCGTTGCCGGCGGCCAGGAGGATGTGCGCGAACGACTCGACGTGCTCGGGCGGCACGCGCCCGGCGTCGGCGGCCTGGCCCAGTACCTCTTTGAGCATGCCCAGGCCGGCCTGGGCCTCGATGTCGCGCCAGCGGCGCCAGCCGAGCACGGTCGGCGCGTCGATGAGCAGGATGCGGCGCACAACCGGGTCGCCGGCCAGCCGGATCCACGCCAGTTCCGCGGCCTTAAGCAGGCCGAGCGCCTCGGTCTCGCAGCTGGCGGTGACGGCGGCCAGCGTGGCCTCGCCGACCCGGGCGTGAACGGCCTCGACCACCGCGTCGAACAGCCGGTCCTTTCCGGCGAAGTGGTGGTACAGCGATCCGCGGCTCACCCCGGCCCGTTCCAGGACCGCTTCGATCGAGGTCGCCTCGTACCCGCGGTCGGCGAACAGGTCCGTCGCCACTTCCACGATGCGCTTCCGCGTCGCCTGTCCCCGGCCTGCCCGTCCGTCCATGCGATCCTCTCGTTGACAAACCGACAGTCGGTTTGCTAACTACTAGACTATCAGTCGGTTTTCGGATCGTACCGGCTGCGGGCGCTTTGAGCACGGAGGCAAGCCATGTTCCGAACCGGATTCGACGAGCACCGGCACAGCGTGACTACCCCGACGGCGGAGATCAGCTACGTCGACATCGGTACCGGTCCCCCGGCGCTGTTCGTCCACGGGCTCGCGACCAGCGCCTACCTGTGGCAGAACCTGATCGGCGAACTCGGCGCCGGCCGCCGCTGCATCGCCGTCGACCTGCCCCTGCACGGCCAGAGTCCCGTGCGCCCCGGGCAGAAGCTCACCCTCGGCGCGTTCGCCGACGTGCTGGCCGAGTTCATCGAGGTCCTCGGACTGTGGGAGATCGACCTGGTCGGGCACGACACCGGGGGCGCGATCGCGCAGATCCTGGCCGCCCGCTGCCCGCGGCGGCTGCGGACGCTCACCCTCACCGACTGCGAAACCCAGGACAACATCCCTCCGGCCACGATGGCTTCCACCGTCGAACTCGCGCGCACCGGCCAGCTCGCCGCGGCCGCACCCGCGATCCTCGGCGACCCCGTCGCGGCCCGGGCTTTCTTCGAACCCGGCTACCAGGACCCCGGGTTCCTCACCGACGAGCTGGTCCGCGCCTACCTTGAGCCGCTCCTCGGCACCCCCGAATCCGCGGAACGGACCCAGGAACTGATCGCCGGCCTGGGACCGGCCGAGCTGCTGGCGAGCGAGCCCGCGCTGCGCCAGCTCGACGTGCCGACGCTCATCGCCTGGGGCACCGACGACCCGTTCTTCGACCTCAAGTGGGCCTACTGGCTCCAGGGACAGATCGCGGCCGCATACCAGGTCATCGAGCTGCCCGGCGCGAGGCTCCACTTCCCCCACGAGAACGCCGCCGCCTTCGCCCCGCACGTCCGGCGGCACTGGGACACAGCCGGGACCGCGCTCGCCTCCGACGCCGGCTCCCGGCGCGCCGACCTGGCCGACGCCCTCTGCGACACCATCGACGAGTACCGCGACGGCGAGGCCGCCCTGGCGCCCGAGACGGGCCTGACCGCGATCACGCGCGAAGCGGACGTGACGATCCGGGAACTCGCCCGGCTCTCCGACCCGGTCTGGACGGCCCGGATGCGCGACCAGTGGAAGACCGCCGTCGACGGGCTCGCCGAAGCCCGGCCGGGGACGCTCTCCGCCCCGCGGTTCGACCGCATAGCCGGGGCCATCGAGAGGCTCCGGGACCTGGCCAGCGATCCGCGTCCGCCCGCCGACTAGCGTCAGGGCACCCGGGCCGGCTTTTCGGCCCCTGCCCCGGCCGTCACCGGTCCGGCTGGTCCAGGACCCCGGTCACGTAGGCGGCCATCGCGCCGGGCAGGTCGGCGGGGAACCGCCGGGCCGCGGCTTCGGAGACGTCGGCCAGGATCGCGGCGCTGGCTCGCGCCGCGCGGCGCAGGCCGCCGGCGTCGAGCCCGGACACGGTCTCCTCGATCCCCGGCGGGAGGACATCCGGGTCGCGGTCCAGTACCTGGGTCAGCCCGTGCCACGGATACAGCGCGCCGGTGGCGGCGGCCCACAGCGCCCAGATCCGGTCCCGGGCGTCGTTCAGCCGGAAATGCGCCTCCCACAGCGACCCTCGCCGCAGGTACTTGTCGGCGTCGATGAGCGCGACCCAGCCGAGGAACGCCTGTTCCCGCACCTGTTCCCCGGTCATCGCGTAGGCCGTCTCCGGACCGGGCCCGCCGTCCGGAGGGCGAGGCGAGCCGTACAGGAACACCCAGTCGGGCCGGGCGCCGATGCCTCGCTGGATCTCGTAGTCGGCCATGACCGTGAGGTCGATCTGCGGCCCGTCGGCGAACTGCGCGAAGATCCGCCGGATGTACCGGTCGGCGGGCCCGTACCGGTGACGCAGCGCGTCGACGACCGCCCCCATGCCCGGCAGCGCCGCCACCAGGGACTCTTCTGCCGAATCGACCAGTGTCGCGCCGTCGTCGCCCGGCGGGGCGTCGAGCCCGATGGCCCCGTCGATGTCCGACAGCCGGTCTCCCGCCCCGCGGCCCAGCGAGCAGCCGACGATCAGCGTCACCACCGGCGGCGTGGCCTCGGAGAACTCCAGTAGCCCGGTCATCACGCGCCGCTGCCCGTCCAGTTCCGCCGGCAGCCGACCAAGCCAGTCCCGCCCAGAGAGCGCAAATTCCGTCATAGGAGGCCAACGGCCGCGGCCGGTCCTGGCTTCCCGGCGGTCAGTTCGCGCGCTACCGCCGGGACAGTTCCGGTTCGGGCGCTGCGGCCGACTTCCGGATCTCTTCCCGGACGATCAGCCTGATGTCGGCGCGGCGGGCGCGGCGCGAGGTCAGGGCGACAACGACGAGGGCAAGCAGGGCGATGAGCGCGCAGACGAAGGCCACGTGCACGGACTGCTCCACCGCCCGGAACTCGACAGGGACGCTCGCCACCTGGTTGACGGCGCCCACGATCGGCTTGGCGAAGCCGAACAGGCCGCCGGGCGGGTTCAGGTGCGTGTGCGTCCGCTGGGCGGGCGGCAGCCAGCGCAGGTCGCTGAAGTGCAGCAGCGAACTGACCGTCACGGCCGCCGAGGAGAACGCCAGGCCCATGGCGGTGCTCCGGAGCACGATCGACGGCGTCGGCCCCGGCCGGTACTTCCGGAACGCGCCCAGGAACGCGCCCAGGAAACCGACGGCCGACACGGCCACGATCACCCAGACGCGGTTCTGCGCGACGAACCACGTCCACGGTCCCACGTTCGACAGCACCCATCCGACCGGATTGGAGCCCACGCTTCCTCCCTCGCTGACGTCATGTTCCGATGCCTGTACCTACCCGAAATTTCGGATTGCAGCGCAGCGGTCAGCAATCCCGCCACACGTAATCCGTACCACTGGCCCGTATCCGAAACGTCGGCCCGAATAGCCACGGACTGACTAAAGTCACGGGCAACGCGGGAATCAGGCAATCACGGGAGACACAGAGCATGTCATCGGCGGCGCGGGACCGGTTGGGGGAGACGCTACAGGGCGACGAGGAGCCCGAGTCCAGCACCAAGTTCACGGTGCGGAGGGACGCGCTCGCGCTGGACGTCGAGGGGTTCGGGCGGACGGCGTTCCCGGTAACGCCGGCGCAGGCCCGCAAGCTGATCGCGCTCGGCCAGCCCGCGCGCTTCGGCCGCGGGGAGGAAACTCTCACGGACCCGAAGGTCCGCGACACCTGGGAGATCCCGGTCGGCCTGGTCAGCGCGACCTGGGATCCCGGTGTGATGGAGGGAGTCCTTACCGCCGTGAAGGACAGGCTCGGGCTCCCGGCTGACGTGGAACTGGACGTGGACCTGCACTCACTGCTGGTCTACGAGCCGGACCAGTTCTTCGTGAAGCACCAGGACACGGAGAAGACCGACGACATGATCGGCACGCTCGTCGTGACCCTGCCGTCCGCCTACACCGGTGGCGATCTCATGATCGGACGGGGCGAGGACTGGAAGGCGTACCGGGGCTCGAAGAATGCGCTGTCGGTGGTCGCGTTCTACGCCGACTGCCAGCATGAGGTCCTGAAGCTCAAGTCCGGGTACCGGATCACTCTCACCTACAACCTGATGCTGCGGGGCGACACGTCCTCGCGCGCTGATAGTGACGCCGGGGCCGTCGGCGAACTGGGGGCCCTGCTCCGCGAGCATTTCAGCGAGCCCGCGAGGACCGCCTGGGGAAGCCTGAAGGCCGACCGGCCAGCCCGGCTGGTCTACCTGCTCGACCACGAGTACACGCCCCGGGGGCTGGACTGGACGCGGATGAAGGGCGCCGATGCCCGTCGCGTTCCCCTTCTGCGCGCGGCGGCCGAGGCCGCCGGGTACGAGGCGATCCTGGGACTCGCCGACGTGAGGACCACGCACGACGCCTGGCCGTCGGACGAGGAGTACGAGTACCCGCGTTATTACGACGAGGATGAGGACGAGGAGTACGACGGCGAGCCCGCGGAGCCCACGGAGTTCGAGATCAACGACCTGATCGACTCGGAGGTCACGCTCACGCACTGGACCGGCCCCGACGGCGACCTGCTGGAGGAGACGTCACTGGAGGTGGACGACACCGAGGTCTGCGCGTCCACGCCGTCCGGCGACCTGGAGCCGTTCGAGTCCGGCTACGAGGGCTACATGGGCAACTGGGGCAACACCCTCGACCGCTGGTATCACCGCGGCGCGATCGTCGTGTGGCCCCGGGCGCAGGCGTTCTCCAACCGCGCCGAGACCTCGCCTGCCTGGGCCCTGGACCAGGTCGCGTCCGTCGCGTCCTCAGGCGGCGCGGCCGGTGCCCGGGACCTGGCGGCGACGTTGGAGCCGGTCTGGAGCGCCTTTCGCACGGGAGCCGCGCTGCCGCCGCTCGGCAAGGCGCTGCGGGCGGCGGGCGCCGTGGCGGACCCGAAGGTCGCCGCCATGCTGCTGGCCCCGTTCAGAATCCAGCACCTCACCGAGCACCACGCTAAGGCCCTCTCCCAGGTCGCCTCCTGCTACGGGCGGGACTGGGCCGGGAAGCTCTTGAGCGGCTGGTTCGGCGAGGACCGGCCCGCCTGGGACTACGGGACCCGGGCCGACGAATGGGTAGCCCGTTCGCTTCCCGGACTCTGCCGAGGCCTGTTGGACGCGGGCCGCGACACCATCGCGCGACGGCTGGTGGAGCTGTCGTGGGAACAGGTTCGGCAGTCGACTGCTTCGGGGGTCGCCTCGCCCTCGCCCAGTTTCCGGGACTTGAAGCTCCGGGAGCTGGGCAAGCCGCTTACCTCGCTGCTGACCGCCGCCGCGGCCTCGGGGGCCGTCGGCACGCTGGCCGCGGTCTCTGGTTACCTCCGAGAGCTGGACGGCGAGCCGGTCGCGGTCCTGGAGATGGCCGTCCTGCGGGCCGCCTCGGAGACAGCCCCGCTGGGCGGATCGTCGCCCCCTGCCGGGAAGTTCCGCGAACTGGCCGTCGACTGCGCCGCCCGCCTGCGGGGCCTGCTGGACCGGCCGCGGCGCGAGCCCGGCGACTGGTCGATCACGCTGCCGCGGGGCGGCTGCACCTGCGAGCTGTGCG
>Ga0131853_10021459_pt1 | contig 11716 bp, 7 predicted proteins | sample TergutLab28metaG_FD_92764 | JGI IMG/M metagenome (GOLD analysis project Ga0131853, IMG submission 92764) | Labiotermes labralis P1 segment gut microbial communities from Petit-Saut dam, French Guiana - Lab288 P1 (version 2) (version 2) | ecosystem: Host-associated > Arthropoda: Insects >...
ACAGAGATTAACGGCTGTGGGGACCCGTTGCGCTGACCACGTGACACCCCTCTATCCGAAAAAGTTGGCACTAACTTCGCCGACCGGCGGCGGCCGCTCTGTCGGTATAGTTCGCGTGCGGACCAAGGCCACGGAGTTTAGTTTAATATTACTATGTACACTGTTAGTTTTCCTATTGCAGTCGTATGTATGACGCAGTAATTAGCATCGGAATGTGCCTGTCAGTCAACTACGTAAATCAGTGTGTCCTGTTGGCCGATACAATATAGCACGAAAGGCTGAAATAGTAATTTGCCTTTCTACCTAATGGTCTACTGCCGCTTCGGTCCTGATGTCTTAGTACTGACTTTTGGCATAAGTGGCGCAACCATCGCATTATCGGCATGTTAGTACCATGAGCTGCTCATAGATGGGCCAAATTAAATTGGCTTACTAGCATTTCTTGCAACGTATGATTCGTGCACAAACCAGTCATGTAGTGACGTCGGAAAACGCGGACAAGTAATAAAGTTTGAATGTAACCTGACTCTAATAACCTCCCAGCAATTGAAAATTAGAGTTTTATGAAGGAAAAAAAGCTAAACAGAAACACTTCCCTTTCCATAAGAACGCAATTTGGATCTCTGAAACACAAAGTATGAATTAGATGAAATAACATAAGTAATTTAGCCAACTGCATCACAATACTGCAGTTAGATTAGTTCTACCAACATCACAAAGCAAGAAAAATTCTTGAAACTTTAGAAGGATGGGAAATGTACCTATATGAAAAATGTACCACATTACCGTATATTTCTTGCTTAAAGCAAGCAAGTTGTTACAAGATATAGTGTTGGTCATTGTAGAGAGAATTTGTGGGATACAGATCTCAGATGGGACACCGACTATTCTTACCAAAGTTTCGTGTCACTTTCCTCAGTCCTTTTCAGTAAATGCAATAGTTAATATCTCAGGACATGACTGTTTCCTTCCACATCCTTTTCAGGTACTTTTTCAGTAAGAATTGCACTGCTCAGCATCCTAGACCACTGTTAAATAAACCATAAATAGATCAATTCTTGATGAAAGTTGTAACTAAACCATCGTTTTTTAAAATTAATATGCATTTAGTGATACTAAGGAATAACATTTAATTTTGGTCTTAATGTACAGTACATCATTTTGCACAGGTAAATATTCTGACAAGGCTTGACATATCTTTTCTGAAAGACAACCACACTGAAACTTTGTGAAACATTCAGGTGGAGACTGCTAAAAATGAACTCTCTGGAGCAGAATTTCATGTTACAGAAGACAATAAATTTGTGACTTCAGCAGGCTTGTGTTGCTTATGGGCAGTGAATGAGTGGTCTGTTCGCTGAACATGGAATGGTGTGTGCTCTGGTAGCTACTGAGTAGACACATACGTCATTGCATGGAATTACACTTACAGTTGCTTCTTGCAGGTTTTTATGGAGAGGCTGTCCCACCCGATTGTGGCTGCACAGCCGTACAAAAGACACATGGTTTTGCGCTGGAGGGCTTCGTTCCAGCAAAGTTGGCGCAGCGTACAGCAGAAGTGAAACTGTTTCGAGGCCGGGGCATATTGCTTTTGAGGAACCCATATGAGGCTCTTCTTTCCTACCGAAACTTCCTGTATGGAGGTCACACTGGTTTCGCTCCCTATAGTCGATTCAAAGGGCCAGGTAATGCTGACAGGGACTGTGCCAAATTTCATGTATTTGTTTTGGAATATCATTACAGAAACATTTACTGTGCCACTTAACTAACAGAGAGACACAGGTTTTGAGAGTCTCACGGCAATTTTGCTTGTGATTTACATCTTCTGGGATGCGAAGCTGTGTTGTCACACAGATAGTTTGAGATGTTCATCACCTTCATGGGCTGCAGATTCACATCCCAGAAGACTTGAATGTTCCCTATAATGATACATTTTATTTCATTCCAGAGTTCTTCTATGTAACACAGTAAACTCCTAGTCCCTTCTACATATTAGTTGTAATGAAATAAATTGCAATAGAATTGTTTGTGTTATGGCAGACATTAGGCTTCCATCTTCTAGTGTTGAAAGTCTCAGATTCATTAATCAGCTGGAGCCAATCCATGACTTTTACGTATGACAAAGACAGTTTATATAACTGTGGGAAAAATGAGATACCTGATCCAGGCTTTAGCTGTGTTAATTTTTACACCACAGACAGGTCAGCTACTATGTGTTTCCAGTCACTTTATTCCCATTATGTGAGATAAATTAAATCCACAAACTCAGACATTCAGTAACACATGCCACATTCCGGTGCTGCTGATTGCTGTTTAAGTCGTGTGCACTGAGGTTCCACGAACAGAAAACAAACCCAAAAATTGCATGCTCTATAAGGGGTGCTGTATTTTGACAATCAAATGTGAATATTATTTGACTTGGATCCATTGCTTTTTTTTAGGTCTGCTGTGCATTATATTAATTTTTCAGCTAAGAATTCTTCACAAGCTAAGAGGTTTTCACTGCTGTGTAATCAACGATTCAATTCTTCTGGGATGTTACACTGCATTGTTGGGCCCACAGTACCTGACTTTTCAAAGGCAAATATTGAATTCATCTTCAGGATGCCAAGGTTCATTAACCAGCATATTGTTTGACACTATAAAACATTGTTAAAAGACACAAATAAATTAATGCTAAAATTATAATCAAGGACCTAAAACCCATGATGGACAATGGACACTTGAATATGAAAAATACAGTGTGTTCATTTGAAACTTGGGGAACCACTCATCCAACAATGCTGTATCAGTGTCCAGAATTCTACAGTCCGCAAGGAATTCTTACTTTGCAAAAATGCTTTTCTTTTTGTAGTGTAATACAAGTCTCAGCAAGGAGCATAATGGAAGCTACGTTTTCATAAAGTGGTTAGAGCATGGGGATGTTTTAAAACAAAGAAGAATCTCCAGTTACTTTTTCAGAATGAAAGCAAAAAAAAAAATCTCCTTGGGTAGAGAAAATATTGGTGAGCAATTCCCCCCTTGCCTCCTCCTGCAACCCCCTCTTCCACACACACACACACACACACACACACACACACCAAAGTTATTCCAATGGTTATACTAATTTATGAATAAATTTGAAGTAGACTGGACACAATATTCAGCGTAGTAAGTCCATGAATTATCGCATGGAGCTCAATACTTTGTGACTTAGTGATCTACATGATACATGACTCAAAATTGGTTGTCTGTTCTTAGATATAAGAATTCGGATTGCCTAAGCTTGATTTGTCCATCTGCTTTTTGGTACAAACATACATGTAATTCCTATGCTTGATAAAAAGAGATGTTTTCTTTAAATATTTTAGTTTACTTTCATCAGCAAAAATTAATTTTGGTCAAAATTGGACATGAAAAGTCATATAGCATGTAGGTCCAATTATATTTTAGATAAATGGTGATAAATGTGTCCTATGCTAAACAAGCTTTTGAGACAAAATACGTAATCTTTAATAAGAAGCACATTTTAAACTGTACAGTTTATCATATAATATTTCTTATGCACACATGGTATTATGTTTGTGAGATAATGTTAACAGATACTGAATTGAACTTCGTACGTGTGCATTATGAATATCAAGGCTCCTCTCTGTGATATTTTGTAGAGTTGTCCAAAATTATTTACATCAACACATTCTTTCCGATCAAGAAATAAGACAGTGAAAGGAATGTGCAATTCTGTTTGTTATGTTGCTTTAGAATGGGAGAGGTTTGCTTCTCAGTTGGCTATTGTGTGGAAGGAGCTGGCTGCTACATGGATCAACTATACCAAAGGGCATGAAGCTATTGTACTGCATTTTGAGAAGATTCGTCTTAATCCACATCACGATATTAGAAGGCTGCTGGATTATTTAGGCATTGCTGTGGATGAGAAGAGGATTACCTGTGTTCTTAACCATGTAGATGGTCCGTTCAGGCGGCCACAGTCTTCGCAGCTTATGCTGTTTAGTACAAGGTGCACAAACGATATTGTAAACTTTAGCATTTTAGGAGTGTTGTGTACAAAATATTTTGAGTTTGAGACCAGATATAGCTCCATACCCTCTCTCTATAAAAAGGTATGTTGAGTGATCAAGTAGTTAACTAGCTCATATTTGGAACTACTGCAATCTGAACTAAACTCTTCTACCAGGAGCTGCTAAAGTAGAATCTGCTCAGTCATTTGCCATTATACTCTAAGTTGTAGCCTAGTCACTCAAAGGTAATGCACTGTAAAGTGACATATGTGACTTGTGTTTAATCAAGTATATCAATTTCAAGTGAAAACACATGCGAAATATGGCGTTCTCAGAGCAGCACTGCCTGCAGTTTAAGTCTGCCAGGTCTGCCTGACTCTGGAGACGAGAAACATCGGCCAGTGATATGGCGTCACTTCCCACAAGACTTTAATCTTCGGCAACACTGCTGTGCGAACCTGAAATCTCACAACTGTTGAGATGTCTTTGGGGTGTTGCTGTAATAAGTATGCTGACGGTTGCCAATTACCCTGCATTTTGCAGCATTTGAAGGTAAAAGAGCTGAAATTTTGGGTTTTTTGTTGAGGGAAATAAAAGGCCTAGGTTCATCGGGGCTGTGAGTTCCTGAACCCAAATGCTAATCTATCTATCTATCTATGAGGGAAATAAAATTGTCTCTACATGTATTATCATGCCAAAAAGTTGAGGGGTGGAAGTGAAAATAATGCTGTTTACTTAAGGTAATCTCAAATCTAGATAGAAGTTTGGATGTTCAACTTTGTCCTCTGACTGCTTCACCTTCATGGAAAGAGCCTCTAATATACAGTGGATCAGAGAAACAACCTTGTCTTGGTATTAATAGAAATCTGCGTTCACTCAGCTTGTAAATAGTCACAAATATTTTGTACCATTAAATTGCAGTCAGCACATGGTTAATGAAAAGTAAATGTGAGCATATATTTTCATGCTATGTGAAGGTTTGAATGTTACAGGGACCCATTTTCTGAGAAACTGCATAAGATTCTGGATGCAGTAATTAATGACCTGGACCAGATGCTGGCAAATCGTGGCTGGGAGAGGATACCAACTCACCTGTACAAGTTCTTCAAACACAATTCGACATAGCACATGATCCCACTGCCCATACAGTGCCTAGGATACAAGTTCCTGCCATTAAGACAGTGAACAACAGAAAGAGTTGCTGTGAATTTGTTAGTGTTGTCATAAATTATATTTATAGAAAAGTATACATAAAGGGGCAGAGGCAGTAATAAGTGTTAGATACAAACACGAAGAGTAGACAGAAATACAGTCACAAATTCATGGAAAAAATTAAGGTGTACTGGAGAAGGTCACATGGATAGAAGAGAGAAATTCTGTTTACTCAGTAGCATTAGTAACCAACCTCTCTTTTCATGTTCATGTTGCAATGTTTGCAATTCTTCATGGTGTTTGCAAATGAGACATCCCCGCTGTTTTGAATATATGGTAAAATATAATATAAAATATATATGACACAGTTATTCACAACATTATATTGTATTAGATTATGTTAGATTATAATTGCAGCTACATATTTCGGCCCAATTGTAGGGCCATCTTCAGACTGATTTTTGAAAAGGTGGAGTGTACAGTTGATAATGTTTCCAAGTTGTGTATGACTGTATTATATATATTTTGTATTATGTTTTAGCCTTCATGGTGTTTCTAGCAGCATAATTCCAGCAAGCATTTTCTTTTTGACACTCTTTATTCTGTGCGTCTTGACAAAATCATTCATTCCTGTCACCAATAAATGCACATTTGATGCATCAAATTATAGTCTTATATGGCTCCTACTTCTTTCTTAATCACAAATTAGGAAATCTCTGTGTTGATACTAGCTGCATGCTGTAACATAGTACAAATTACTGCTGTAATCTATTCTATTTTAGTAAGTTTTAAAATTTGTGGTTTAAACGTCCCTGAAGATGGGATAAAAGACATCGAAACATGTAGCAACAATATAAGACTATGTTTTGAAATGTTAAATGTGCATTTGTTGGCATTACAACTAAATAAAAAGCATATTTTTGTTGTAAATGCAAATTTACCTTGACCCTGCTGTGGGAAGTAGTAAAATGTATCATGAGTCTTGGAAGAAAGGAAGAAATTTGGCTTTGTCTTCTGAAAGTAGCACTGGACTAGTCACCTGAAGAACATTCAAATGTTAGATTGTATTGCTATAATTTATCATTTTTCAATAATATGTTGTAGGTTATTTGTGTATAGTGTTTAACTGACAGTAAGTCTCACAATGCAGCAGAACACCATAACCAGATGCACAGATCTGCAGCATGATATTGGAAGGTTAATATAGAGTCATTGTTTTATTTGACAATTATCAGTTGCCACTTCCTGTCAGTCAGTTTTGATGGATTTCATCACATTGTGTTATAATTAACTGGCACTATATTGTATATTTCTGTCAGGCACAACAGTTTTATTACTTTTAATGTATGCTACATATTACAGCCACTTTCTGACCGTATTAGATCATCAAAATTATGACCAAAACATGTAGCATATATTGCCCCTGTTTTGTAAAAATGGGCTAACTGCCACTTTGAGCTCAACTGAGTTGTGTGTAGTGAATCAGCCAACTAATGTTCCTCTATGATATGTAAAAAGATGACAATTCCATCTTCAAGAATAACCAAGAAAGGTGGTGGATATCCTACCTCTTAAAGCATTTGCAACATGTAAATCTGAACCACATTTTTTCATCTTCTATAAAATTTACATTTTGTGGGTTGTCCCCTTTTTACAAAATATGGGCAATATAAAAAAATTGTTGTGTCTAATGGAAAAATGTAATTTATGGCTGCTTCCTACCAGTTGTTTGTCATATTCACGTAGCTCAGTCAACCAACTACCTACATGCACAGTGGAGTATTGGCAGGAAATGACAAGCAATAGTTGTCAGCTAAATTAGAAATATATAATATAATAGACAGTAGACACAAAGTAAAATGAACATATACAGTAGGTATTGCATGAATTAGTTTGAATAAAAGAAACGGTGTAAATAGAGTAAAATACCATTTTATTATTTTGAAACAAGTCAAATTTATTTTGCAGATTAAAAATTACAAAAACCCTGGAGGTACATGAAAACCGTGTAGAAGCACTCAGTGGTTTTATATTGTTTCCCCTGTGGTGAAACTTTATGACTTATGAAAATGTTACATGCTACTTACAAGTTTTTCAATTCGCTGTGGACAGTGAATATGCTAACTTCTGTCTAACTAATACAGATACACTTATGGCACCTCGAAGTTCAGAATGAAGGTGTCCTCTTAGTTTATGTAAGTAGTAAAGTTAAGTACAGTCTGTTAAGGTATAACCTTCAAAGTGACAGCTGTTTTGTTAACACATAAACTTGTTCTAAATTTCTTATCTACTTTCCATGCCTTCAATAATGACAGTTTTGTCTTCTGATAGAGAGGGTTCTACTGTGTGCCATTACAGAAATATGTACTATGATTTTCCTGGTTAACTTGACTTGTGCCTGAAGCACTATTTTAAGGTAAAGGCTATCAACCCAAACTGAGGAAGTAATATTTCCTGACAGATAATAACTGGTAGTAAATGTGAGAACATTATTTTAATACCTTTTACACATCATCAGTATTTTATATGACCCATACTGTTGGTCACTTCTCACCAGTGGCTGCTGAGTCAGCCAAAGCTTGTGTAAAAATTAAGCTGAGCAGAAGTGACCAACCATATAGGTAAAATAAAATAAAGAACCCGTATCATGACATTACTTGTGGGCTGCAAGAAATATGTTACTGGGCAATTCTGAGTGGCGGTATTTTACTGTATTTAACTGTTGGCCTTGCCTTTTGTGAAGATGTTATTAATTCTATTTATTACAGCCATAAAGATAAACTCTGCTGGCCTAAACTGCTCATGCCATGCCTTATTTTATACAAATTTAAGATATTTCTACATTATAGAAGTTGTTTGTGCACACAGTCGTGATATAAATAACATTATTTACACCATATATTCAGAGCCTTTTAAACCTAGAGTTACATAGCAATAACATTATGTACATAGCAATAACATTATGTACATTTAAACATAATACTTCCATGTATGTAGTTGCAGGACACTTGACAATTTTAAAATGAAATAATGTAAGAATTTTAAATACTAAATGGAATGACGAATTGTGCTACCAGTAGATTATTAACACATATATCCGGAACATGAAAGTGCATGCAGCTTCTTTTTAGACCTGACAAGTTCTATATCCACCTCGGTGGATCTCTGGAATACTAAATAAATGAAATGAAAAATGGAGAGGCAGAAGTAGGGGACTTTTATTTTGTAAAAGGAGGTAACCAAATCTAGCACAACTGATATAGTACACAAAAAGTATTACCATAGGTTGTAGCTAGAGGATTTCTAAAGGACTTCTGTATGTTCATAAAATGTCAGTGATGGAAAACCTGCAACTGAATTACAAGTTGATATAACGTTGTCTGAAGTAAAAAGTGACTGACAAGGTTTTGTTTGGTTGCTTTGTTTTTTGGTAAACAAGGCAAGTGTTTTCTCTGTATTATTATAGACTGACACAAAGCTAATCTAAGGCTGTCTTACTATTTAGAAATCTTTTCTCTCTCATATAATTCTTAACATCTGTGCAGCACATTTGTCAATATATCAGGAGAGGATGTAACATGATTTATTACATAAGACAAATGCTTAAATTTTGTCCATCTCCGTCCAGCTTCTGGTATAAATATAAGCATATTTTTGGAACTGTACTTTTCTTTAACTGATGGCATGGATAGACCAATGGCAAGCATGCGCTGCCAAGAGATGTGCAAGAAATGAAGTGTGTGAAAAGCAAGGTTAAAATATAGCAAATAATTTATGTGTTTGCAGTCTCTGCATTAATTTACCTACATTGTAAAAGAATTGTAGTGCATTTCAGGAATTGCACTTGAAGATAATATTCAACTTAAACATCTTTATATATTTTTGTTCATAATAAGTAGCTGTGACTGAAGCAGCTTTTCTTGTCAGTTACAAGAATGTTACTCTTCTATGAGGCTTCTGTCAAGTGAAACTGTTCCATATTTTAGGAACAATAAAGAATAAATGTTCTACATTGTTACTAAATATTTCGGTCCAATAAAATTATTATATTAATATTGTTACATACCACAAACTTGCTGCATGTTTCAGATTTGTTTCACAGGGAGAGCAGCAACATGTTCTTTACAGCCACCAGCAATCAAGAAACTTCTATAAACACTTTTACATCTTTGTGGGTCTCCAACCTTTTCGTGGGGCACAAAGGTTTCTACAATCATATGATTGGTGATCTTTGTTCTATCCTGGGTGAAAGTATTCTGTGATTATCACTGGTCATTCCAGGTGAAGGCCTGTGTAATACTTTCAGATAGTCAACAATCACTTCTCCTTCCAATTCTTGTGAGCTGTGTCAGGTTATATGTGAATTCATGCTCACATTCCATTGGACCTGCATCTCACCCTAGCTTGTGAATTACATTTCCGTAGATCCTGCCAGTTACACAGAGTGTACCTCTTAACTGTTCCACCTAACTGCCACTACATCCTCAAGCTGACATTCCATGGCATGTAACACATGCATTGCATTGTCTCTTAAATTCCTCCACGTGTTTTTTAGGGGCTTTTGAAAAATTGTGAAAAGTGATTATTAGCTTCATCATGTGTGTCTGTCTATCCAGACACAGGGAAAACTTGGTTCCTCCTGAACAGAATTTCATGAAATTTCGTATTCGAGTATTTTTTGACAAATCTGTCAAGAAAATTCAGGTTTCATTAAAATATTACAAAAACAATGGTTGCTGTGCACAAATGTACATTTATGATATCATCTCACTGAATTCTACTTGCAATGAGCAATGTTTCAGACAATAATTATAGAGAAAATCAGAACATATATTTTATGTTCAGTAGCTTTGTCCAAAAATCATGCCATTTATGACACCATGTGAAAAAATATGGTAGAGCTAGACAGGCCACATGCATGGCAATATAATTTGGCACATGCGCTGTACTTGCTGAATATCTTAGGCAGGAATACAGACATACACTCAGAATATTGAATACCTATTGCCTTTCCATAGCAACAATTGTTACGAGAACAAATGTTACTTTGTCTTGTTTTTCCTGTACCTGCCAAGAAAACCATCAGACTTCAACTCCAACAGCTTCTTGCTTTTCCTGAAACCTGCAGTGTTCTATGAACCTGGAGTATATTCTGCTGTGTGCCTTTAGCGCTGTGTACTTTATTCCTGTAAACCCCTCATGTATTACTTCCTATTAGGTAATGATGAAACTATGTATATATTTTCATGCATTTTCAACAGAATGCAAGACAAATGATAATATATTCTTCGAGAGTGTGGAACATTTCAAATAATTAGGAATGACGCTAACAAACAAAAATTGCATGAATGAAGAAATTAAGAGCAGATTGAATCTGGGAAATGTTTGGTGTCATTTGGTCCAGAATGTTTTGTCTTCTCTTTGCTGCCTAAAAAAAATTAGAAATTGAAACATGCAAAACTTGTTATTCACATTAAAAACTAAACTAAACTCCGTGGCCTTAGTCCGCACGCGAACTTGCTGAAGATGTTTGAGAATAAGATGCTAAGGAAGATATTTGAGTCTAAGACAGAGGAAGTAGCAGAGGGATGGGGAAAAAATATGCATAACGAGGAGTTTCGTGATTTGTACTCCTCGCCAAATGCTATTTAGGTGATAAAATCAAGAAGGATGAGATGGGTGGGTGGGACATGTGACAGGTATGGAAGGAAAAGTAAATGAACAAATGCCTTTGTTAGGGAATATGAAAGTAAGAGCCTACTTGGTAAACCTGAGCATAGATTGGAAGATGATATTAACGTTCAGTACAAAGTATGAAGGGAAGACATAATCTGAATTAATCTGGCTGAGGAAAGGCTGTTGTGAGCATGGCAATGGGCCTTTGGGTTCCATAAAATGGGGGAATTTCTTGACAAACTAAGAAACTATTAGATTCTCAAGAAGGGCTCCGTTTCATCGAGTTGGGTTTAGCAACACTTTTAATTATTTTAAAACTAGGTGCCTCAAAATCGGAGACATCTGCCGGAGATTCTTGTAATTAAATAGAGTCAAGTCAGAACTCGAAACATATATTACCACATTGGATCGATCGCTCATCTGCGCAGCAGTTGCTGGTTAATGACGGATTAGAGCGGGAAGTGAATTTATTAGTTATTGGGTGGATTTTCTGTAGGAGAAGGAGGTAGGGATGTTACTTCATGAATATTATTTGTGACTATTGTTATTTGTTACGACGCCTGTCACGTTTTTCGGCATAATAATCATGATGTAGGTATTAAACAGCAACAGACATGAGGCTGTTGGAATCAAATCTGACTCCTGGCCCTAAATCTATAGCTCGATTTTGAAATATCGATTTCCTTCCTTTGCACAACGGGTTCATTGCAGTCGATGGTGAATGTGTTGCGGAGGAAGTTTTTGATAATATACTTACTTATTCACTCACTCACTCCATGGTGCAGAGTCCTTCTTGAGAAGCTAACTGGTTTGCAGCTAGTCAAGAAATTCACCGCATTTCACGGAACCCGAAGGTTCATTACCGCACTCACAAGCGTCCGCCACCTGTC
>Ga0131853_10021460_pt1 | contig 11716 bp, 7 predicted proteins | sample TergutLab28metaG_FD_92764 | JGI IMG/M metagenome (GOLD analysis project Ga0131853, IMG submission 92764) | Labiotermes labralis P1 segment gut microbial communities from Petit-Saut dam, French Guiana - Lab288 P1 (version 2) (version 2) | ecosystem: Host-associated > Arthropoda: Insects >...
AGGGCCCTTTTTACGCTTAAACAAAAAAAAAACGTGGATAAAAGTAATTTAAAAAAAACATTAAAGACGCCTGGAAAAATAGTTACGTTCGGGCCTCCGACGGTAACAACAAAACGGGGAAGGGGGGGGGGGGGTAGGCGGTACAAATTACCAGGGCCGGACTTTTTAGCATATGGATTTTTGTCTTTCTGGGTAATATAATTATTTGTCGAATTTACAAATTAATCTTTGAAGATCATGGCCAAGCCACTCGACAACTGACAGTCAGTTTTTCCGACTTGGCATAAAGGTTTTTAGCCACTTCATCCTAGCTGCGTGCTGGGGGGGGAATAAAATAATTATACCGGGGCCCCTGCCCCTTCTCGACGGCTATGATATCCGCAATGGAAGCCAGCCGCTGTACTCACTGTGCTCGTGGGCTGACAAGGGCTTGCTGTAGACCCTTGAAAATAAGGGCACTGTTCTTACAATAAAACGAACTAGATCCACTAATTTCTCAAAATTATTTTTGGAATAAAACTCTACATATTTCGAACAGTTCCTCTGTCCATCATCAGGAGCTTTTCACTGTACACACAGCAGTGGTATATGTCACACAGGTTACAGTTACAGCTTGCTCGCAAGGTGTCAGCAAACCTGTATTACATACACCATTGCTGTGTGTACAGTTAAGAACTCCTGATGATGGACAGAGGAACTGAACGAAACATGTAGAGTTTTATTCCAAAAATAAATGTGAGAAATTAGTGCATCTAGTTGGTTTTATTATAAGGATTTATCACGATGCACGGTCACCTGAACGTTAAAGGCACTGTGTTAGTTCCAAAATGTCTGGAAAGGATTATCCAGAGATGCGAGGTCATTCCTCAGAAGAAACTGAATCCTGAACCACACCAGCTTAAGGACTGATATTTTGGTATTTGTATTAACTTCAAGTTAACTTATAAATCTGCTGCTATAGGACAATGACTGAGCGATTTAATGACACCTTTTAAACTGCAGAGGTATTTAATATGATTTTATCATGGAATGAATTGGAAGGAAAGTATCAGTTGACTTAAAGATATTGAGAAAAGGAGTGAAATATCAAACATGACTGTTGGTTTCTCCATCTGAGCGGTTTATACTGTCTCGTATTTCGTACTGTGCAGAATACACTGTTTGAAGTTTATCAGCCCGGCAGACAGATGTCAGCATGTTCTCCCAAAGCGTCAGTACCTGCGTACAAAATCGCACAGTGTTATGCCTAAGGTCTTCACCGACATATGAAAACTACAGATGTTGCTCTTATTGTCCCGCCCGAGAATAGAAACCGTTATATCTAGGGTACGTGTTCGATGCATTACTGTTCGATCCAGCGTAGGATATTCCAGGTCCAAAACTCCGTTAACTGCAGGACTATTCCTTCGTCATTCCTTTGGTAAAAAAGTAACTGTTCCTATAGTGAACACTGTTTGCTCCTTTCTGCTTATCAGCCTGGGAGGAAGAGACGTGTCGCAGGATCGCACGGTACTGTTCGTCATTCAGTAAGTGTGTACTTAAGTAATTGTCTAATGGGAACAAGTTATTTTCGTTGTGTTCTTTGCCAATTTTTTAAATGAAATTTACGTCATGGAAGAGTAGAGCTATACCTCTACCCACCCTCTGGGCCACATCGGGCTTGTAACGGGATCACTTTACCTTTTACATAAAACAGCACAAGGACGCATACTGAACGTCTGACTGGAGTGGTTAGTTCTTTTGTTTCATATTTAAAAGTTTCTGAATTCTGTGCACGTAGTTGCGCAATGCCTCAAAAAGAGTACTGATACATTGCTGCAGCTATCTCAATTTGATACACTTCCTGATCCATGAAGATAGTTAATTACAAAAGACAGTAGTAAGAAGGACCATTACTCAGTAATTATAAAATTACTGTGAATTCCTAACGTTATAGGCATAGTAAACCCCACAAAACCAATACAAGAACCATCAACATAGGCACTAGAACCTTAACCCATTTCATACTTCAGTTCCTTGCCTATCAGTTGAAACATAATCGGGGAAATTACCAAACTAGTGTGGCATATAGGATAATCAGAATAAAACACGTGAGCGTCTTAACCATATTTAGGATCACATTCAACTGTAGAACCCCGGCTTGTTTTTAGCCAGTCATTTGACATTTGTCAAAAGCATGTTGTACCAAATTTGATTTATTTACATTTCCTTCTCTCCGATTTACTCTCTATTTCTTCAGTATTACATGTAACGGTCTGCCTCTTCTGCCGTTATTAAAACCCCCACATTTAAATTATTTGTGGTTACAGAGCCTGTAAAATTAGACGAGAGAGAGGGGGAAGATGTACCGTTGAAGTAAGAATAAGTCTTTCATATGTAAGGAAAACTAAATTAGCTTCGGAAATAAAAAATATAAATTATTTATAACATTGAATAAACACAGATCTTCAGAATATGACTAGATGTCAACTGTATGATTTATTTTTTTATGTTGCATTGACAGGGGAAAATAAGCTGGTGGTGTCTGAGGATCGGGTGCTGAGGGAGGGCCGAGGAAATAGGAGACTGGAAAAGAGTGAATACAGAGGAGTTTCATGATCTTTGGAGTGATATAATCAAGAGGCGGGGCATGCGACAGGTTTGGGGAAGAGAAGAGGTGCTTTCGTGGGTTTGGTGGGGAAACAAGAGGCAAGAAGCCCACTGGGAAGACCTAGGTGTAGATTGGAAGATGATTGAGCTTCATGGAACAGAATTTCGAGGGGACATTTTGATGTTGCTCAGGATGCGGAGTGTTATAGGGCTTCTTTAAACCCTGTAATGTCACTTCAGATTCCATAAAATTAGGAGATATTTCTGACGACTTGGTCGCTATTAGCTTCTCTTGAAGGACTCTGCTCCAAGTAGTTAGTGAGTGGGAATTTATCAGCATCGAGAGAACTGTATGCGAATAACGTATGAAAAACGAGAAACGATAAATGAACGTTACTGTAGAAGGGGTACAGAACTGTAGCAGTATCATGAGGAATCCACACTAAACGACAAGATAGCGAAACAAGAGCAAATATGAGTCATTTGTAAGTGATAAACAGTAGATAATGAGTTAAGCACTTCGAGTTTGTGAAATAGGTAGATTTTAATTATATCCCGATGTATTCTTTCCCTGGGCTGTGCAGCTTAGGTATATTTACATATTTTCATATTTTTAAGTCATATCACTGTCAATAGTTTAGGAAGTCTTGAAAGTAAAAAAAAAAATATTTTAGGAATTGTCAGAAATTTTTTTGCTTAGTGATAAGAAGCAATGAAGCAATAACCTTACGCTTACGGCGTAAACCCATACCAATCTGAACACTGCTTATAAGATGGGATACGGTAATGCTATGGGGGAAATTTAGTGTACTGGTTACCCTTGAGAACGCCCGCCTCTTTCACTTGACGTCATCTGGGTATCCGTTTACGGACGCTATGTATACCGCATGTTCCAGTAAACACTTTTATGTGCCCGTCTCGGGTGACTAAGCTTTATATTTGCCTGTGGGAATTTGGTTTTGAATCCTGTATGTCTCAGGCTGCTCACGACTCCAGAGACATGCACTTATCTGCAGCGACAATCGAACGTCTTCTCACCCCCATCTCTCAAAATCTACAACATTCCACTATGTACGTAGGAGACTTAAACTTCTGTGCCTGAAATTCATCTGAAGGTATTTAAAAAATGCCGTTATTTTACAGAAGACAGCACCGCTTGTAAATTACGAAAATCACGGTTTCGTAATTTGTTTATATGAAGCTACACACAAACCTTCACTTCAAGTTCAATGCTCAGTATTTATTAATCACTACTCGTACATGTTTCAGTTACAGGATATGATCATCTTCATGGAGATACAAACTTTATTGGTGTACACCACACATAATGCAAACAGTCACACGTAATAGTCAAAAAGTACATATTGGTGTCTGTATATGTACAGTGCTAATATTGTGATGTCACTATATTATTAGATGTAATATTAAAAGTGTACTAATATTATAAACAAATAAGATATTAAAATTGCATAATGTACCTTATACAACAGTATGTGGTGGTGACATAATCTTCGATTTAATTGGGTCAAGAGCTCAGTATATATTTTTAAACTCACACTGGGATTTGAACATGAAAATGTTAAAACTCTACATTACTTACTTACTTACTTGCTTGCTCCATGGCGCAGAGTCCTTCTTGAGAAGCTAACTGGTTTGCAGCTAGTCGAGAAATTCCCCGCATTTCACGGAACCCGAAGGTTCATTACCGCACTCACAAGCGTCCGCCACTTGTCTCTATCCTGGGCCAGCCCAATCCAGTCCATATATCCACATCCTACCTCCAGGAGATCCATCCTAATATTATCCACCCATCTGCGCCTAGGCCTCCCCAGTGGTCTCTTTCCCTCTGGTTTCCCCACCAAGACCCTATACACCCCCTCTCCTCACCCATACGCGCCACATGCCCAGCCCATCTCATTCTTCTGATTTTATCACCCGGACAATATTGGGTAGGGAGTACAAATCATTTAGCTCCTCGTTATTCAATCTCCTCCATTCCCCCGTTACCTCGTCCCTCCTAGGTCCAAATATTCTCCTCTACATTAGAGGATATAATTCATCACAACAGACATTTGGATACAGAACATTATGCATTATTAGCGTCTTTTTTGTATTACAATTTGAACACAGTGTCAACTTCGTATCTAATTAGGGACTGACATCACAATTTTAACGAGATGGACAACAATATGTAAATTTTTACTCTTTACATATGGCTATTTGCAATGTATAGTCTATACGCGTACGAAGTTTGTAGCTCCCTGAAGATAGCCATATCTTGTGCCCTGAACACGTAGGAGCAATTAATATCAATATAATGTCAAAAACAATTGCACATTGATAAAATATGCTTTATCATATATTAAAATTCAACAACATGTTTCTGTAGCTTTTGAGTCCACGATCAGGGCGTTTTACAAGGAGACGGATAGTATATACAGTTACTTAAATTGCATTAGTAAAACCACTTGATGTTGCAGATAATATTAGATGTAACACGATTATGGCCGAAGCTGCGACCGAAACTCTAGGGTGGATATTAATATATAACAAAGCATATTTTATAACGGTGCATTTATTGGTTTATACATAAGTATAAATCATTATTGTTGCACCGTGCATATCGTCGAATTATTTAATTAGTATACCAACTGATGCACATATATAATAATTCCACATTAAAACATTAAAATTGCTCCGACATGTTTCGATCCTAAGCTCATCATCAGGGAGCTACAATTTCATCGCCAAAGTCACTATTAAAATTAGTCACTGATTAATTTTAATAGTGACTTTAGCGATGAAAGTGTAGCTCCCTGATGATGATCCTAAGATCGAAACATGTCGGAGCAATTTTAATGTTTCAATATGGAATTTTTTTTATGTATGTGCATCAGTTGGTGTACTAATTAAATAAGTATAAATATTAATTAATGCACAGATACAGCACACATATATGGTGGGACGAATTGGAAGTGAAGCTTTGTGTGTATTGTACAGTCACGCGAAAGATGTATAACATTAAATTTATATGAAACAAATTGCTGATAACTGTGAGAATGATGAGAAAAATGTGGACGAAAGGGAACTTTTAATGTTAAGACAGGTAGTAGCTACAACCTGCAGCCATAGTTCTTTATGGATTTAGAATGAAATGAGGATATTCATATTAATGAAATAATGTAGGCAAAAGCGATTCGGTCCGTGTGTTTTTATAGGAAGCTGCTAAATTCACAGTGGACATTACAAATGAATTAATTGAAAGAGTGGTTATTAGTATAGTATAGTATAGTATAGTATAGTATAGTATAGTATAGTATAGTATAGTATAGTGTAGTATAGTGTAGTATAGTATAGTGAATAGTATAGTGTAGTATAATATAGTATATTATAGTATAGTATAGTGTATATTATAGTATAGTATAGTGTATAGTATAGTATAGTGTAGTATAGTATAGTATAGTATAGTATAGTATAGTGTAGTATAGTGTAGTATAGTATAGTGTATAGTATAGTGTAGTATAATATAGTATAGTATATTATAGTATAGTATAGTGTATATTATAGTATAGTATAGTGTATAGTATAGTATAGTGTAGTATATTATAGTGTATAGTATAGTATAATGAACGCACCAATTTGAAATAAAAGAGTGGTTGTTTAGGGTTAACCGTCAAGAAGTTGAAACAAAATACTTTTGCCTGGTGTCAAAATATCTTCCTCGTTTTCAGCTTCAAGAACTGGAAAAACAGAAAGGATCTAGCCAGAATACCAAGAAATCATGGGGACCTTTGAATTCATCGTCTTCTGAATACAAATGAGATCAGGTAGATCCTCAGCTAATCTCTTAGGCGAAGAGATGAGAATAAGGGAGCAGAGATTAATGAAAATTTAAAATAAGTGTATTTACCTAGGAAAATTTAGGTCAGAATTTTACGAATTAAAGTAAGTTTCCAGTAAATTGCGTATTTGTTATTAAACTCTTAGTAGTACGTATGGATTAACCATTTTGATGTATGAATTTATCTAAATATTCAGCGTAGTTAAAAATGCAGAGATCGTAGTGTTAAAATTGTATAATACAAACTAAAAATGCGACTTCTGTTAAATATGTTGAAGACATCGCCAAAATTAAAATATTAGTTTAACAAACGTGCATTTTGTTGGTTTATATTATGCGATTATATTACAGTGCACGGTGCAAAAATCAAAATAATTCTAACAGGTTTTGGTACAGATATTGAGAACTTACTCTAAAGGATTGGGGGAGTTCCAATTAGTACAGCAGGTAACACATAGCGACTAAAACCGTGTATTTAGCAATGCTGCTGAAGCTACGCCTCATGGAAAAAAAAGGATCGGGTCCGAGTAGGCATTCACTAATAATGGCATTGGATTTCTAGTTGCAGTAGAGATATTATTAACCATTCGATTCCGTAGTCGATGGCTCACTCGAATTTGGTTGAGGAAATGAAGGCGATGGATAATCTAAAACAGAGTTTTATGGGGGGAGGTAAACCTACATATGATGGGTTACAAACAGCATTTTGTGTTAAAAATTAATTACAAAGTAAATAATTACAATATTTCTATTCCTAATACAATGGTAGGAACATGCGTTTTTTGGGTTGGTAAAGATTCTTTAAATAAATGTTTTGCAGTGAAATAAACAATAGGACAATTAAAGGTAGAACCACAAAATTTTGAACTTGTACGAAATATTTTAAGTGTGGAAATATATATATATATTTTATAAATAAAATTGTTACGGTTGAATAATAAACAACAGGATAATTCAGTGGCACAGCTTCTTGAACTTGCCCGAGAGGCTTCGAGCGTGGAAATTTAAACACTTAGCAAGTATTCGCAGAAATACGCCACTAATTTAAAATTATCCATGTTCGCTGCAGTAGGATAAGTCACCATGTGTGTAGCAACAACTGTTCTGTACTTAGATACAACGATATACAACGTGTGGTTAACGCCCTACATGTTACGGCCATTTTTAACCATCTTCAGAAAGGGTATTCAACAAATAAAAATACATTAATGGTCAGTTGTAACTTAGATGTGCAACCAGAGTGTTAAAATACAGAATAATAACCCTTAAAACGCCGAATTAAATCCCATCTCCCATTTGCTGGCTTTATTAGGAGCTCACCATATTTTCCACGTTAGCAGAATAAAGGTTAAAATGGTTAAAAATTTGAGAAGTATAGATATTTGATATGTTCCATGTTGCGTGCGTTACTTATACGCAAAAAAATTGTTAAAATGTCGAAAAATGCACATGGGATTTATGGATCTATTTTTATCACACAGTGGCCACCGACACGTTTCGACTACTCGTCGCCATCTTCAGGGTGGTGAGAACAAGAATACAAGTGTATGTGTCGGATTACAAGTGTATGTGTCGGAATACAAGTGTATGTGTCGGAATACAAGTGTATGTGTCGGAATCACTCGATGATTAAAAATCGTATAATTTTGTTTAATCAGCACACCAACTAATGCACATACATAATTTTTTTTTACATTAAAACATTTAAAATCGCTCCAACATGTTTCGATCCTAAGATCATCTTCATGGAGCTGCACTGTTCGTTGCTAAAGTCACATTAGGACCATAACCCACCACATGTACTTTATATGTACATAATTCCACAAAACCACAATCCAGACAATAGTTTTTAACTTGTAATATTTTTCTCTTATCGTTGTTTTTCTCCTTAACCGAAAGTTTAGCGAAAACATCACGTTTTGGCTAAAATTTCACAACCCTGAAGATGGTTACGAGTGGCCGAAACATGTCGGTGGCCATTACGTAAGAAAATTACTTTCATAAAAGAAGTGAATTTGTTGGTCTTTTTAATAGATTTTATTCAGTAGAGTGTTTGTTTGCAAATCAGATGATAATTACTACCAAATGCTTTCTGTACTGCGCGATACCATTGGCGCAACTCACAGAAATCTGATGCCCCAGAAACAGCAATGTGCACTCCCCGATACACACCCCATGAAGACACATCCTTAAACCCGACAATATTCGACTTCACACTGCCCGAATGCGCAATTTTTTTTTAAACCAAGGGTACTTTTAAAACAACTGGGAAGTTGTGTATATCCTTCCTACTGTCTTCCCTTTTCCTCTCAAGATACCATCTGTTTGGGCCCTTAAAAGAATACATGAAGGGTAAAAAAATGATAATAACCAAAACGTTCAGGGTCCGTGCTTATGTTGGTAGGGAACACCGCGGTCAGCTTCGTCTCAGAAGCATATTCAAGACCGTACAGCACTGACAGAAGTTTTCGGATCGTAATATATGGTACAGAATATCTATAATTATTGAAGGTGATGTGTACTTTTGTACAGGTGCCTCTATTTTAACGTCCTATAAAGATATTTATTACTTTCCATAAACAACGGAAGTGCGATTGATGTCAACGGGTTTCAAGTGCACCGATTCGCTTATTCGCAATACGAAAGACGTAAATGGAAGGGTCTTAAGTTGAGTTGATTAGACCTGTAATTACTAGTATCTGTTCGTTTTACGTTTTGTAGTAAAAAATATTCCACATTTTTTGGTGCCTTTCTTCTGTGACGTTGCCTCATGTGGCAGTGTTACGACGTAAATAAACCGAATTACCTGAGAAGGAAGATTATCGGGTGGTCAACGTTAGAGTTGCAATCTTGTGTGCCGTTATGTCGTCGTATCGTGACGCAGACCGAAGGTTTCGGCGAAAATTTGGTACTTGCATTCCAAGTTACACGATGGTATATCCGAGAAGACTAACCATGAATTTATTTACGGTAAATCACTTGATGATCAGTACGGTACGCAGGATCGCAAAACAAGCTTTTGGTAAATATACAGGGTTTATCTAATGCTATTCAAGCAGTGAGTTCCCCACACAGAAACAAAGCAAAAATTTCATATCTTCACTTGTCCGCGAAGATTTATTTGTCGAGGTACAGCCCCCATGTTCACTCAACTTCAATCCGTTAGCTTCTACTTGTGGGGACATTTAAAGAAACCAAATGTGCACAGCTCCGTATGCGAATGCAGTGACATTTCACCACCGCATTTTTTATGCTTGTCAAAGCATCCGCAACCGCCTGGGATGTTTGAAAGAGTGTGACAGTCCGTGATTAGACATGTCAATATGTGCATTGATCCAGATGGGGATTATTTTGGGCACTTGTCATCTGTGACTGGATAAACAGTAAAAATTCAGCAATTACTAAATTGTGAGCGTGTACTTTAACCCTTATCCTGCTAAGGTGGAGAATATGGTGAGCTCCTAATAATGCCAGCAAATGGCAGATGGGAATTAACTCGGCTTTTAAAGGGTTAACTGTATTTTGCCAGTTGTAAGTGAATATTACAATTTAAGGTATTCGTGCCTGTTGTTGAGTGTAATCTTTCAATTAATGTGAAAAAGGGATCATTTCCCAAAATATGTTTATATGAACTTTTTTGGTCAAGTTGTGAAGAACCTTGAAGTTTGTCCAGGCGTTTTAGATGCATCTGTACACAGGCCTGCTCACTCTTCCCTCTTGTCTCTTGAGGAATTTAATGGGGACTCATGTCAGGACAACAGCGCTGTGTCCTAGACTGACGGTGAGATGTTTCTGTAGTGAGACACTGCCACTTGTGCGAAGGAAACGTGGCCTGCTGACAATAGGCAAGTAAAGTCACAGAGCGTACCGTCGCCTGTCCTTCTGACTGACTTATACTTCCATGTTTCCAACGGCCTACACTTCTGTGTGGATGTAAGTAATCTTCCACAACAGGAAGAGCCTGGAAATCTTTCCCTCTCGGAGTATATGACACCAAGCGATGTTACAGTTTAATGTAAATTTACGTGTAATTGTGTCACAGCAGCCTAACGTCACAAAGGCCATTGTTGTTTATGACCCTTTACCGTTATTGCCACTTGCTTGTTATGTAAAAGGGCAGACTTCCTGGAAACGCTTCCAAAATTGTCGCATTTAATTGGACAACATTCCGGTTAGCTGCTCCGAAATATGCTCATTACAATATGCGTGTTCTGTGTGCTTGGTCTCATGGTCAGCTTGTCTCTGGTAATAGAGTAGTGAGGCTGATGTTTCGAAATGCAAGCTTTGGTGCTACGTGGTTTGATACGCTAAATTTGTAATGTTACACGTGGTGATAAACAAGCAGATGATATGATGGGTGTGGCATGTAGCTTGCTTGGTCGTGTATACATAATGTAAACCTAAAACACGAGGGAAGCAAAGAACTTGGAATTATTTATGCGGTTGGAAGATAACATATAAAAGCTCTTTGAAAATTTGGATGTGATGGCATGGACCGCATTCAGCTGACTCAGAATAGGGACCAGAGCTGTCGTAAATATGATGACAAAATTTCTGATTCCAAAAAGCGTAGGGAATATCAGAAGTATGTGTGTAACTAGCTCCGACAGAGCGAGTCTTAGGCACTGAATTATTTTGCCCCATGTATTATTACAGTGAGACCACTGACTTAAGTTGTTGAAACATGTATCATGTTAGGAGAAAATGATGCAATAGAAATAATACTTTACATTTTTGTATCGGAATGTTATGATGGCAGTTGCGTGGTGGATTAAATATTAACTCACATTGACTTAATACAACTTTTATTTGGAACTCAAAATAATATCATCACAATTCAGAGTCACTACACGAAGCAAGATACGTGAGGCGAAGTACATTATATTAATATAGCTTTTTGATGTACTTGAGACCTTCATTTTGTGTGAGCAGTCAGAAACTTTTCGTTGCAGAACCTTTTGTCTTCCATTCAATTAGCACACCAACTGATGCACATATATAAGATTTTTTACATTAAAACATTTAAAATTGTTCCAACATGTTTCGATCCTAAGATCATCTTCAGGGAGCTACACTGTTCCTTGTTAAAGTCAGATACTTTTGTCTTGCAGTTTGATATCCAAAAATATAGTCGGCAAAATATAGACGTTTCGCTGACCGTGCATCTCAGTAATTAACCAACTTGATGCACAAAATTTTTGTTTCACAATAAGTTTTATTTCATGCCTCTACATGTTTCGAGCACATGTGCTCATCATCAGGAGGTCAAAATTGCATTACACAGCC
>Ga0131853_10021463_pt1 | contig 11715 bp, 7 predicted proteins | sample TergutLab28metaG_FD_92764 | JGI IMG/M metagenome (GOLD analysis project Ga0131853, IMG submission 92764) | Labiotermes labralis P1 segment gut microbial communities from Petit-Saut dam, French Guiana - Lab288 P1 (version 2) (version 2) | ecosystem: Host-associated > Arthropoda: Insects >...
GACTAGTTGGAGGAGAAGGGTGGCAGGAAAGGGTATATAACAGAGAGGAATGGAAGAAGCTCGTGGGAAGGGTAAAGAATCGTCGCATTCTTCACGTGCCATTAGAATGAACAAATGAATGTAACATTTCCTACAAAATACATAGTAGACGTATTTTAACGGCTGAATCGCTGAATGCCAGAATCTGGCGGTAGATAAGTTATAATTCGGAACGTCACCAACAGTAGCACACGATTTCGCCATTGTGCCAGTTATGTCCAGTTCGAATTATCCCACCTCTCACCTTGACATTACGTCATCTGGGCGCTGATCTACAACCCGGTTACTGCACAGGTGCAGATCAACTGACGTCACACCCTCTCACCGCTCAACGTATGAAGTTTGATCGCCTCACATTCAGGCTGGAGATGTTGTTTGGTAGAATTCAACTGATTTCTTTAGTACTTAAACAGTAACCTAAATTCTTATTTGAATGTACACCAGGCAGCTTCTATTGTTGTTGCATGTGTGTCTCTTTTTTTTGGAATCTGTGGGATAAGAGAGGTAAGATTGTGATAGAATGAGGTGAGAGAGCTGAGGACGAAAAATAAGAAAGAGTTGATAAAATTAGTGGGTTGAGTGCCTGAAGAGAAAGGGAGTGGAGACAGTGCCTTGGTGCAGGTGATTTTTAAACTGATGACTGCGTGGTCACACTGTGCTATTTCAGCTGCATACAAAATACTGTGCTAGTTTTAAGTCAACAACTCGAATGTATGATCTCATCGTTGCACCGTGCATTTTGTAGTTTATTTAAATAACACACCAACAAATGCAAATATATAGTCTTTAATAATCTAAAATTTACATTAAAACACTTCAAACGCTCCTACATGTTTGGATCATATGATCATCCTCAGGGAGCATACTTTGTTCCTTGCTAAAGTTACAGTGTAACTTTAGCAAGGAACAATGTAGGAGCGTTTTAAGTGTTTTAATGTAAATTTTAGATTATTAAAGACTATATATGTGCATTTGTTGGTGTATTACTTAAATTGAATATATGAGTTCAGCGCACTACGTGCTCGGAGCAACGTACTCGCCGACGTGTGCGCAATGCTTCCTCATTATTGTAAGGAGGAGCTAGGATAGCTCAGCCGGTATAGAGACTAAGCTACGGGTTTATTAACCGAGGAATCGTGGTTCGATTTACGGCGAGAGCAAAATGCCCACTCCGGCTCTGGGACCCACCCACACTCCTGTTCAGTAGATACCGCCGGCTTTTCCGCGGGTCGTTTTCCCAGGGTTGAAATAATATTGACGTGAGGCTGACCACTCACTTCCGTCTATTGTCGGAGCTACGAATGGCTGGAGCCGTACCTCCTCTCTTACATACGCATTCATGGCGTATACAGGGGCAGCTTTACCTTTATTTTACCTTTATGTCAGGCACCTGTCGGTTTATTCATTAAATTCCGCGTAGCTGTTTGTGAAACACGTGTTCTGTGCTTTGATAGCTCTACTTATAATTTTACCTCTGAGAATTATATTTTTTCTCGATTTTGCCGGACGGCAAGTTTTGAAGCTTTTCAGCTTACTCTGGGGACTACTTCTATTGAAATACTGAGTGCACTTGCCGTTCTACGTAAATCATGCGCGCTTCTTAATAATGCCGTCCTGGCATTCAGAATTCTGCGTCGCGTGCATCTGTAGGCATGCGAGTCGAATTAAAAAAATCGATCAGTCTGTCGTTCGGAACAATGACTGAATCGGAAATGTAGACACCGACATATCAACGCAAGCAGCAACACTTCAAATGATTAACACCGCACCAACCCGGGGAAGTTTCGTCTTTCTCGAACACTTCTCAACTATCGGCAGGTAGCTGATTTCTAGGGAAAGTTGTCAGGAACTCTGTCGATATCTCAGCACCGTTCGGCAATTAATTGCTGTATATTGCCCAAAGTTGGTCACTCGTCGGAAGAAGCCGTAAAATAGGTACTGCCTCACATGGCCCTAGGAAAGTTGCTTCTCTGCTCGTACTTCTTTGTCTGCCAATAAATACAGCGAACGAAGCCTCTGGAGTGTGGAGGGTCAGGACACAAAGGCTTTCAAAATAATTTGTACGGCTTAAAACAAATTTTGTCTTCTCCTCTCTTCTTTAAAAAAGCTTGCAAAAATCGAAATGTTCAAAACATATTTTACATTGACATGAAAATTTGTGAATCTTATGTTTATTGGACCGTGCATCATCTTGATAGTTGAATAAAGAGAGACCAACTTGATGTCACTTGCTTTATTATTTCATTATTTACTGCTCAACACGTTTCGGATGTTAATACATCCATCCTCAGGAGCTTGCGACTTATTTGTTGAGTTATTTCATGGGTTGTATTGCTCTGGTTCGGCTTCAGGCTGCATCCGGACACCACACCACCCCAGCCAAACCACAACATAACACAAACACACATCGAACCAGAACAATACAACGCATGAAATAACTCAACTAATAAGTCGCAAGCTCCTGAGAATGGATGTACTAACATCCGAAACATGTTGAGCATTAAATAATGAAATAATAAAGCAAGTGACATCAAGTTGGTCTCTGTTATTCAACTATGAAAATTTGTGTTTCACCTGAAATGAAGAATATATCTTGAGGGTTTGGGGATTAGTACTCGTCCAGAACGAACACAGTGTGTTTAGAAGTACGGCCATACGTCAGTTTAATACCTTCATCGCAGGAAGTTGTTTAAGGGGAAGCATTGGCGCTTCATTTTCGGTATGTCATGAGTTGAAATCTCGACCCTCAAGACCCGAAGTCCTGAACGTAGTGTTTCTTTGTTTTACTCAGTACTGGCAGGAAAAATATGGGGTGCTACTTTAAGTTAGGTTACAAAGTTTCCCTTCTGTCAATCCAGTATTATTCGACGCTGCATTGTCTGAATTGTATTGAATGCTTACTTTAAAACGGCCCAGAATCGTTTGCACTGGCGGAACGAAACCTTTGGAATTGCTGGCATTCACAGATCGTACGATGTTGAGGCTCTTGTGCGTCGACCAGCATCAAATACACAGACGGCGAGCAGTTCAAAGGTTTGGTTTTTAGGCTAATGTGATTCGTTTATGGCCCTAGTTATGCAGACGAAAACATTAAATTTAAAATTGTATATGAAAAATTCATATGTAATTCTCTTTTACTGCTTAAGGTTTCCCGCATGGTAAATATGCTAATTTTTGTTATGAAGAGACGCATCCCTCGCTACTATTGCACAAGTTTTGTATTCCAACGGTCTGAGTTCTTGTAACAAACGAGTATTCTGTAAAGCGGCTGAAACCTCAGTTAATTTTATGCGGAAAACATCATCCAAAACTTGGTATCTCCAAGAAAACATGTCACATCTCTGTTGTTACGATGAGTCGTTTAAAAGTGGTTATAACTTTGGAATGGATATTAAAGAAGGTTTATATATTCTGGGGTATTTTGCGGTGTCAGCTGATGGTTACCGACGTTTCGAAGGCACTGTGCGCCTTCCAAGTATCTGTAACTCTTTATACCGGTGGACACGTCGTGACAAACTACGAATCTTTAATTTCCTGTAACGGCGGTTTGAGAAAGGGACATTTAGTCGATATGAAATAAATGATTTTGTACCTCGCAGTGAACACGATTTGTACCTTGCAGTGAACACAGTTTGTACCTCGCAGTGAACACGGTTTGTACTTCGCAGTGAACACAGTTTGTACCTCGCAGTGAACACGTTTTACCTCGCAGTGAACACAGTTTGTATGGTTTGTACCTCGCAGTGAACACAGTTTGTACCTCGCAGTGAACACAGTTTGTACCTCGCAGTGAACACAGTTTATATGGTTTGTACCTCGCAGTGAACACGGTTTGTACCTCGAAGTGAACACAGTTTGTACCTCGCAGTGAACACAGTTTGTACCTCGCAGTGAACACGATTTGTACCTCTCAGTGAACACAGTTTGTACCTCGCAGTGAACACAGTTTGTACGGTTTGTACCTCGCAGTGAACACAGTTTGTACCTCGCAGTGAACACGTTTTACCTCGCAGTGAACGCAGTTTGTGTGGTTTGTACCTCACAGTGAACACAGTTTGTACCTCGCAGTGAACACGTTTTACTTCGCAGTGAACACAGTTTGTAAGGTTTGTACCTCACAGTGAACACGATTTGTACCTCGCAGTGAACACAGTTTGTACCTCGCAGTGAACACGGTTTGTACCTCGCAGTGAACACAGTTTTTACCTCGCAGTGAACACAGTTTGTATGGTTTGTACCTCGCAGTGAACACAGTTTATACGGTTTGTACCTCGAAGTGAACACGTTTTGTACCTCACAGTGAACACAGTTTGCATAACTAAACAAATTATTTAATGCTGTGAGGGGAAAATAACTGTTTTTTCCCCTTAGAACCACAGAGCTGAAATACGTCGACAAAATATGTATAGATTTATTATTATTATTATTATTATTACATTACTTGTTACTTTAATAGTAACACTGTACTTTACAGTACTGATGGAGTGTAAGATTTTTAAAAAGACCAACAACTGCGCTGGATAATATGAATGTAATTTTATGACACAGTAATCAACGACATGTTTCTGCCAATCATGTGGACATCTTGAGGATTGTGGGACCAATAATACAGTTACAGTTAGTGAGTCGCCCTCGTTCCACACGTAAGAGTCATACAGTTTTTTATTAATTTCGCGGTTAAAATAGAATAAAAGTAAATGAGTGTAAAATCTTAGAAGAAAAAATTTGTACATTGAGTACAGTGCTGTGGAATGATGTACTGTGCTGTGGAATGATGTGCAGTGCTGTGGAGTGATGTACAGTGCTGTGGAATGATGTACTGTGCTGTGGAATGATGTGCAGTGCTGTGGAATGATGTGCAGTGCTGTGGAATGATGTGAAGTGCTGTGGAATGATGTACTGTGCTGTGGAATGATGTGCAGTGCTGTGGAATGATGTACAGTGCTGTGGAATGATGTGCAGTGCTGTGGAATGATGTACTGTGCTGTGGAATGATGTACAGTGCTGTGGAATGATGTACAGTGCTGTGGAATGATGTACAGTGCTGTGGAATGATGTACTGTGCTGTGGAATGATGTGCAGTGCTGTGGAATGATGTGCAGTGCTGTGGAATGATGTACTGTGCTGTGGAATGATGTGCAGTGCTGTGGAATGATGTGCAGTGCTGTGGAATGATGTACAGTGCTGTGGAATGATGTGCAGTGCTGTGGAATGATGTACAGTGCTGTGGAATGATGTGCAGTGCTGTGAAATGATGTGCAGTGCTGTGGAATGATGTACTCTGCTGTGGAATGATGTGAAGTGCTGTGGAATGATGTGCAGTGCTGTGGAATTATGTACAGTGCTGTGGAATGATGTACAGTTCTGTGGAATAATGTACGTAGGAGATACATCTAGTGAAATATTGTCATGTAATAAAACTGATATATACATATAATTTATGGTAATTTATTTTTAGAGATTGCCAGAGTGAAAATATTGAGACACGTGAAACTTGATGTTCAGGTGACCGTGCGTCGTGATAAATTTTTGTAATGAAACCAACTAGATGCAGTAATTTCTCAAATTTGGAATAAAACTCTACATGTTTCGGACAGTTCCTCTGTCCGTCATCAGGCGTTTTTCACTGTGCACACAACAATGGTGTACGTCATACGGTTTTGCTGACAGCTTGCGAGCAGGATCCTGCTCGCAAGCTGTCAGCAAACCTGTATGACGTACACCATTGTTGTGTGCACAGTGAAAAACGCCTGATGACGGACAGAGGAACTGTCCGAAACATGTAGAGTTTTATTCCAAAAATGAATTTGAGAAATTGTTGCCTGTAGTTGGTTTCATTGTAAGAACATGTTAAACTATATTTGATGAAAGCACATATCAGAGTGGTGAGCGGTGATATAAAGGTTTATGTGATCGCTCACCAATCCGGTCAAGTCAACAGGAAGTGCTTCCTACATGTCCTGTACAAATGGTTACAGCCAAGAGTTAGGAAAAGTACAGCCCAAGGAAGACGTATGAATCATAGATAAAACTCGGGTGGAGCATGGCAGTATTCAGACGCGGTTTAAAACTAATGGTCAGGAAATTGGCCTGAATAAAGCCAATTTCCTTTGTCACAGTAATGGCTTTCTTAATGCTGTTTGGGGAATATTTTACTAAATTTTAAGCCTCCCGTTCACTTCGCGGACGTGACACAGATGTTTTATATTACAGGAAGTGATACATATCTTTGCCACTGCGATTTAAAGTGGTATTAGCTTAGACTACATTCTGTGTTATTTGATCCTGCGGTATCAAGTTTAAAGAACGAATTGCAGCAGCAAAAAAAAAAACTATGTAGAGTTTGCGTGATTTCAGGCTTCCGCCCAGTAACTAATTACCATTCAACGCTGTGTAAAATCCGAGAAGAATAAAGACGTCATTAAATGCAGTAGTTAAAATGTGTACATAACGTAAATCAGAGTTGCGGATTCCTGGGTTCAGGTATTTTCTGTTTTCATGAATGTCTCTTGTACTGTGTTGTGAGGGAGTCGAGTGTGGGGGGGGGCCATAAAACTTTGGTTTATCACTTTTTGTGACAGAATTACGGCGCGTTCGATTTAGGATGTATGTCCATATTAATTGTGGCAATTATGGCGTGGTGATACATATCGTTTATATTTTAGTGTGTCATTGATTGACGAATATTTGCAGTGAAAGCAGATAATTGATAACGAAATATTTTAACCCCCGCCGCGTTCTTCTTCAGGGAAGTTATCTGGCACGACAGAGACTCGTCTGGCACCCTAGGAAAGAATAACTGCCTACCGCCGGTACGGTTTGTGTGTGAATTGAATTTAACATGGGTGAATATCTTGAAATAAAAATCATCATTTCCTAGTTGTTATTTTCTTTGCAGACCAAAAATAAATCATAGGGTTTTACGTAATCTCGTATTTTCTCATCAAGGAAATTTAAGGAGCTTCACGAGATATTGCTACGTTCCCTGAAGGTTGAACCCACTTCTTGTAGTATTTTGTTGATTTCAGGGAAAAGAAACATAGCCTCTGATGCAACGTTCCTACTAAGTTTCACGAAGTCTAGCCAGTTGTTTGTAAACGTATTGAATTCACATGCGTATTTTACAAACGCCTCCATTTTACAAACGCCCCCATTTTACAAACGGCCCCATTTTACAAAAGCTTCCATTTTACAAACGCCCTCATTTTACAAAAGTTCCTTTTGTGCAAACGCCCCCATTTTACAAAATCTCCCATTTTACAAACGCCCCCATTTTACAAAAGCTCCCATTCTACAAACGCCCACATTTTAAAAATGCCCTCATTTTACAAAAGTTCCTTTTGTGCAAACACCCCCATTTTACAAAACTTCCATTTTACAAAAGCCCCCATTTTACAAACGCCCCCATTTTACAAACGGCCCCATTTTACAAAAGCTTCCATTTTACAAACCCCCCATTTTACAAAAGCCCCCATTTCACAAACGCCCCCTTTTCACAAACGCCACCATTTTGCAAACGCCCCCTTATTTTACAAACGCCCCCATTTTACAAAAGCTTCCATTTTACAAACGCCCTCATTTTACAAAAGTTCCTTTTGTGCAAACGCCCCCATTTTACAAAATCTCCCATTTTACAAACGCCCTCATTTTACAAACGCCCCCATTTTACAAAAGCTCCCATTCTACAAACGCCCACATTTTAAAAATGCTCTCATTTTACAAAAGTTCCTTTTGTGCAAACGCCCCCATTTTACAAAAGCTCCCATTTTACAAAAGCCCTCATTTTACAAAAGCTCCCATTTTACAAACGCCCCCATTTTACAAACGCCCCATTTTACAAAAGCTCTCATTCTACAAACGCCCCCATTTTACAAACGCCCCATTTTGCAAAAGTTCCCTTTGTACAAACGCCCCCATTTTACATATGCTCCCAGATTCGTGATGTGCCTCATTTTTCAGTGAAACACGAAACTGATTACATTTTTTACGGTTTTTATTCATATGCATAAGCTGTATTATTCAGCCATCTTTGTGTAACTATTGAACTAGGGTTCGTGTATGCCTGTGACATTTCGCTGTGAATTGGAAAGTATTGCCCTTAAAGTAAAGTGGGTCTGTCACAGGACTGGTGTTAAGAATGAGCTGTTTTATACAAAAAAAGCTGTTACCTTTCTATGAAGTAGTGCATTACTTTGTAGCCATATCTGAAGTATTTGTGCTGTATGTCGTCTTCGGCGCGCATTATTTATAACCACGTCTGGAATTCGATTCCAAACCTATTGCAAGTCTTTCCTGAAACAGCGTTCCCACGGGACAAAATTTTGGCCTGGTTTCTTAGAGCAACACAAAATTGGTTCGGCAAAATTGAAGAATTCTTATCTTTCAACTTATATTTCAGTCCGTTGTAAATAAACAGCGAAAACTGCAAAGGGGAAAGCAAATACATAAAGAAGAAGGCACTAAAATAATCGAAAGGCTGACTAACAAAAGAAGTATTAAAGCGAGAGGGCGAAGGATTGTGGCCCCAAATTGAAATAAAGTATCGTCACACCGTTACAGAATTGAACCTGGATACGCGTGCTGTCCTGCGTATGATTGTAAAATATCATTCTTATAACAAAACAAATGAGATGCACTAATTTCTCAAATTTATTTTTGGAATGGAACTCGCATGTTTCGGACAGTCTCTCTCTGTCCATCATCAGGAGTCCAGCACTGTATACACAGCAACAGGTATATGTCATAGAGGTTTTGTTATAGGAACATATCATGATGCTCGGTCCTCTGAATGTCAAATTAGAATATCATGTTGAGTTTTATATTTCTTTACCTCGATTTTTCTCAGCAGATTCCTTTATAGTATGTCCAGTCTAGCCCGTCCACTTCCTTCAAACTCATTTATATTTCTCGTTCATTAATCGTCTGATATTCGAAGCTGTACAAAGCGAACTTATCGCAGCGTCGTTAGGTAAAACACAAGTATATGTTTTTATTAAACCAATAATTGCACAATTAACATCACAACAGTGTACATCAGTATAGTATCTTTTTATATATAATATATACTTCTACATGTTTCTACGGGGGACTGCGGTGGCACAGTGTGCTACAAATCGAAAGGTCGCTGGTTCGACACCAGCTAGTGTCAGTGGATTTTTCATTGACATGAAATCCTTGCGATCGCTATGGCCCTGGGGTCGACTCAGCCTCTAACAGAAAAGGATACCAGGAGTATTTGCTGGGGGTAAAGGCGGCCGGTGCGTAAGGCTAACAACCTACCACCATCCTGTGCCATTGTCACGAAATCTGGGAACGTTAACTTCCTGGAACCCTCTGGGCACCTCGGGTCTGTAATGGGACTGCCTTTTTTTTTAATATGTTTCTACATTTCTCTGTATTTTTATAAGGGAGTTTTACATTCGTGCCTTGCCAAGTTACACAAATTCTTAAAATTGAAGCTGTTAAAGTCACAATTCCATAAAAGTATTAAGTTATATTAAAATATTATTTAATCGTTTTTAGTGATGCAATAAATTCTCTTGTGCAACAAGTGTGTATTTTATATTTAATAGTTTAATTTAATTTAATTCTGTGTGTAATATTTAATATATTTAATAGTTTATTTTAATTCTATATGTAATATTTAATATATTTAATAATTTTATGGAATTGTGACTTTAACAGCTTCAATTTTAAGAATGTACGTAACTTGACAAGGCACAAATGTAAAACTCCCTGATGTTGACATAGAAATGTCCAAACATGTAGGAGTATTTATTCTGTATAACGATAGTATAGTGGAATAACACTATTGTGATATTAATTTGTGTTTGTTGGTTGTAATAAAAACAATAAACTATGCACGTTACATGCATTGAAACAAAAGTATGCGTTTGTTTGCAAGTAGTGTGGACTTACTGGTTAGGGCGGTGAAGTAAATAGGATGAAGTAGGAGGGGTTGGCGGGAGAAGTTGAAGTAAGCAACTTTCGGCAGTCATACTGCCAGCAGACATTTTGGTCTGGCAGAAAAAAAAAAGAAGTTAAGGGAAAAAGTTTTAAAGTTACGGGTGAAAAGCGGGGCAAAGGAAGTTTTGCCTTGAAAAAAAAAAGAGTTTAAGGGAGTTGAGGGGTTGGTTGTAGAAATGGGCTTCGATAAAGGGGTGAAAGAGGGTTAGGAAAAGAGTGATGGTCTCCGCCGAAGTGAAATTGATTTATTTAGTTTCGGTACAAACAAGTGAAGCAGTTTTAGACTTAAGATGAATTGATTCTAACTTCAGTTCCGATGAAAGAGCCTACCGGACTGAGATTATTGTATTCGTCACCAGTAACAACGCACAGCATAATTTAGCGGCCATATTTTCGTGTCGTTCAACAAGATTAACAAATATGGTAAAGGATTTTTTTTAATGGAATTTGAAGAAGGTGACTACGCTGTGAGCTAGAATTTCGAAATTAAATTATTGGAATAAATAATGAGTGTTAAATATCGTGTAGTTGAACTAACAGGTAACGGAGCTTGGCAAACAGAATTCAAATAAATTTCGAATAGGGCATGTAGAATGTTTGGATGCTTCGATACTATACGGTAGAAGCATAAAGTGCGAGAGTATACTGAAGTGTAAGAACAAGGGAAGCCGCTACGATTCAGTCGGTATTGTAACTTAGCCATTGGCCAGACGGGAGCCAAGTTACGGACTAGAGATACAGAACACAAAGCGGCTGGACCAGTTCTGTGGTCCGCCTAGTCGTGACTGTTAACTGGTTAGCGGGAGGTGCTCTTGGGGTGTAAACTGACCGGGTTATGAAGCTGGTAGACCTCAGCGTGTTGCTTAGATGTGAAATTTGAATTTCTTGCAGCGGTGGTACCGAATATTCAAGTTTGATGTAGTGATACACTGCGTCTGCTAGGAAGTAGTTACCGACAGTTCGGTGAATCTTAGTGCCTTCGTCTTGAGGGCAAGGCAAAGAGGCACTACGATGCTTCGAAACGTCGGCGGTTGTTTAGCAGACGACACGGCGTGTCATGACAAAAGACTGAAACTTTAATGGTGATTACGTCTGCTTTTAATTTTTAGGCGCGTTCACAAAATTGCAAGAAGCGACCATTAACTTCGTCAAGTCTGTCTGTCTTTCTGTTTCCTTGTCTGTCTGCCGGGATGTCTGTCCGCATGAAACACCTCGGCTCCCACCGGGCGGATTTTTTTTTGTGACATTTTGTATTTGAATTCTTTGCGTAAATCTGTCGAGGAAGTCCAAATACGATTAAAATCGGAAAAGAACAACAGGCACTTTGCATAAAGACGTCTGTGCATTTATGATATCTCGCTTCATTCTTTTTAGATTCAGAAATGTTTCAGTGAAAAGTTGTAGAGAAATTTAAAAAACACACATTTTATATTCCGTAACTTTTTTTCCCGAAAACGTTGCCTTTGATGAGATAATGTGGAAAACATAGTACAACCAGACAGGCGACAGATGACAATATAATACTGTGCAGAATAGGTATAGTGCGGCGCGTGCGATTTGCATGCCGGATAATTAAAGCAAGAGTACTGACACACACACACACCACACACACACACACACACACACACACACACACTCACACACACACACACCACACGCACACACACAACACACACATACACACACACACTCACACACTCACACACACCA
>Ga0131853_10021464_pt1 | contig 11715 bp, 5 predicted proteins | sample TergutLab28metaG_FD_92764 | JGI IMG/M metagenome (GOLD analysis project Ga0131853, IMG submission 92764) | Labiotermes labralis P1 segment gut microbial communities from Petit-Saut dam, French Guiana - Lab288 P1 (version 2) (version 2) | ecosystem: Host-associated > Arthropoda: Insects >...
ACACACACAGTGCCTCTCTAGACTGTGCAGTACACACACAGTGCCTCTCTAGACTGTGCAGTACACACACAGTGCCTCTCTAGACTGTGCAGTACACACACGCACCACGGGCAAATATGCTGCCATAACACCGACTACGTCCATATCAACAGAAAAGATAGAACCATTACTGTAATTTTAACCGAGGACTGTACAGAGCTCCCTGATGATGGATCCCTTGTGATCCGAAACATGTTGGAGCAATTTTAAATATTTTATAATAATTCTAATTGTAACTACGAATTTTATATTTGTGCATCTGTTGGATAAGAAATTGTTTTAATCGTCAGTGATGCACGGTACAAGCATGAAGATGTCAGAGAACAAATGTAAATGTTGTCAAAATTTCTGAGATTATGAAATGTAATCGATGGATATAATATTCTGATAAGCACCATAAAATGTTACTCTAGACAGTGTAGGTCTACAGGGCCATGGTCAATGTAACTGCACCTTTACCCCTATGCCAAAATTATAGGATGATACAGAAGCACCGCGCCGTAAATCGTTCTGAACAAATGGTATGTACAACACACTTGAACGGATACGTAGATGAGCTCCTTGAAATACCTGGTGTCCTGGCTTCTTCAAAGTTCCCGTCTTCAAAGAGAAAAAGGGTTTCGAAAACTTGATCTTTTCCTGTCCTTCGGCGAAACGGTGGGGCAGCGCTTACTGATTTGTGCCCGACAGAAGGAGATGGTCCCGTGATTGAGAATATCTTTGTCGGTCGGCACCTAACCGAGCAAGTACATCCAGACACTTGCAGTAACGAAGCAGACCCAATTTACATTATCATATATTTGGTGGATAAAATCTAGACACCACGTAATACTGACAACAACAAACATCATGTCTTCGGAATCATTGCCAACTGACGACACCCTTTCAGGCCAACTAACTGACTAAGCAAGTGCATGGAGTAGAGCCCTTTGTGAGAAGCTAACAGGTTCTAAGTTAGTCAAGAAATTCCCCGCATTTTATGCAACCCGAAGGTTTATTACCTCAGTCACAAGTGCCCACCACCTGTCTCTATCCTGAGCCAGATCAATCTAGTCCGTGCCCCCAACCCACTTTTTGAGATCCATTCAGTGTTATCCTCCCACCTACACCTAGGTGTTCCAAGTGAGCCTCTTTCCTTCAGGTTTCCCCACCAAAACCCTGTAAGCACCTATAATCTCTCCCATACGTGCTATAAGCCCCGTTCATAATTCTTATTGATTTGATCGCCCGAATAATATTTGTTGAGGAGTGCATATCATTAAGCTCCTCGTTCAGCAGTATTCTACACTCCCATGTTACTTCGTCCTTCTTCGGCTCAAATATCCTCGTGAGCACCCTATTCTCAAACACCCTCAGCCTACGTACCTCACTCAACATGACAGACCAAGTTTCACACCCATACAAAACAACAGGCAAAATTATGTTGCTTAAGCAACTGTTACATTATCTACAAGCTTTCCCATGAAATTAAACGCAATTCAATTATTTTATTTGCCACTCCGCGAACTATATATAAACACGTTTGGAATAGTAGCGTAACATAAAGGACCTCCAATTGGCTTTCATGTCACGTTCCTATTCTGTGATTCGCTTAATTCATTTGCTACAGCTATTCATGAGGGGCGTTTAGGTGGATTTAAATCCGCTTGCAGTCCATAAACTTGTCGCTGAGCTGGAATGAAATCCTTCTGCTTAATATATGAACACTAAGGCGAGTGAAAAAATATTTCTGCAATAGTAGAATGAATTAGTGTGTTCACACATATTATAATTGTGCAAAGGCGAAATTTTTTCCGCATGCAATCTATGTAATTTCCAAAATCTCAGTTAGGGTCTTTGTTCCTTTGTCGTTGTTGTTCTTGTTCTTGTTCTTCTTAAAAATGTGTCTTTCAAAAAAAAACCCCACCGGTGTAAAGTAATTACACTACTAGTGACACAGTTCGGAGTGAGAAATTATTTTCATTGCATTTACTTTATTTAGGGTATTTTCCAAATTACAGTTTTTTAATACACCGTTTTTAGTGCAGATTTCGTTCTGGGATATGACACAGCGTCAATACCCAGAAGAACGTAGTCCTCAGCTACGTCACTGCAAAAACTTCAAACCCCAGCATTTTTAATGAATTACTTGGCACGCAATATTATAGCCATGAAACCGAGGGCGGTGAGATGAGTGGAACATGTATAACGCATCCGGAAACACATTAAAATAAACAATGTAGGTCGGACACCTGTATACATTTAAAAATGTTTACTTGATTCATATTCATTAATTAATTCATGTGACCTATATATTTAAATGGGAACCGCGGTGGCACAGTGGTTAAAGTGCTGTGTTACAAATCGTAAGGTCGCTGGTTCGATCCCAGCTGGTGTCATTGGAATTTTTCATTGACATAAAATCCTTCCGATCGCACTAAGGCCCTGGGGTCGACTCAGCCTCTAACAGAAATGAGAACCAGGAGCATTTCCTGGTGGTATAGGCGGCCGGTGCATAAGGCTGACAGCTTTACCACCATCCTGTGCCGTTGTCATGAAATCTGAGAATCTTAACTTTCTGGAACCCTCTGGGCCACTCCAGGCTTGTAACGGGACTGATTTACCTTTACCTTTATATATTTAAATTTAACCCAATAATTTCTTTTCTTATTTCTTCTCTTATTAATAATTTAAGCAATAATACAGCAGCTGCGAGAATTGATTCGCGAAGGCGAGCCTTGTCATATAATAAATGAAAGGTACTGAACTTCCTCAGTTCCACATACCATCGTGTTTCAGCACAGTTGATTGGGATATTGCCATGTTTTGTTGTTTCCGAACTAGCAGAAGTTCACTCGCACGTATAAATGAAAACTTCGTAGTCTGAGAGTTTTCGTCATTCCGCTGCTCTCAGAAAACTCGCTGCGAGCTAGCTCGCCAGCCGTTCTTCTAACGCCTCAGCATTCTTTTTTAGATGCTCTCGGGAGGACTTGCGAGAGTTTACAATCCTGTGTACACGAAGAACAATTTTGGTCTTCTTCAACTAGTCAGTTCGGAACCGACTGGGAACAGATATATAGCTTTCAAACCCAACCTGTTCTGTTTTCTTTCCTTACACACTCTGTTTTCGTTCCTTACAAAAAGTCGGAAGATAAACATTCTGCCATGCCATAGAACCTGGATAGCGAAAGGCAAGTTTATGCCTCGCCCCGGGCGGAACAGACGGACGTACTGTTTCTCATCTCCGTGTTCTTCAAACAGTGATAGACTCGCGTGCTGCAGCGGCAGAGTGCCGATACCAAACCACTACGCTGGAGAAGATCTTTGGAAAATATCATTAACTTGCTTTAATTTTTAAATTTTATTTTTACTTCAATTCAAATATTCCTTGCCTGAATTTCTTGCTCTACAATTGCAAGAAGTAAATGAACTTCGTGCATAACAGAAAGATTACGCAGGTTAGTGTAACCACACGTTACATGTGTATGTAATTCAATGGATTTTAATGACTAGTTTTATTGGCAGACTTAAGAAATGAATTTTTAATTACATTTCACTGTTTTCCATATGGATCACCACTTTCCATTAAATAAAAGCTGGTATATATCAGTCAGGTTTGTGAGTAGGATATATGTTGGACGTCGAAATATTCGTGATTCGATTCGCATTAGGAACACACACTCGCTCTCTTTTCAAGCACCCAGACCTTCTTCGGGGTTTCAAAATGTTTATTCCGAGGTAAAATGGGCGAATTGATCATTAACCAATATGTGGTGTCGAGATTGAAGATTGCGTGGAACTGTAAATCAGTTTTCCACACCTCTTTTTGATGAGGGGCTTAATTAGACACTGGGAAATGTTAACATTTATTTTTGATAACGCTCATATCACACTTCGGTGGGCCGGGTAGCTCAGTCGGTATAGCGACTGACTAAGGGCTGGACGATCCGGGATCGAATCCCGGTGGAGACGAGATTTTCCGCCCCCCCACACCGACCCTGGGGCCCACCCAGGCTCCTGTAAAATGGGTACGGGGTCTTTCCCGGGGGTAAAGTGCGGCCGGGGCGTGTTGCTGACCACTCACTCCCTTCTAGTGCCGTGGTCATGGAAGAGTAGAGCTATACCTCTACCCACCCTCTGGGCCAACCCGGGCCTGTAATGGGAACACTTTACCATATCACACTTCATCAGTTTTAAGCAAAAATACTTCCTGTTACAAAACACTGGATACTCAGATGAGCCTTTCAACATTCGGAATCATCACAGCTGTTACTGCAGCACTTACACTTATTTAGCGATAAAATTTATGCAGTACCGAAGATTGTCTAGCCATCTACATTTAGTGAATGATACAAAAACGGAGGCGTATAAAACAACGGATCATAACCCAGATTGTATTACCCTTTGTAGCTTCACGTAATGGGTCCTGGCGTCTTAAACAGTTTATTTCCGTCTGCGTTCAAGTACGGATACTGACCTGCTTTTACCCAGAATTAATCTAAGACAATGGATCCTTGGCGACATATGAGGAGTCGTTGGATTGGTAAAAGCCCATAACACAAACTCTGGCACTACAAAACAACGTAGGATGTCACTAAGTTTTATACCAGTATTATGTTGGACACAGTCTGTTGACTGAGGTACATTTTATCTAGGTCTACGCAACGTCTGCTGTATAGTTGGCTCTGTTCCCGCCTTCTGGTGACGTGTTGGCGTCATACTGACAGATCTTGTACTTCCACTTTGAAGAATAGCGGCACAGGTCACAGAGATCAAGTTGTCTACTGTGGCTAATGTCTTTGAGGACACGAACATCCTCATTTTGTGTAGAATTAGACTCGAGGCACGGAATAGTTTCGCGTGTGTTTAATTTGTCGTTGTAGGCACAGAGGTTTTGCGATGGGTTAATCCGAGTTAATGCGTTATGCCAAATATCTCAATATATTCATAATTATAGAACTTACTTCTGAATCATGGCAGGAGATAGGGCATGATTCCTATAGCTGAAGAGCAATACTGGCAGAGCGGTTTGTGTGAAACTGGCAACTGAACATTAGAGTGAAATTTTCCGATGCTCTAACTTTGAAGTCATGACCAAGTATTTAAAATATAAACTACCAACTTGTAATGAGAGCCAAGGACCTGAGGAAAACAGAAGTTAGTCCCACAAAGATGCATGATATATAAAATATGGTGTGATTCAGAAAATGATCAGTCTTGAGTTCTATGTTGGCACAATGAAACAATTATTGTCAAGGCGCATACATTAAGCCCAACAAAATACATAATATTTAGGGATAAACTCTTGTGTCTGCAAGTACTGTACCTAAGTAAAGTGCATGTTGTTTTATTTTCATTGTCACACCGTGCATATCGTCAAGTCACTCAATTATTATACCAACTAATGCACTTATATAAAATTTACACATTAAAACACTAAAACTGCTCCGACATGTTTCGGTCCTAAGACCATCATCAGGGAGCTGTATTTCTTTGCTATGGATGTGCATATGCACATCATAGCAGGGCACTCTTCGCGACATAACATTACACAACATGGCATGCTGCCACAATACCCTACTAGTACAACGAAGTTAATTTATGACTGGTTTTAATGTGGCTTTTAATGTGACTTTAGCAAGGCAAAGAAATACATCTCCCTGATGATGGTCTTAGGACCGAAACATGTCGGAGCAGTTTTAGTGTTTTAATGTGTAAATTTTATATAAGTGCATTAGTTGGTATAATAATTGAGTGAAAGTGCATGTTGTTGACTTTAATTTCTGTCGATCAACAATAAAATACACGGCAATATACAAGGCTGAAAGACATCGTCTAATCCTTTAGAAAAACAGTCAAGAACAAAAGAATTCACTAAGACAGTGTTTCCCAAGCTTTTTTACTCATGAACCCCTCTGGTTTCAAAAAATAACCATGGATCCTCATATTCTTTCACATGTAAATAGAGAGTTCGGATGTTAGAAATTGAAATTTAAAATTGTATACCTTAACTGATTAAATAGCTGCGGATACGTAAATTAGCGCAAGTCAAAATGCATTGCGTGATTTGAACTAAATTAAATTAACTGTCGTTCGTTTTGTGGGTATAGGGGACTTTGTAATTAGATATTCCAATGACCATTCGAAATAAAATTATCGACAATTAAAGAAATTTGGCGATTATTTTTAATAAAACGTTATTCCTCTAATTAAAAATAATTAAACTTCAATGTAGCTATTACAGAGAAGAATCTCCGGATCCCTTGGGTAATTGTCGGGATTCCCTTGGGATCCGCAGAACACAGTTTGAGAACCGCTGCTTTAATCATACATACGTATCTCAAGAAACATTCCAGTAGTGGTCTGTGCCGAAACTGTGTCGAACTTCTTAGTTTTAACCCAGCTGACCCAACGTACCAACAGTATGCCAACCATATATTTTGTGTTGTTCTATGTTGTTCTTGTGTGTAAATGTGTACTGCCACCGGGTGACAACCCAATTGCAGTTAATAAATATTATTATTATTATTATTATTATTATTATTATTATATATACAAAGAACTTTCCTTTCTGGTGTATTTACAATCAAAGTGCAGGTTTTACATCCAGGCCGCGGAATGTTGGTCAAAAATAACCTATAACAATATCAAAAGCATTTAGATTTCTAGACTACCAAATTGTTAATTTCCCTACCACAAGACAAAAATAATTTTTAGACTGTAAAAGATATTTTAGACTTATTTAATGCAGTACTTGCTGGTTAAAGTGAGATTCTTATTATATAAAGAGACTGGAATTTATTACATTTATAGAGGCTAAATGCGATACATCATAAGGCAACTGGAAATCTATGAAAATTTGGCAAAAACCCTCCACAATGTTACAAAATAAAATTAAATGTAATATGAAGAACAACAGCCAGAATGAAAACACATTTCTTGGGTAATCTACGCAAATTTCAAATTCGATACCGGCCTGAAATATTCTGTTCGATGCAAGCTCTGTTTCCCCTTACACATACATATACATAAATATGACTGCGTACACTAGCACGTAATCACTTCTGTGTGTACGCATGCAAATTTGAACTTACCAACAGCTGAGTCCCTCACTGATATATCCCTATATGAAGTTAAATTATTTCCGCTCTATTACAAAACCCTGCATTAACTCTGCTATTCTAGTATATAATTGCACTACATTTTTTTGTCCTTAGAGTCACGTTCAACCGTCATATACAGAGTTCTGTTGACTCGACAAAAAAAATGCAATATAGAATAACACATGATGTCCGCTCCCAGGGCAATGTCAAATTTAAAAAAAAAATCACTTAGACCCATTGTTTTGTCTGTAATATTTCCAGCGAATACTAGTTTTGACCCGAAACTTCCGTAATTTTACTACAGATAGAAATTGACCAAAACTTCGAACTTGGAAACATAAAACGTTTGTACAAATCTTACAATTTTTCTTCTTTACTGCCCACCAATAAAATTATGAATAAATATCATACAAAATTTGCTAATATGTTTAGCCTTAAAGTCGCCGTCTCTATTACACGCACAATTTACTATAACGTTAAAAATTACCTGCGTTTTGCACACTCAGTCCACATAAGCTTCGCAAAATATTCAGAAGAAGCATCGGGCTTTTCATACAGCACATTAACTGGACAGTACTTTTGATGGGGACTGGTGTTCACTGTGAGGTAGGAAATAAAACTTCAAACGTTTTTTACATAAAATCATTTAGTGTAAGTGCTGAAAGTCTTATTACAAGAATAACAATTTCAAATATCATTCTGTGATTCAGCTGTCTCGCAGATACTCCATTATGGGTAAACGTTTCTTGGCTCAGTCCCTAAAATATTATATTTTTATTTAATAAAACCAACTAGATGCACTAATTTCTCAAATTTATTTTTGGAATAAAATTCTACATGTCTCGGACAGTTCGTCTGTCCATCATCAGGAGTTTTTCACTGTACACACAGCAATGGTATATGTCATACAGGTTTGTTGACAGCTTGCGAGCAGGATCAGGATGGAACTGAGTTCCATCCTCATGGAACTGAGTTCCATCCTTATCCTCCAGTTCCATTCTGATCCTGCTCACAAGCTGTCAGCAAACCTATTTTACATATACCATTGCTGTGTGTACAGTAAAAAAACTCCTGATGATGGACAGAGGAACTGTCCGAAACATGTAGAGTTTTATTCCAGAAATAATTTTGAGAAATTAGTGCATCTAGTTGGTTTTATTATAAGAAATTTTCACGATGCACTCTCACCTGAACATCAAACATTACATTTTTTAAAAAAACCCAACAAAGTTTCCACCGGTGAGTCCATCCTGTTTAACATTTACTCCCATCCCATATTTATGAGTCGATGTCAGACATTATCACAGGTCGGTGGGCAAATATATGATTACCGGAAAACAAAGAGTATTTTTTCTCCCTAACATCCTATACAACTGTCAAAAAATAGTGCTTTCGAAGCCGATATCAGTGAGTAAAGGGTATTGATTCAAGAAAAGCTTATAAAAAGAAAGCAAACAGATTTGATATAAATGAAGTTTTCAGCCATGACACGTATGAACTCATGACAGATAATTGAATACATACTAATGAAAATACGTGTATCTCCCTAACGACAAAATTCTAATTACACAAAAGATTTGTTTCTTCTGCATCGCCGGAAAAAAAGTAAATTATGCTAGCTTGTTTCTAGCCCAGACAAATCTCATTTCAATTTCAGTTAATTGCCACTTGACTGTGGCGAACGACGTCGTAATAGTGAGATAGTAAGTCACAAGAGAGCACTGCAATATGTGAGTATACAAATAGAATACTTCCTATTGTTCCTAAGAGAAGTGTTAATTTTGTTTTATTGTATACTGTCTCATGCAGTCAACATAGAGATGAAATCGTAAGCACGGCAAAGAATAAAACATAAAAAACTTTGATCCAGCAAAACAAAAGAGAAAATACCTCTATATTTACCTTCCGAACCTACAATTCGTACACCAAAAATACTGGCATCAAATTAACTGCCTTATTGCAGGACCAAGTGTGTTGAGTTTTGTTTCGTAAAGGCATATCCATTTAAACACTGCTAAGATTCCAAACAGCGTAATGTTATTAACTTTAAAAAGTAAACATTAATTTAATGTACTTCATATGTAGCACAAAGTAGTCTAACACAATGGCCTTTAAAAACATGGAATTTTTCGATACTCGCGTTAGAAACTCTGGTAATTTTAAAATGACTGCTGTCATATTTCATTTACTTAAGAATGTAAGGTATATTTCTTCACATTAATTAATTATCAACTAACAAATGCACTTACATAAAATAACACATTAAAACATTTAAAATCGCTCCGACATGTTTCGATCCTAAGATCATCCTCAGGGATCTACGTTGTTCCTTGCTAAAGTCATTTTAAAAACATTCACAAAATTTCTTTATATTAACAGGATATTGTGACAGCATGATGTGAATGTTTTTAAAATGACTTTAGCAAGGAACAACGTAGATCCCTGAGGATGATCTTAGAATCGAAACATGTCGGAGCGATTTTAAATGTTTTAATGTGTTATTTTATGTAAGTGCATTTGTTGGTTAATAATTAAATAATTCTACGAAATGCACGGTGCAAAGTTTACGATATTTATTCACATGTTCGTTTCACGACGTATATTCAGGTACTCAAAACGACCATTACATAAGAATGTATACAGCACATTTGAATACAGTATAACATTACACCACTTGTCAATTGTAACATATTACGCATATTACCGTAGAATTTATGCAATTTAATACTTATTTCAAAGCGAAAATTAGAGCCGAGAAGTTTCTTACATTATGAAATATCATCACCTGTGTAGGTGTTTCTGTATGACCGTGTTTATATACCTCCAGTAACGTTTGTATGCATGGGCGAAGTTTTCTTTAACCGATCTTGTGTTATCTAAATTTATAATTCCAAATCAGCTAGCAGAACGCCTGCTATCGTAATGGTCATGAGATTTATATTAGGACGTGTTTAGAGTAGAATTCTAAATTTTTGCGATATAACAGGCATGCGAATTATGTCCGAATTTTGGCAAACTCTCGAATTTTTAGATTTTAACAGCAGTATGCTCGGGGATTCCGGTTAGTTTCTCCCGACGTTTCGAAGGGATTTGGAGATATTTTCAAGTTTCAAGTGGACCAAATAAAATAATTAATATTTTCAGAACAGTGGTTTCTACCCGACTGTGTTGCTGCCCAACAGCGATTGCCACGTGTAGCACCAGCTTTAACATGTAAAAACAGAGCTGCATATCTTCTGCAGAATATAAGTCTTATTGTTGCCCCCTTAGTACATTCAAGATAAATATCTGAATGTGTGAAAATATGAACTTTATTGCGAATAAACGTGATAAAAGTTTCTCGGGCAGCTTGACGCATCAGTCTATTAAGTCCAAAGTTTCCAACATTTACATCATCATCTTCATCATCATCAGCGAACACTCCAATACGTTAGATTTCTTTTCCAAATTCACAAGGTTAGTAATGCAAGGAGATCTTATTTTTATTCCAAGCTTCTATTATATCCATAAATAGCATTAAGCTCTGTTTATTTATAATGACTATGATACGAGTTTTCCGAGGCATGTAAATTGAATATTAAAATCATTGTTTTGATAAACGTACAGCTTCAAATCATTTCCCTTCATTTTTTTTCTTTTTCCATTTTCAGCTTTTACTTTGTTTCTATCTTGGATTTATCAGAAGGACGAGCGGTCACTCTTATTCTCTCCTTTTGCCCACCAAATTTCTCGTTTTTTGCTCTCTCCCTTGTTCAGGCTTCAAGCTATGTACCACAGACATCACGACGCAACCTTTGACTGGTAGTAACTGTGGTTATTAGAAGTCTTATGATTTACACTAATTTCATTGAAACGTGGTTCGCCATCAATAAGGCGCAACCACCAGCTAAATTTAACGATCAAGGCCACCAAGGAAATTAAGCAGGTCGGTAGTCATGGTTACCATCCCTACGAATGTTGCCACTAACCTGGCGATCCACTCAAATATGTACTCCCCTGCTCTTTCCCCTTACTTAATATTTTGATGTAGCAGATTTTAATGTCCTTAGTATTAACGCAATATCCTTCTCCTCAACCTGCCATTACTTTATTTTTTAACTATTCTTGTGGGAGATGTAAATTTCTGACATCAGCCCTCCAGACACATTTTTACTATCAAAGTAGAAAAAATTCTGTGCCATAGGAAATGAGCTGAAATAAGGATGAAACATTTACATGATAATAGTTAGTGACATGGAAAATTTGTTTAAATCCGTCTTCTCTTTAGTAATCTCTGTTCATTTCCTTTTCACACTTTGGGCTTGGATGTTCAGATTAAACTAAATATTTATTGAAAAAACATAAGAAACAAAACCTTTTAAATTACTTGAAATGCCAACTTGATACAACAAGGTAATTTTATTGATGTATTCTTAGCTCTACATGTTTCAGGTACATACGCCCAACATCAGGAGCATTAGATGTTGAGTTGCAGCATATGGTTTTCTGCACCGAGTTTTTGGATGGGTGGTGGTCTTGAGAGCCGCTGCGTAGGTCGTGTGTGCGGTGCGGTTGGTGCCGTGCGACTCGCATATTATATTATATTATATTATAT
>Ga0131853_10021465_pt1 | contig 11715 bp, 3 predicted proteins | sample TergutLab28metaG_FD_92764 | JGI IMG/M metagenome (GOLD analysis project Ga0131853, IMG submission 92764) | Labiotermes labralis P1 segment gut microbial communities from Petit-Saut dam, French Guiana - Lab288 P1 (version 2) (version 2) | ecosystem: Host-associated > Arthropoda: Insects >...
ATTATTATTATTATTATTATTATTATTGATTTTCCCTACCCGTCCAGACCGACCCTGTGACCCACCCAGCCTCCTATATAATGGATCCTGTAAAGCAGCCGGGGTGGGGCGTTAATCACCCATCCCATCTAGAGCTCAGGTTAAAGAACGAGTAAAGCTAAAACACTACTCCATCTGTGCGTTCATAGCAGGTTATAGGGTAAATATTTTATAATTTTTAAATTTGTTCAACACAGAATTTACGCGATATTCATGTATGTTTTGCGTGTTCAAGTCGGAAATTGTTGTTATTACATCGAAATATCCTTCACAATAAACACGAAAACCTCAGCGACCACGTCGGGTTTCCGCTGGCAGCTTTTGGTGTTAACCGTCATATACAGTTAACAGTACACCAACTCGTTCTTGTTAACGTACTGTAGTTCAGAATGTGAATGAAATCTACGGCAAATTTCATGAGCTACGTAGTTCAAAACTGGCATTCAAAAGGCGATATTTGTTTAATGTGCCTTCCAGTGACGCTGCTTTTGAAACTGCCAACGATTAAAACAAAAGATAATCGAGAGAGAACAGACGGAAATTGACAAAGAGAGCTTTGAGTGGGGAGAATACAGACAAGAGATCAGTTCCTTTCAATTAAAACTTTCAATAAAACGTTACTACCATAGGTAAGTTTATCTCAGTATTTAACCAACTTGATGCACAAAATTTGTTTCACAGTAAGTTTTATTTCATGCCTCTACATGTTTCGAGCACATGTGCTCATATCATCAGGAGGTCAAAATTGCATTACACAGCCTCTGGTATCATCACACCTATATCTGTGATGATACCAGAGCGTGTGTAATGCAATTTTGACCTCCTGATGATGAGCACATGTGCTAGAAACATGTAGAGGCATGATATAAACTTATTGTAAAACAAAAATTTTGTGCATCAAGTTGGTTAATTACTGAGATAAATAAACTGAGATGCACGGTCAGCAAAACGTCAACAAAAAAAATCTTCATTGTGCAATATATTCGTTTGCTGACAGCTTGTTCGCAAGCTGTCAACAAACCTGTATGTATTTCTGTATATACAGTGAAAATCTCCTGATAATGGGCAGAGGAACTGTCCGAAACATGTAGAGTTTCATTCCAAAAACAAATTTGAGAAATTAGTGCATCTAGTTGGCTTTATTTATAAGAATACAGTTGGTATATGTCACGAATGGTGTATCGCAGGGTGCATATGTTGGTTGATATATTGATGTAAGAACAGGAACCGTAGGAATAACAAAACTAATAAGTCTTTTTCACAAAGAGAGCAACAAATTCCACTGTTCCGTCACATTATGATATTTTCAATCGCAGTAATTTTTTTGTGTGTCTAAAATAATATCTTTAAAATCTAAGATATTTTTCAGGAATTAATCTCTGTACATAAATTTTAAAAGTTTAGTAATATTTTTATTCCCAGTTCGATCCATCTGAAACAGAGTCACCCAGACGAAAGGGGCTGTATGCTGTTTTCCCGAAACGTCGAAGCAAACCTCTATTACAAAGCGTGGAGTCCCAAAAAGCAAACATCGTGTTAATGGAACAGGAGTGTCGCCCGCTTGGCCATGACGTCCTGTGATTCAGAAACACAAAAGCCACTGAATAAATTTCTAATCAATGGTGTGCGAAAGGGCAGCAGCGCGATCGTGTAACGATTCTCACATCATCGCTAAAGATCTGTACACACTTCTCTCCTGTGGCTGCTACATCTCCCCCCGCGCCGACTCTTCCTTTTTGATTTCATCAACGTAACAGGATTTGACGAGGAGCACAAAACACGCATCGCTTGTTGATGCAGGCTTCTCCAACCTCCCATTTCTTCTCCTCCTTAGTTCCCAATCTTCTCCTAAGCACGATTTTCACTAAATGCCCTGGTCCGTGTTCGCCCGCTAACATGAGTGAAGGAAATGTTCACTGCTACAAACACACATAAGCAACACAGAAACCATTAGAATGAATTTTCCATACCTGGAAAAAATCCTGATAAGACTGCCAAGCTTTGGGTTAGTCAGGTTAAAATTTGTTTTTGACGCGAAAGCCGCCAATGGGCTTGGGCTTCCTCATTCACGAGGAGGTCTCTAGATCACACACAACGACGAACTACAGTCGGTAGGACTCCTCTGGACGAGTGATCAGCAGGTCGCAGCGACCCATACCTGACAAAACACAACACTCTCAAGAGACATACATACATGCCCCCGGTGGGATTCGAACCCACAATCTCAGCAGGCGAGCGGCCGCAGACCTACGCCTTAGACCGCGCGGCCACTGGGATCGGCCAGGTTAAAATTTAGTAACAAGAAATTCTACAAAACCAACACTGATCAGTGTGAAAAGAGTAATATTACGATCATCGGGGCTATATGGGGGGAGAGGTCGTCCGAATTACCGGCGTATACGGACCAATGAGGACAAATCCATGGTAGAGAAACATACAAAACTAACCATATGCTAAAATAAAACTCTTAATGCGGAAATGGTGTACAGTATATATTAATAGTGATGTAATCTAATAATTTCAGTGAAAATACTGAAACTAAATTTGGCCCAAAATTGTCGAACGACCCGGAGATCCGGATTACCGAATATAATAAAGTTCGAATGTCTAGTGAGAATGGCTGCTAGAGACTTGCTTAGTAGCACACGATAAAACATGTTTTTGCCTTTTAAAGAAAATAGGAAATTGGAGAGACTCACATAAGACACAAGAGGGCCAAAGTGACCGGGGGGGGGGGTTACAGTGAGAGGCAACATATTATTGCGTATTGCGGGAGGGGGGAACAAACATTCTCTGTTGTGAAATTTCCCAGGCACTGCCCGCTCGTCCTTTCGGTAAAGGTAGTTTGGAAAAAAAAGTAAAGCTTTGGGAATTACAGAAGATAGCTTGAGTGAAAGCGTACTGTTGAGAGTATGAAGCAGAGGAAACAATATGAGCGTTTGCACTGAGTTTGGTTTTTGGAGAGCAGCTGTACGATGAACTCCTGATTACGTTTGGAGAAAATTTTTAGGTTCATTTTGAGAGAGCTGCGTGAGAATCTTACAGTGTAATGTGGGTGTTGTGTAAAAACTCAGCATTTGATTTAGAGTAGAGGAAAACCACGAATAAAATTGATCTAATTTGTCGGTTTCAGAACCTTTCGGATGCATATTGTATTGTAGAGAAGGGTACCGCTTTCGAAATTAAGAAATATCTGCACTTTTCTATCGATGTGAAACAAAGAATCCAACGAGGAATAAGATCGACACGAATTATATTAAATATTCAGTTCCTACCGCACAGTAAACAGAATTATTTTCTATTATAAGACCAACAGCTTACTGTTGAACAGGAAAATAATTGTTTCTCTAGGAACCAAACAAAAACTTAGAGGAATTGTGTGGGTAGATCGTAGAAGTTTGAGAGCCAGAGCTGATGATATACAAAGAAACGCCTGTGTTTGAAAGGGTCAAAATAATCATTGGTTAACACCTGATTTGGAGGGAAAATGTCTGTGCTATATTAACATACAAATTTGGCTGTTTCCTGGACAGATGTGTGAATAATGCAATATGTTTAGTCAATAATTTAACAATATGGAAATCAGAGTATGGCGGCCGTGCGAAAATAATATCTGCATTTTGGTACGTTCAAACTACAAATTGAAAAATATGGACATTAGCTGCAATCTGATTGTTAAGTTTGTCTGTCTGTCTGTCCGCATGCAATAATCAGACAGCCGTGGTAAAATATTAATGAAATTCAATATTGCGGAACTTCATTAAAATATAGAAACATAGTGAGGTACTTAGATATATTGGATTATTGTCAGCACGACAATATTTGATTGCATTTTTGCATGTAAATATATTTATAACAACAGATGACCTCTTAGAACATCTTTCGACCTGTATAGGTCATCAACATGTTTTGATAACGTGTAATGAGGCTTTTGTTTGTTCGTTGTACATTCGTGATAACTGTTCATGATGTGGTGTGTGTACCGGATTGTGTTCCCTGTTAGGTGTGAGTTTTCCTAGGTTAATGTTTTTTGTTTTCAGTTCTCCGTGAGAATTGTGTCAAAAATCGGATTTTTGTTTAATAACGACAACCACAACGTCAACAACAACCCGTTTTTTCGAAGTAACACTAACAGAAAGCTAAAAGCTAAACACAAACCTAGGAAAACACACCGGCCAAGCAAAACAGCACATTACAAACATCACATTACCAACATTTAACTTGACACTAAGCAAACCAAGACCTCATTACACTTTGTCACAACCCAAAGATGACCTAACCTTGTAGAAATACGTCGTACTAAAAGAAAACTTATTTTTATGATTATTATATTCACATATGATAATAACACAGTAAAAATATTGTTGTGCAAGAAGGAAAACAAAACCTGTATTTAAAGTATCCCATTTTATAGCGAAAGGGGATGCAGGAAACAAATGTGTAGAAACAACCCCATTTCTCTCCAAATCCTTCAAAAAACAACGGACAATGGGCAAGAGGAAGAACTACCTTTCTGTTTTCATCGCAAGCATGATCCTTAAATTCCTGTCAGAGCAAAGAGTGTTTGGAAGAGACACAAAACAAAAAGGAACAATTTTTATACACCTAACTTTGTGATGTTCGTAATAATTAAAGAGAAGAGAACGAATGGACCCGAAATGTTACGCCATATAAGACCTTCTTAACATACTATGTTTAAAAGATGACGTAGGTGGCTCGCGTAATATGATGCTGAAAGAAATAACAACATATGATGCGCAGTTTCTGTTACATCTGCAGTTGGATATTTTCAACATGGACAGATAGCGAATAGGTCATTTTCAGTTTTTAAATCCTCCATGTAAACGAAGTTAATATGGACATCTGTACAAAATATTGCTAATAACAAGGTTTTAATAAACCCATTTATTTAGTTCCCCGTTCAGGCGGAAATGTATTAAAAGAAGGGCTGAAATCGTCAGCTGCAAATTATTTAGAGATAAATTCAATTCTAGATATGCCTTTGTTTATTTAATTATATTCTCTACAATGCTTGAGTTTTATGGCGTTGAATAACAAGATTAAAACGCAATTTGAATGTTACCGACAAGGATGAGGGAGAGTTAGCCAATATTTTAATTTCTGGATATAATCCCGGTGTTATGTTCCAAGCCAACTTTTCTAAATATGACTCAAATGTCGCTTACAGGCAAAAGAAGGGCCTAAAGCGATTGAGCCGAGAGACTGGAGTAATCACGACCAAAGAAAAACGTTATCTAATTGCCAAAACTAGATAAAGGTTAAGGTCTTGTTCAAACAAGATTGGAAATGCTGCAGTCCGTAACGTAACGTAACGTAACGTAACGTAACGTAATGTAAAGTAAAGGACCCATGTAAAATTCACAACGATGCTCTTTGCAGTTCATTAAGTAGGTCTATACTGGCCACTTGTACATCTATATAAGGGCTGGAAACCAGAATTTGGAGCCACGCAATCTAATATGACCTGACTTACTGCGCTATGGAAACACAACTGGCCGGATACCTCAGGCGGTATAGCGACTAACGACGGGCAGGACGGTCCGGGGATCGAATCCAGGTGGGGACGAGATTTTCCGCCCGTCCAGACCGGCCCTGGGGCCCACCCAGTCTCCTGTACAATGGGTACCGGGTCTTTCCCGGGGGTAAAGTGATGCCGGGGCGTGCTGCTGACCACTCACCCCCTTCTAGTGCCGCGGTCATGGAAGAGTAGAGTTATACCTCTACCCACCCTCTGGGCCACACCGGGCCTGTAACGGGATCACTTTACCTTTATGGAAACACAAATTTCCCTTTAAATAAAGATAAACAAAAAACGCCATGTTTGTCTAGACGCTAATTACTAAGGACATCTCCTCGACATGAATCGGGTAAAATTAGACCGACTGTCAACTCACAAAACCAACTTTACCTTCGCTGCAATACACACACAACAGACGCACGAAACGCCTTCCTACATGTTTCGGCACTCCTTTGGTGCCATCTTCAGGGAGTCTTTGCTGTGGTTAAAGTAATGGTTGCGAATGATCCGTTGTATGCTGCACATTCACACAGATGCACATTATTTCTGTAGTAAAACCAACTAGATTCACCAGTGTATCAAATTTATTTTATTTTGGAATGACACTCTACATGTTTCGGACAGTCTTTCCGTCCATTATGAGGAGTTCAAGACTGTACACACAGCAGTATCTGTTTGACAAATGCCCGTTGCTGTATGTACAGTCTTGAACTCCTGATGATGGACGTAAAGTCCGTCCGAATCATGTAGAGTGTCATTCCAAAATAAATTGAATTTGATACATTGGTGAATATAGTTGGTTTTATTATAGAAATGATATTACGATGCACGGCCCTAGGAAGGTCAAACAGCTGTACATGTATTGAAAAATGAATTAAAACACAGGAGAAACTACCCATAAAACTTCGATATATGTGCAATTTTGTGACTGTGCTGCATACAACGGACCATTTCGAAAATACGACTTTAAGAGCAGTGAAGACTCCCTGATGATTGCAAATATGTAGTGCCGAAACATGTAGAAGGAGATTTGGTACGTCTGTTGCACATACGTAAATTGCAAGGCATGTGGTTTTGGTTTTGTAAGTTGATTTCCACCCTATGCACGGTACACGTAACACTACAATTTAAAAAATATATATATGTGTATTCTGTGTTATAGGAGGAACGACGTAACTTGTCAGGCATAAATTATATTTCATTTAGCCTTGAACGGGTAAAGGCAAAATAATGAGTATGACTCACTGTGCATCATACGTTTTCGGTCCCAAATTATGCTACAGGTTTCTCTGAACACGTAAAGGGAGATAATAAATACGGCTCGCTTTGTACTGCAACAAGCTGTCATATATGGCTGGCAATGTAGGATACTTCAGTCATCCTTCAACACGTCAAAGGAGAAAAATGTTAAAATATTACAACAGTCAACTGAAGCACAATTTGTCTCTCAAAATTATATTGCAAGAAAACATTAAAAATAAATTAAAATCAAGAAATTGGAGATTTAATTTCGATGTTTTGGTGTGATACATTTGTGAGAGACAAATTGTGCATTTGGTTAGCTTCCGTCATATTTTAGTTATAAAAGCACAGAATGAATAACATTAAAATAAAACAGGTGCAAGGAAAAAACCAACATGTTTGACTTATTTATCTCAGTAATTAACCAACTTGATGCACAAAATTTCTGTTTTACAATAAGTTTATTTTATGCCTCTACATGTTTCGAGCACATGTGCTCATATCATCAGGAGGTCAAAATTGCATTACACAGCCTCTGGAATGCATGCATTCCAACCAGTCCTCTCTCAACCTGTGCACTAGACAGCCACCTATAGGTGTGATGATACCAGATGCTGTATAATACAATTTTGACCTCCTGATGATGAGCACATGTGCTCGAAACATGTAGAGGCATGAAATAAACTTATTGTAAAACAGAAATTTTGTGCATCAAGTTGGTTAATTACTGAGATAAATATACTAAATATACTGAGATGCACGGTCAGCAAAACGTCAAAAAATGGTTGGCTTAGCACCCCAACAAGCTTCCACATGTTACCGGCAATATAGTATACTTCAGTTATCCGTCAACAGGTAACTGACGAATAACAAGTATCTTTGGTCTTTTCACATTCGTACCGTGCATCTTAATATTATCAAATTGTTATTTATTTACGAACTGATGCACCAGTGAGTTGTCTTTAAAAAACAATATTACAATTTACATTAAAACAGCTCCGACATGTTTCGGTGTTACAGTTACACCCTCATAAGGAGCGCATTAGTTTGTGCAGTAGATTGCCGAACAGTACAACATACAGGCACCAATAAGGACCTAATACTTACAGCCACGCTACCGCCGTATTAACCACACACCGATGTATTTCAATGTACTATTTTAATTACTGTAACTTCAGGAAGCACGAATTAATAGGCTCCCTGATGACGGTGTGACTGTAACACCGAAACGTGTCGGAGCTGTTTAATGTAAATTTTAATATTGTTTTATAAGACAACCCACTAGTGCATCAGATGGTTAATAAATAAAAATTTGGTAAGTATCTTTGGCTTAGTACCCTAACAAGCTTCCACATGTTACCGGCAATACAGTATACTTCAAGTATCCTTCAAAAGATAACTGAAAAATAACAGTCGTCTTTGTCTTAATACCCCAGCAAATATTCATAATTTACAGGCACCAGAGTAAGCTGCGGGCTGCCTTAAACTGGTAAAGAGAGAAGCCATACCAGTCTATAGAATTCAATAAATCTTGTTAACTCCGATACTTCCACAACACTGGCTTTGATAGACAAGTTCGTTCAAGAGAGAAGCTTAGTTGTGTGAGATAAGACAGGTTCTCCGTTTCGCATAGCTCCTGTGTGCACGTGTGCAACACATGGTGCACATTCATCATTTACTATAAGACGAGACAAAACGTTCGATAATTTATTGCGTGTTTCAATAAAGGCACATTTATGGAATTGAAATCGATGTGGAAAACCTTAGGTAGTGAGAATCTCAAGAAAACGTCCCCACCACCGATTGTGATAGATCAAAGACCGCAGGAGTATTTAGAATAATTCAACAATTTGGGTAGAATGATAATGAATGATGCAAGACCTACACGCAAAATTAAATCCACGACTGACATGGCTAAATCAGCATTCAACAAAAAGAAGAATCTTTTCAGCAGCAAATTAGATTCAAATTAAACAAAGGTGTAGGTATCAGTCAATAACACAACAATAGCTAAAAAGATGTTTAATAAAGGATGATAGTAACTACATGTTTCGGCCTATTGCGGCCATCATCAGGTTTCGTGATGTGCGCTAGCGCACATCACGAACCCCCCCCCCCCTCCGCTTCCCTTAACAATAGCAAACAGTAGCAAACATCACAGATGATGAGATCTCGCCATCGTGACATAACCATACCAATCCTATAAAGCACTACCACCATACTTTCTGATGGAAACCTGATGATGGCCACATTAGGTCGAAACGTGTAGTTATTATCATCCTTTATTAAACATCTTTTTAGATATTGTTGTGTTATTGACTGATACCTACACCTGTGTTTATATACACACAACGGAGATGGCTCATTTTAGAATTAGATTCAAGTTTAAGGAAGAAACTAGTGAAGTCCTATATTTGGAGCATAGCTTTTCATGGTGCTGCAAGTTGGACACTTATCAAATTAGAACATAAATACTTGAACAGTTTTGAAATGTGGCGCTGCAGAAGGATGCAGGAGATCAGTTGGGCCCATGTTTTTAGAAATGAAGAAATCTTACGTAGAATCAAGGAACAGAGGAATTTTGAGGGTTGTCTGACCGTGCATCTTCATCATGAAATGAAGTGAAATGCCAACTTGATGCAACAATGTAGTTTATTAAAGTTTCTTTCGCTCGACATGTTTCGGGCGCATACGACCATCATCAGGAGCACTAGATGTTAAGTTGCAGCATATTGAGCATGTCCAGCTAAAGAAACTTCAATAAATTACATCGTTACAAAGCTTACATTGTTGCATCAAGTTGGCATTTCACTTTATTTCATGAAGAGAGGAATATCCAACAACAATAAAAAGAAGGAAGGCTAACTGGATTGGTCGCGTCTTGCGTAGGAATTCCCTTCTAAAACACGTTATTGAAGAAAAACAAATGGAAGAATAGCAGTGCCGGAAAGACAAGGCAGAAGACGTAAGCATCTTCTGGAAGACCTTAAGGATAAGACAGTATACTAGAAACTAAAAGAGGAATCACTAGATCGCACTATGTGGAGAAATCGCTTTGGAAGGACCTATGGATCTGTCCAAAGACAGACGGAAGAATAAATGTAATGTATTACTCAATTTAATTAATTTTTATACCAACTACTGCACATATATAAAATTTTACACATTAAAACATTAAACATTAAAAAGCTCCGATATATTTCGGTCCTAGGACCATCATCAGGGAGCCATATCGTCCTTGCCCTGCAGGGCACTCTTCACAACATAACATTACACAACACGGCATGCTGCCACATTACCCAACTGGTACAGCGAAATTAATGTGACTTTTTATAGTGTGGCTTTAGCAAGGACGATATGGCTCGCTGATGATGGTCCTAGGACCGAAACATGTCGCAGCGTTTTAATGTGTGAATTTTATATGAGTGCAGTAGTTGGTATAATAATTGAGTGACTCGACAACAACGAAGAATTTTGTTTTTTCTCTCGGCGGTGCTGTCGACGCCGTGTCGAATGGCAAACAGTTACAGACGTTTTCTAAGAACGTACTGTCTCCATCTTCACAGGCAATCAGTCTAGCAAGCTTTTCCCGGACGGCATTCAGTCAATATGTCCCTCGTAAATGTCAGTAAATATCTGCTAGTCGACACGGCGTAACATTCCGAAGATTTGAATACTCATTCCCTAAGTTATATAATGAAATTTTTCTTATTTTTATTTATGTATCGTGCATCTTGTACAGTTTATTATCCAGACCACAAAATGCACAGCGGACCGCGGTTGCACAGTGGTTAAGGCGCTGTGCTACAAGTCGGAAGGTCGCTGGTTCGATTTTTCATTGACATAAAATCCTTCCGATCGCATTATGACCTTGGGGTCGACTCAGACTGATTACCACGAGCATTTCTTGGGGGTAAAGGCGGCCGATACGTAAGGCTGACAACCTTACCACCATCCTGTGCCGTTGTCATGAAATCTGGGAACCTTAACTTCCTGGAACCCTCTGGGGCACTCCAGGCCTGTACCGGGACTGCTGTTTTTACCAAATGCACAACATATATACCTTAACAGTATCTTATATACCGTAAGCAATATTTTTCGATGCATCTGCATTATCTCCAGGGGTCTTATACTTCTACTTTGTTAAAGTTATATAAATCATTGTGGGCCCGGTAGTTCAGTCGGTATAGCGACTGGCTACGCGCTGGAAGGTCCCGGATCGAATCCCGGTGGGGACGAGATTTTCCGCCCGTCCAGACCGGCCCTGGGGCCCACCCAGCCTCCTGTAAAATGGGTACCGGGTCTTCCCCGGGGGTAAAGTGCGGCCGGAGCGTGCTGCTGACCACTCACCCCCCTTCTAGTGCCGCGGTCATGGAAGAGTAGAGGTATAACTGTACCCACCATCTGGGCCACGCTGGGTCTGTAACGGGATCACTTTACCTTTCTTTTTACCGTGCACCTTGTACAGTTCATTATCCAGACCAAAAAATGCACAACATACCTGTACACATTAACAATAGTCTACATATCATAAGCACTACTACACTTTTCGATGCATCTGCATTATCTTCAAGGGTCTTATCCTTCTACTTTGCTAAAGATATATAAATCATTAATTTACAAATCCAATAAAATATTGTTTATATATGTTGTGCATTTGTTGGTCTGGATAATAAACTAAGAGACTCTGTCGATTATTAAACGTACAAACAAATCGCTATTAATTTAGCAGGTAACATGGCGAAACATTTATACACGTAATACATTTGTTCTGTACATTTAGGCCAGTACAAACAAAAAAAACCCTTCAAAGCAAGACAGGTATCGATCTGTCTAAAGCCAGCACCCTGACCAGTGTGTGTGTGTGTGTGTGTGTGTGTGTGTGTGTGTGTGTG
>Ga0131853_10021467_pt1 | contig 11713 bp, 3 predicted proteins | sample TergutLab28metaG_FD_92764 | JGI IMG/M metagenome (GOLD analysis project Ga0131853, IMG submission 92764) | Labiotermes labralis P1 segment gut microbial communities from Petit-Saut dam, French Guiana - Lab288 P1 (version 2) (version 2) | ecosystem: Host-associated > Arthropoda: Insects >...
AATATGAAGAAGAAGAAGAAGAAGATGATGATGATGATGATGATGAAGATTATGGTGGTGATGATGATGATGATGAAGATGCAGAAGAAGAAGAAGAAGAAGAAGAAGAAGAAGAAGGTAATGAAGATGATGATGATGACGATGAAGATTATGATAATGATTGATGAAGATGAAGAAGAAAAAGAAGATGATGATGATGATGATGAAGAAGAAGAAGAAGAAGAAGATATATTCACAAGTAGCAAGAACACGCAGCTCTCTAGCTTGTTTCCTAGTTAGCAGACCCACTGGACTTCATACCTAAACATTCAGTAAATATTTTACAAACGTTTTCGAAAATTTGCGAAAAGCGACTATTAGCTTCGCCATGTCTGTATGTCCTGAAGGAACAACTCGGCTCCCACTGGACGGATTTTAATTAAATTGGATATATTTTCGAAAACATATCGGGAAAATTCAAATTTGATTCAAATCTAAGAAGAATAATGCGTACTTTACATGAACACCTGTTTACAGTACATTTGTATTGTCTCGGTCATTTCTTCTTAGAATTAGAAATTTTTCAGACCAAATTTGTACAGAAAACCACCAAAACACATATTTCGTGTTCAATAATTGTTTTTGCGAAAATCGTGCCGTATATGAGATAATGTGGGAAAATATGGTACAGAGGACAATATAATATGGCGCATGCCCATTGCAGCTGAATAAATAAGGTTAAAATCACACACTCAAAATATGTAATACTTACTAATTTTGCACTGAGACAAAAGTCACGGGAAAGCGCCTCACTGATACCTTACAGTGCATTGCCTGTCTCTTCAAATTTGAGGACATTCCTATTTGCAGTTCATTTAATGACACTGTCAGAATATCTCAAGACGAGTGACTAGATAAATAAAGGGAAAGGATGTCCACGAAAGAGGTCGTTACATAATTCAAAATATTATACTGTATTTTTTCTGTAGGGACCAAGGAAACGCATGACAATTCTCGGCCAACATAATCAGTAGGCCGTCCGACATTCGAACTGGGCACCCTTCGAATTCAAGTTAGAAGACTTACCTCACTGAGGAAATTTCTCAGTAGAAAGACACTTAACTTGCGCAATGCAGCATCTCCATCTTCAGAGCCTGGGTTGGCTCCCTGGCCCTAATTCTGCTACTGAGGACAACTATATCACTGAATTATATCCACATGTACAGCGCATGAAGTAGAGAATCAAGCATAGAATTCTTTATTTCATTAAGAAATACCCTGCAGCGTCCACAGAAGCCCGCGATTTGACCCTATACGGATCCAGAGAATTCAAGTTCAAACCCTCATAGTATGCTCCCCTAAAAGCTTATCTGCTTTAATATTATCCTGAAATTGACGTCTATTCCTCCAAATATGTCTCTATCCTTGAAGTTACCCGATCTCACACTGTGTGCAAGCATATCCCGTCAATTTCTTTTTCAAAGAATCAGAAAAAATAAAGAACTGGAGCAGGTTGGTGTAGGGAAAGCGCTCTATACCTGTTAACATTTTGATATTCTATCAGTCATTACGACGGAAGATTTGCATGGTTGTTCTCATTCTATCCACAAACTTGGCATGCCAGCGCTCTAAAATTGGCCAGCAACGCCTTCCTTTAAAACTTCATAAAGTCATTCCTTATATCTTATGCGTATTGGACTGAAACATGTTGAGCAGTAAACTGACATAATAAAGCAAGTGTCATCAAGTTGGTCTACCTTTATTCAAATATCAGTCTTTATAAAAAGCGTCCCTTTTCCTTTAGCGCCTATATCTTCAGGTAAAACAGAGTGGTTAAATTCTAAAAATTAATAAGCCTAGCAGTAATGCCAGACAAGAAGCTACCTGCTGTACGCACACAGCGGGCAGAACATGAAGCCTCACCGCTTTCCCACCAACATCATGGGGCACTGTGTTCATTAAGTGATGTTCTGTTTACTTAGGCGCAAGTGTACACGTAAACCAGACAGAGAAGCAGACATCAGAGCTTCCAAAACAAGAAAAGTGGTTACAAATACACGTTTTATTACATCCATTAAACAAGAGATTTGGGGAAGTTTATTTGTTTATCCGATTATTCAATAGAATTAAGCGCTATTCCTGTAGCAGAAACTGAAAATAAACCTAGCTAATACTAATACCCGCCATTGGACACAATCCCGATCCATTTATGGTCCATGAAATCGAAATTTTGTAAAATTTATATTAACACTACTAACTATTTACACAAAAAAGTAACTCCTAAATTATTTCAACCGCCGCTCCCGGTGGCCGCGCGGTCTAAGGTGTAGGTCTGCGACTGCTCGCCTGCTGAGATTATGGGTTCGAATACCACCGGGGGCATGGATGTCTGTCTGTTGTGAGTGTTGTGTGTTGTCAGGTAGAGGTCTCTACGACGAGCTGATCACTCGTACAGAGGAGTCCTACCGACTGTGGTGCGTCGTTGTGTGTGATCTAGAAACCTCGTGAATGAGGAGGCCCTGGCCCACTGGGGGGCTGTTACGCCTTAAAAAAAAATTCAACCAGTATAATTTTGTGTGAATTGGGATATTTAAACATATCTTGAACAAGCAGACCGTGCAGGTATAATTAGTGTAGAATCTGATTTAGTGGTTGAATTTTCAAATGACTGTGAAGAATTTCCTGTTTCCGATAAGAATCTACTTGAGCCGTTGAGTAACCCTACATGATGGAGTTAGCAATCAGTATAACCGAACAGCACAGTATGTCAGATGTGTTTACAAGAAACACTCCATTCTGCTTGTAAAATCCCATATCCACTTACAAACAATCCCCTCGAGCCAACAGCCGTTGTCGGTCGCTTCTCATGCAGCAGGCAGTCTTTTCCCGTAAGAAAACACGACTTTAGAAGCACAGAAACCAGTCTGTGTGTTTTAATGAACAAAAAAATTGTGAGATAAGCGTAGATTAAATTTGAAAATACTTTCTACCATTTAGACCGGTAAACAAATATCTTCTCTTTCCTTGGTGTATCGAAAATCCGTAATGACTAAAATGTTCTACACCGACATTTTATCTGTTGCTTTGTATTTATCCAGAATATGGTCCTTCGTCTTACAAAGAAGATTACACGTAACGTGAGTGTATTTAAAAGAGGAGGCTGAGTAAAAGCACCTTGATTGAATATAAATAGAGTCCTGGAATGACCAAGAAACAGCATAATGATTCATAATTTGTAATATTCATTTAATATTTTCATTGTTACACCGTGCATGTTGTCGAGTTACTCAGTTAATACATCAACTAGTGCACTTATATAAAAGCATGCTGCCACAACACCCTATTAGTACAACGAAGTTAATCAGTGACTATTTTTAATGTGACTTTAGCAAGGAAAATATAGCTCCCTGATGATGGTCTTAGGACCGAAACATGTCGGAGAAGTTTTAGTGTTTTAATGTGTAACTTTTATAAAAGTGCATTAGTTGGTGTATTAATTGAGTAATTCATTTAATAATTATTAGATTAACGTCAGTAATTTGCTATTCGTATTCATTGTACATACAACTATGATAGCGCTTTTATCTCGAAAACAAGAGCTAACCAATTTTAGAATTATTTTCGTATTCTACGGTCAAAAAAACATAAGGATAGTATTAATAATCGTCCAACGAGATGCAACACAAAGCAGTCTATTTATTATTCTGCAATTCACTCTACATGTTTCGGGTGTCAACCACGCCCATCACCAGGAGTACACAAAACCATAACTACAGCCTCCGGTACTGGTCATATTTTTTGTGCGCAGCTGTCTGTGGTCACGTGACCAAGCTCTTGGCCACGTTGGAGGGAGGCAGCTGCAGACAAAAAATATGACCAGTAGTTAAGGTTTTGTGCATTCCTGATGATGGGTGTGGTTGACACCCGAAACATGCAGAGTGAACTTGCAGGATAATAAATAGACTGCTTTGTGTTGCATCTCGTTGGACAATTATTAATATAGATCAGCGATTCACGGAACCATAAACATAAAATAAAGATACTATATTCACTTAACCATAACATTCAATAATCCAAAATATTTTGAACAGTGTAATATTATAATTTTCACGTTAAGATGAAAAGAACATGTATCATACATGGGGAGATGAGAAGCACATATAAAATATTAGAAACGACCGCTCAAGAACCGTAGGTACAGACAGGGGGAAAATGTTAAAATATCTTAGAAAAACAGATTGTGAACAAATTATGGAATGGATTAGATTGGCGCAGGGAATGGTCCTGAGGTGGGCTCGTGTATACATCACAACGGAGTCCTGGGTCCCACTAGATGCACGCAATCTGCTGAGTATCGCTTGTACAAGAAGGAAACACCTGCACTGTTTGCTAGTAATCGGAGAGTCAGTCCATAAGTTAGTCAACAGAAGTATGCCGGTTTGGGATAGTAAACACACCATTTCGAGCTACATAAAAAACATGCTTGTGTTTATCAAAACATAAAACTCCGGTTACTTAAACACTCTAAGCCATTTGACAGCGGACTTACCAACACAAGTGATCTTCCTCTACTGACATCACAATATCCACTCATTTATCGACACAATAATAACCAACAGAGAGAAAACTATACAACTTTCTAACGTACGCAACAGATCTGCCAAAATATCTGACCCTTCAATGTATCAGTATAAAATTTTATTAGTCCAACAATTTTGTACGGTTTATCAACAATGACGCAGGCTGCCACGTACTGTCGGTGCTAATACATGCACAGACTTATCAACATAACATATGTATGTATGTATTTCGGTTTCAAAACGTTGTTCTACGTTGTTCGACACCTAGACTCCACTTCTTCCTATCTTCCCAATGGCCTTCGTTTAGGTTTCTTTCGTTCACGGCCTTCCTTATACCTTCCATTCAGTTTTTTTTTCGGTCCTCCTCGTGTTCTCTTTTGTTTCGGCATCCACTTCAATTCTATTTTGGGTAATCTTACTTCTGCCATTCTTTGAACATGGCCGTACCATGTAAGTTGGTTCTGTTCAATTTCTTTTATAATTGGTTCCTCTAATCCAATTTGTTGTCAACATAACATATCAGTGCACAAAATAAGCAAGGATGCCAACACAGGTCCCATTTTGCTTTACATCATTCGACAGCGACAAATTATATGAATAAATTAAACAATTCTTGCGTCAACGACAGAACTGACACAGATTTCTCCCGCCTGTATGCTTATTGCTAAATCTCTAGAAACGTAAACTAGTAAGCCGCTACCTAGAGGTCATTTGTACAAATTTTTATTCTCTACAGTTTGTAATAATGGCTGCCTCCTTATAAGAACGCTACGTTGAGTTTTGTCCATGTCCAGAATATACTTAATACGTAAGACGTTTCGGAAGCTGGGCCTGCATTGGTTATTAGTTAAATGTAATAGTATAAAACCTTATTTGCTGGGTCTATTTGATCGCGCTATCTCCATCCCCGGTCTCGATCCAATGGATCGAACACAATAGATTCTATATTATTACATTTACCTAATGTTGGTAGTAAAACCAGTTTCCGAAACTTTATGTCTATAAAATAGGCATAAAATTCAAGCAAAGGACAACGTCAAAAACATTTTTCTTACAACTACAAAACTGTACAACCTACCGCTTGCGACAAAACATACAGTAGAAGCTTATGGACATATCAGTCTTTGTCGTAAGACTGTGTTCTGAATTAGTGTAATCTGGTGAGTGGTTACTACTGTTTGGGAGCAAACATAACTTACATCCCTTACTTCTACCATAAAAAAAAAGAGTACTCTTCTCCTAAGTCGTGGTGCCCCGTTACAAAACCACGGTACCAGGACCCGAAAGATAATACTAATGAATCCACATTCCCAAGAAAACTTGAAATCTCATAGAGAGTCTTCAAATATATTTGTTCATCAGCGAAATGTTTATAGGCTGAAGTTTGTTACGGTACCCTCAATGGACACGATAACGTAAGCAGGTTTAGCAACATTAACATGATTTGCTCATGAAATTCAGCTGCGGTGACGTAAGCTGCTGCAGCACGTATTGTATCGCTGGCGAATTGCCGTAGAGCGGACGACATCGTTTCTGCGTAGCGACCAATGAAACCGCCCATTTTGCAACGTTCGACTCGACGATATAAAACTCTTTGTAAACCAACAGCCGTTTCAAAGAACTCTGTACGAACAAATGGAAGGAAATCAACGTTGATCTTCACAGACCGTACTGTGCGTATACTCTGTGCAATGAAAATTAAGTGCCTAAAATTTTCTAAGACCCGAAACGGAATTGACGTGAGCGTCTAGCTGCCGTCATAATTCAGTCGTTCATGATTTCCCTCTGTCCGTGTCTGACTTTTATCTGTCTTCCATTCATTACAGTTACTTGCGCTACATAGCTATTAATCACAGACACAATGTGTCCGCCTAATTCGAAGATAAACGTGCATTAAAATTGTTTAATTTTCCGACAGCTTTTCTAGTTTTCGCGGCAAAGTGCAACAGATGTGTCAACATTAACTTTTACTCAATGCCGAGTGGACAAGAGCGAAGACTAGTAACTTTCGAGGATCAAATATCCCATGTTGGTTCCAGTTTTAGCATTATAAATAAGAACTGTATTGCACATTGAATAAAGAGAGACCAACTTGGTGTCACTTGCTTTATTATTTCATTATTTAATGCTCAACATGTTTCGGATGTTAATACATCCGTCCTCAGGAGCTTGCGACATATCTGTTCAGTTATTTCATGGGTTGTATTGCTCTGTAAGGATAGAGGTTTTTGCATTAGCGTACTTATTTAGTGGCGAGTGTTCAGTCGTGACGTCACGATTAAACACTCGCCACTAAATAAGTACGCTAATGCAAAATCCTCTATCCTTACAGAGCAATACAACCCATGAAATAACTCAACAAATAAGTCGCAAGCTCCTGAGGATGGATGTATTTACATCCGAAAAAATGTTTAGCATTAAATAATGAAATAATAAAGCAAGTGACACCAAGTTGGTCTCTCTTTATTCAACTATCAAGATGATGCACGGTCCAATAAACATAAGATTCTATTGCACATTTTGTATTCGCACATGTACGAATTTAAACTGTGCAAATTTTACGTTTTTTTAACCCTACATTGTGATATACCTATGTAATAAGAACCAACAAAATGCACACTTTTTACATTAATGGTTTAATTTAATTTTGTTGTCTTCGACATATTTCGGACATCCAAGTTTTCATCCTCAGGAAGACTTGTACATACAGTTTTATGGTATTTCTGTCATGCATCCATATAAGCAGCCTGGTCGATAGCAGGATGTGCTTGTGTGTGCATTTTGTTGGTTCTTATCACATAGTTCAACTGTGCAGTTATATTATTAAACTGTGTGTTTCAGAACAGTATGTGTATTGCACTGGCGATTTCAGAAGTGCAAGTGAAACAGGCGCTTGTTACATTTCTGTGATTTGTTCTTAATGTCATTACGATTTAAATGGTGCCTGTCCGAATGTGACTGCAAGCAAACACCGTTATTTGTAAAATACAGGGTAATTCGTAAGTCCCTCCGGGATTTCCGACCTCTGCGATACGGTAGCCTGGATGGTCACGCCGAAGGGGAGCATGTCAACAGAGGGAGAGACACTCCAAGTTTCTGTCCTACCTTACAGGTGCTCGATATGTCCACCCTGCTGTGTCTGTCTTGGTTGCTGCGCAGCCGATTTCGGAAATTCCGGAGGGACTTATGAATTACCCTGTATAAAAGCTTCATTAGCGTTTTGCTATTAGAATCATATCAGTCACTTTTATCACTTATGCATTAGTATGTTAATACTTAAAAAGGCGATTGTCAAGGCTTGGCACTTGCGATATGGTGTCCAGAATGCCTACATTTCAAACATGGATCGCATCCGTCTTGGTATTAAATCAATTAATGATCGAATAAAAGGCTTAGACGAAACAGCTTCATGACTATTTGAGTTTACATTAACTTCATCATGGGTTGCAATGTCATTCATTAAGTTGTACATCAGTACGGTTGTTATTATGCAATGGGGACTTGGAAAATGTTTCGTGTGCTTGATGGTTACTCTGTGTATAGCCGTTCTTTTTGGTTTCCCTTCTAACGTGCACCGATAATTTATATCCCAGAGGACACAGTATGGTGTTCGCATGAAGCTGAAACCATGCGTTCTGCCTATTCGGGACTAGGTTTCACCACAAGAGTTCTATTGGCGAATGCCACTTCGCTCTTAACGGGGGCATTTCAGTGCAAGCCCTGCATGTCGAAAAAGGTAAAATGTCCCAAATTTCACGGCAAGAGCATGGCTACAGAATTACTGAACGGTTGGGCAAGATGGATGGCGCACAGGAACTGGATGCTGGTGTGTGCTCAGTGCAGCTGAGAATGCTGCGTTAGGAGGTGAAGCTCAAAGACAAATTTTCATTAGTACAAGGCAGAGTAAGGCTGCTACTAACATCCATGAGCACAGAAGTACCATTTCGAGACTTAAAGACTGGCCAAAGAGCATTTTGATGCGAAGGCCTACTTGCAGAAAAACTTTACGCCATATAGCCTAGCATTCGCTAAGAATAATGCAGATGGCGAATGGGGCAGCTCTGCATTATCTGACGAGTCAATACTTAGCACAGAAAATGATGGTCCGGTATTACTTAACAGGCCACGGGAACAGCGTTATGACTGTCAGTAACTGTCGACCTCCGCACGCAGTGGTTTTGTATCCGTTTGGGGGATTAGATCCATCGTACAGAAGAGCATATAGTCGGCATTCAATACGAGGACATTTGAAGAACGTAATGGTAGTCTTTGTAAGGCTGACTGCTTTATCCAGATGGAGTAATTCAGTTGGAATAAGCAAAGACGTCATTTCAAGATTCTCGTGTAGTCCAAGAACGACGAAAATTGCTGCAGGCCGATATAGAAATCTTTGATTGGACACCCTGAGGGCCTGATATGGACGCCGTCAAGAAGGCGAGCAGTGAGGTGAAGAAAACCACACGGAAAACAATGACGCCGTCCATATCCTTGTGTCAGACGTTCGAACTGAAGCCCAGTCCGTGCTAAGGTCGATTTCTGTTCAGTCCACTTCGATAAGAAACACGATATATGCGCATGTTTGAAACTCAAGGATTCCGGACACGATATCAAAAACGCCAGGCCTTGAAAAACATTCTTTTCAGTTGTAACATACTTATTAATATTTTGTGTAAATAATTTTTATACTTCAAGAAATAAAAATTCTTGTGAAGTGTTTGTGTTTTGTTAATGAAGTTGTCTACAGTCCAAAGAAATTACGAACTCTTTAAATCGGAATGCCATTAAATAACGAATAAGAGAAGAGTAATAAATACTTGCTTCACTTGCACTTCTAGCTAAACCGGTGTTGTAAAATCACTTCTGAAACACTCTAATAACATAACTGTACAGAGTAAATTAGTACCCGTGCGACAAAGTGTCTGCAAAACAAGAATGTATTTCTAATAGCACAATCGGAAATAATATAGTCTAATTGAGAATTGTCCCCTGCCTTGTCCACTCGGTTACGAGTGAATATGGACTTTGAAGCATTCTATTTCCCTGCCTTGTCCACTCGGTTACGAGTGAATATGGACTTTGAAGCATTCTAGTCCCCTGCCTTGTCCAATCGGTTACGAGTGAATATGGACTTTGAAGCGTTCTAGTCCCTGCCTTGTCCACTCGGTTAGAGTAAATATGGACTTTGAAGCATTCTAGTCCCCTGCCTTGTCCACTCGTTTACGAGTGAATATGGACTTTGAAGCATTCTAGTCCCCTGCCTTGCCCAGTCGGTTACGAGTGAATATGGACTTTGAAGCATTCTAGTCCCCTGCCTTGTCCAATCGGTTACGAGTGAATATGGACTTTGAAGCATTCTAGTCCCTGCCTTGTCCACTCGGTTAGAGTAAATATGGACTTTGAAGCATTCTAGTCCCTGCCTTGTCCACTCGTTTGCGAGTGAATATGGACTTTGAAGCATTCTAGTCCCCTGCCTTGTCCAGTCGGTTACGAGTGAATATGGACTTTGAAGCATTCTAGTCCCCTGCCTTGTCCACTCGCTTACGAGTTGTATGTACGTTGAAGTACTCATCTGTACTCTGCCGCGGAACGTAGGCACGTGCTTAGATTCAAATTCTATAGCCATACTTGTGTTTCTAGTTAACAGATACGTGGCGTAAATACCTGTAACGACTGGATGACAGAGAAAAACCACACACGGACAGAGTGAAATTAAGAAAGACTGAACTTACTTGGGGAGCTGTAAGCTTGCACGACCTCCGGTTTGGAACTCGACATTTTTAGGCCCTTGAATTTTGCTACACAGGGTATGAAGTTAATGCACTTACCACCAGCCGGTCGACGCCGCCGTCTGGTTGAGCACCAGAGCAAGTGGGAGGGCGCGGAGCAGCAGTGGTGCGCCGCGACGCCAGGCCATTCCGGCACTCGCTCACTCACCACAAGACACTCCACTACTGCAACATCCAGGTACCCTGCGTGGCATGACAGCTGCAGCTAGACTAACAGACCCGACGACTACCCACAGACACGCATGTTTTCAGAGAGGGGGGAGTGCACTTTTGGGGGCGGAGCGGGTCTTCAGACCGGTGATTGGTGGCTTCTTGATCAATCGCCCAGACCAATTCCACTCTGCACGTGTTCTAACCACATGGCCAGAGACAGTATTAGCAACTTCACACCGTCTCATTACCCACTGACTCTCACGTTCCTATTGTTTCCATTCGAGTAACATTGAACTGTTCGGAAAGATTCACGATTTGTTTCTTCAGTTCAAGGTCGCATTAGCTGACGTAAATATTTGGACCCGAAAGAGAAGAAAGCACGGAAAAGATTGCATAACAATTTGCATTTTTATTTCTATCCTACCTACTGTTTTCAGCATCAATGAATCAAAGTGATGAAATGGAAGGTAAAATAGGTAAAGGTGAAGGTCGCCAGAGAAAAAGCCACGAAGGCCCAGAGGAGAATAGAGATATAGCTCTACTCTTTCTTTAACCTAGGAGTTAGTGGGAGTGGGTGGTCGACTGCACGCCCCGGCCGCTTTACCGCCGGGAAAGACCCGGCACTTAGAGTGTAGGACGCTGGGTGGGCCCCAGGGCGGGTCTGGTCGGGTGTGGAATTGCGTTCAAAACTGTGAACAGAAAACCCGAAGGCAAGAGATAATTTGAGAGTATTAGTCGTGAGCACTATGGTGTGGTACTGAAGGCAGCTAAATTCAACTCTCAGCCAGAAGAAGTTTCTGTTAATTGTATTTATTTTTTCTATAGAGCAAGTTGTTGTTGTGGTAACTGTGGAAGGACCACGTTATTGGTTATCCAGAGCAGAGTGTAGATGTACAGTAGGTAACTGTGGAAGGACCACGTTATTGGTTACCCAGAGTAGAGTGTAGATGTACAGTAGGTAACTGTGGAAGGACCACGTTATTGGTTATCCAGAGCAGAGTGTAGATGTACAGTAGGTAACTGCGGTAGGACCACGTTATTGGTTAGCCAGAGCAGAGTGTAGATGTACAGTAGGTAACTGTGGAAGGACCGCGTTATTGGTTACCCAGAGCAGAGTGTAGATGTACAGTAGGTAACTGTGGAAGGACCACGTTATTGGTTATCCAGAGCAGTGTAGTTGTACAGTAGGTAACTGTGGAAGAACCACGTTATTGG
>Ga0131853_10021469_pt1 | contig 11713 bp, 10 predicted proteins | sample TergutLab28metaG_FD_92764 | JGI IMG/M metagenome (GOLD analysis project Ga0131853, IMG submission 92764) | Labiotermes labralis P1 segment gut microbial communities from Petit-Saut dam, French Guiana - Lab288 P1 (version 2) (version 2) | ecosystem: Host-associated > Arthropoda: Insects >...
AACTGGAAAGAGAGGTCTGCATTGTATTGTAGTGCCATCCAAGAAGAAGAAGAAGAAAAAGAAAAAGGAGCAGATGAAGAAGAAAAGGAAGTATACGAAGATGAGGAAGAAAAAGAAGAGGAAAAAGAAAAAAAACAGAAGAAATGTATAAATAAGACAGAATAATTGCCTTCTAACTTCAAATGACTTTTTGACAGAAACAGAATCTGCCCTGAAAGAAACTATTTATGGCAGCATCACCCGCCATTTAAATGGTTTGCAACATTTAAGTAACGTTACACAGCATACGTCACCACAATCTTTTTTATTCTTTATGCTGATGTACACTGTGTAACGTTAATTGACTTACAAGCACATCGTGATGCCTTCATTCAGGTTTGCAACATGTGTTTCAAAAATACTTCCCATCTTCTACCTATGATGCAACCTGCATCTGAACCCATACTGTGTTTTACAGAAACTGGATGGCATGTCTGTGCTAAATTACGAGTGTCTGATAGATATTACATCTGATACTAGCTTGAAACAGCAATTCTGTCAGATTCCTCTTGTTGAATTCAGGTGCAGTCTTCCTCAAGAACATCTGCAACTGTCTAAACATGTAATACTCAAACTTCTTCTGCTTTCCACAACTTATCTGCAGAAAGTTGGATTTTCAAGGTATATGGTAACAAAATCTAAACAACTTTACAGACTGGATGTTGCATTCAACATGAGAATTTGGTCAACAATCACTCCCAACTTTAGAGGAATTTATGAGACAAAGAAATAAGTCATTCTTCACACTAGTAATCTGTGAGGAAAGATTATGTACACTGAAATGGTGACAGTTTATTTTTCAGTTAGTTTTTGTGCCAGTCCGTAAAAGGTAAATAGTAAACGTAACATATGTGTAACAAATCAGTTGTAAGGTACAGATTTACAATTCTGGATACCTATCAACTGGACGCCCTACACACGAGAGCATGATGTGGTCCACATGTGATTTCAGGCTTCCGCTGTGAAGTAGATGAGAACTGTGCTATTCTGTGCTATTACACATCAAGTAGTGGTAATTCCTTATTGACATTTAAGGGTCAAGAATATCTTGACCCTTAAAAATGTAACCGATAAGGCTGTCCCAAAACATTAGTAAGAAATCACCACTACTCACTGTGTAATAGCCCAGAACAGCCCAGTTCTCAAGGATGTTGTTATTTTTTTAAGCCAAAAGGGGTCTGTGAGCAAAAATGCCTAGGAATAACATTTTGTAACAATCAGTAAATTGGAAGTGATCTCAAAGAAAGCAGTCATGACCAAATCTGTTGCATTCCATCCTCACACCATCCTACAGGGACTGTGGAAAACCACAAAATCTCAGTTGGGTAAGCTCCATTTGACTGCTACATTCAGGAAGACCAGTCTCTTGCAATGTTGTTCAATGCCAGAACTTGCCTTTTATCAAGGCCATGTCTACCAAAAACTGAAAATACACAGCAAAAGCATCACACACTATAGAGCATCATACAATGTGGAACATGTAAACAGAACTACAAACTCTCTGTTTATTATACTGTAACAGCTATGTACTGCCAATAATATTTAAAATTATGTGTAATGACTGTCACATGCCTTCGGCCTACAGAGATTTATATACAGAATTAAATAATTAAGTTCTGTACAATTTTAAGCCCTCTCTTTAACACAGAAATATCCAAAGGCAAGTAAATCTTAATTCAACAGTAAACTTACTTCAATCTGAAACCTCTCTAGGTCCAACTTCTTTCTCATCTCATGCAATGTGTATGCATCTGGTTGGTACACACCCCCTTCAAGCAATGATTCCCATATTTCATCCTTTAATGAGACATCAGCTTTGGCCAGCACAATGTTCAACAGTTTATTGTCCTCCAGAGTCCACACTGTTTCATCAGCATGCACTTTACTGAACAAATGACCCTAAAGTAAGAAGCCACAAATGTACTAGTTGTTAAGAAAGAGAATGAAAGGGATACAGCAACAAATCCAAACCTACTAACTATACCTTGAACACAACCTTGTTGCAAACAGTACAACTGATTTCACCGGGACATACTTTAACAGAAACATCCTTTGCTCTTGTATTATTTGGTACGTTCACTTCAATGTGTACTTCATGGACGTTCTGCCACCAACGACCCCAATCTGTGTCGAATGACACAACTCCACTCTTTTCGTCAAAATGACTCAGACTATCCATTGGCACCTCACCTGTAAATATAGATGTGGCTAATATATGAGTAATTTCACGCGCAAGCACAAATTGATATGCAAATCTTCAAAATGTATGATTAACCCTTGAACAAAAAAACCCACGGAGATCGGCAGACTTCATATTAAACCTAACCTTAATGCCAACATTAATTTCATTCACGATGGAGATGCCCAGTAAAATCAGATAGCTGAAACTCGATATATGTGTGCTACCTGAAAGCTGACATTTAAATGACAGAAGCAATTGAATAATTAGTTTAACTGTTATATGTAAGAACTATGAACCAAAACGTATTTCACACAAACATATGTCTAAATACAATGTGCAAAATCAAAAACGGATCCTGTCACCCCGACAATAAGATCTACAATAATATTATTTTTCTTACGTAACTTTATAAAACAATAATGCTCCAATACATTTCAGCAATTTAAAAACTTCATGCTAAAGCCTGCAATGTTGGCTACCCTGATCCATGGCTACGGATTGATGATCAATTGATGTGGGCAATCACATGATTTGACTTACTATCCATAGGAGTGTAATGATGTTGCAGTCTGCCGAGTATGGCGCCACGGTCGTTCCTCAACGGTACGCAACCCAAATCTCCCGTGAACCAAGGTTTCATGAAGAAAATTTACAACTTTTAGTTCAAAGGAAGCAGGATAAAATGCTGTTGGTAATGGGATTTCTTTAACATGAAACTAACAGTAGCATAAAAAGTACTTATATAGTAAAGGATGAGAATGGTGATTTGGTTACAGACTCCCTCCATATTCTGGTTACGCGCTGGCGAGTTATAAAACAAGGATCAATTTTAGAAAGTGACCTCAAATAAATGGTTCAAAGCCAATCGACTGCCACTGGCCGCGCAGTCCAAGGCGAGTGTGTGCGGCCGCTCGCTTGCTGAAACTATGGGTTCGAATCCTTTCAGTGACATGGATGCCTGTCGCTTGTGTGTTTTGTCTTATCAGGTGGAGGTCACAGCGTTAGGATTATCATTCGTTCAGAGGAGTACTACTGATTGTGGTGTGCCTGAGTGTGATCGTGAAGCCTCGATAATGAGGCGGCCTAGGCCGGCTGTTTGCGCCTTGTAAATAAATTCAAACATTTTCGGCGCGCCCCTCCCTCCTAAAAACTCAGGGTAACGGTTCATTTTCGCGGACTCCCGTCAACCAATCATTCTTCTAGGAAGTGTGTCATCCCCGTTGTGTGTGTGAAACTAGGAAAAGGTATGTAGTCAAACACAACTAGATCACTGAGGTGTATTTAATGACTGTGATGGAAACAACTACATGCTTCGGCCTGTATTGGCCATCATCAGGTTGTCTAGGGAACTTAAGGGTTAGCTATATGCATGCGCGCGCGCGTGGTGTAGAGATCTCTACATACGCATAGCTTGACCCCTGCTTCGATTCGATTTGTCAAGCCATGCGTATGTAGAGATCTCTACCGAACGCGCGCGCGCATGCATATAGCTAACCCTTAAGTTCCCTAGACAACCTGATGATGGCCAATACAGGCCGAAACACGTAGTTGTTTCCATCACAGTCATTAAATACACCTCAGTGATCTAGTTGTGTTTGACTACATGCATTTTCCTAATCATTCTACGACAGACACAAAGGCTGTAGGGGGTTCAGGCCTGTATTACACTATCAAAGATCTGTGACAAGCATTATGGAATATTTCCTGAAACATATATAATTAAGGAACTAATTCTATGTATAGTATATTACGTCAAAATTTTAATAAAAAATCTACGGCGATGGACCAATATCTGCCCCATACCCGTGCTGCAGTATACGCGCAATCGTGACAATTGTTCTAATATTAAAGAATACAAAAAAAGAAAATTATTTTGTTTAAAAATTACATAGGCACACGTGGAATGAAAGTGACCCATTAAGCCTTATCGAAAGAATTACAATGTAAAGATATGAAGTACAGCATCAAGTAGTTCTGAATGGAAGGCGATAAATGTGCCAAAAGTGCCATGCTTTATTACAAAACAAAGATTTATGAGCATTTATTGAATAATAACAATGGGTACAATATAATGTTGGTATGAAACACAACTTCCATCTTTCATTTCGTTTTTAAGAATCTATAAAAGGAATACCGAAGGAACTGTTTACTTTAAACATTTTCCTTAAAATTTTTAAATTAATCTATGTTTCTAAATATAACCATACATACCAAGTATTTGTCATTAAATGTCAATTCAGTTAATAAACAAACAGTAACATGTAATAAAGGTTACAATTGCTAACTTTATTTTTTTCAGATAAATATTTGTTTTTTTTTTAATCATCCGATTTCTTGTTTATACCATTTGCAGTACATCCCTCTTGAATTATACAAACAACTTCGCTATATTTTAGACTTATTATTTTTTTCTTCATATTTGTACCGTGCATCAATGACGATTAAAACACTTTATTATCCAACAGATGCACAAATATATAATTCGTAGATGCAATTAGTATTATTATAATTATTATTTTTGGTCTCTATTTTTGTAATATTTGTGCTTTGTATTATACAATGTGTCAAATTATTAATATTACTAAATTAATAATTTCGTTCTTTCTATCGGCCAAGTAAACACTTTCCGCTATTTAATTCCCTAGTACGCATACTTTTATCAAATACATAACCATTAGGTTTCTCTTCTTCGAAAAAAAACGAATGATAAAAAGGTTTAATAGAAGTGCCTCATTACGCGGTACAATATTGTATAAAGCTTCTTTGACCACTTCTTTGTAAAAGGTCTTTGATCGTGTAATTCAGGCCCAATGTTTTCCCGGTTCCCTGCCCCCTTCACCCATGTAAGCGTAAACTAGATGATCCGTGTTCAATGGTCAGTGTGGCCACATTTTATCTAGTGTGACCATCTTCGCTGTGAGTGCTAGTCGTGTTGGGCTGTGTTCATTTTGTTGTGCTGGATTGTGTGGAAATTTGTTTTCGAAATGGTTGACGAATTTAAGTCGGTCATCTCAACCTATCAGTAGCGCCTAATTGAGATGCCATATGTGCCCAAAACAACTTACGGGCGTGCCTAGCTTGGAAATGGCGGCGAGGTGAACAAGCTATTTCTCACGTTCTGTTCAGCGACACGGATCTTGGCATCCAGTTTCTGAAGGACGAGGGATTGCTTCGCTGCAATGTGCCATATAACACTTGCGGTCGCGATATGACCTGGTGCGCTGAACCCAAACCGAAGAACGGTTTCAGGTTGCGATGTTGAAGAACAGCTGCTGTCGTATGCTCTGAGACGAAGTCTATCAGGCATGGTCTGTGGTTGCAGCAGAGTGAATCACTTTACAGGAAATTATGTACCTTACATCGTGCGTCGCGTACTCGCCCACATAATACACAAAGAGTACCGCTTTAGTCCCAACAAAATCACGCAATGAGGACTGCACTGCAGACAGACGATACTGATGTACATGGAGGGCTGCTCTGAGAAGATCGGAGGTCATAACAAGACCGTCGAGATCGATGAAAACAAGTTATGTCGGCCCAAATATCATAGGAGCCACCCTGTTAGGGGCAGCGTGTGTTTGGCGGTGTGGAGCGCGAGTCCGGTAAAACGTTTCTCGTTCCGGACAGGATCGCTGACATTTTGAAGGCCGTTATAGATGCGTGGATCGAACCCGGCACTACGGTCATCAGTGAATGCTGGGGAGCGTACCGGGATATCGACGCGGAAGGTTACACGCATCGCACCGTTAACCACAGCATTGGCTTCGTTGACGAGCGTACAGGCGCCCACACAAACACCACTGAGAGTACGTGAAGTCATGTGATGGCTTTTCTGAGCCCTTACAACTGGAAGGGGGAATACATTCATTACCTAGCTAAATACATGTTCGCAGCGAGGTTCAGGGCAGAGAAAGTGGACCAATTCACAAAGCTCCTTCGCTTGGTCGCCACAATCGACTGGAGCGAATGTTCAACCCCTTCAGAATCGTGCGCCACGTGACGTACAGTTCATTTGCCACACTCTTTAACTACGTCTCCAACCACAGGTAAACGCGCATGCGCGCAGCAACGAGTTAAACTGTGTCCTAGGTCATTTGCTTTCCGCGACCACAGAACACCACGGACGATCCGTACTCGGGAGATTTGCGTTCACATGGAGGAACGACCGTAGCGCCACACTCGGCAGACTGCAACATCGTTGCACTCGTTTTGATAGTAGATCCACATGATTTATGTTACAAACGTTACAAATTCGTAGTTCACGGATCGAAGTTGAAGTAGTAGTGATCAGGGCGACATTTTGTAGTAATCTGACTACTTCTCTTATCCGTGCTACAGGACGAATTCGTATTCGTGGCGGAAGGCCCGGTCAGGTGTCCTGTGTAAGATATGGTAAGAGGTGGTTGGGATTCTCCTGTAACGTTTTTCTTTTGAGTTATTGTGATGTATTAGAAAGAGGTGGTTGGGATTCTCCTGTAACATTTTTCTTTTGAGTTATTGTGATGTATTAGACGTGGTCACAGATCGCTAGGAAACGAGATGAGATATTGAAATGATAAACAGGTGTTGCTTTATTATAAAATGGTTCTATGTGCATTCAGCGTGGTCGCAATATAGCAATGAGTAATGTTAATATAATGGTGTGTTTTAGTTAATATCCACAAGTAAATGTAATACATGTTTTACATCAGTAAACCGGCATGAAGTATGTCGTTTTGTTTCGTTGAATACATGTCGAGCACATGTTGCGCAAGTTTACACACGTGATCGAATAGATGTAAGGTTAACTTACCGTTATGACGCAAGGACGTGTTTGGGTTGCATTTCCGTATGTCAGACCAGTCCAGTTTTTAATGTAAATTTAACATAAAAATGCTGCGCGGGAAGCGGATGTCGAAATATGAAATGAAACTGGAGTTACATTGCGCAATTCTTAAATAATAAAAGGAAAGGAAGTGTAGTCTGGAAGTGGAACGAATTCTCGGGATAGTAACAAGAAGAGAATGTCCTTTAGGCGAATAGTAAGCGCGCACCAGAGGAAAAATGAAATTAACCACAAACAGGATGGGATGGAAACCCCCCCTCTCAAAAAAATAAATTGATAATGGGATTTGGGATTAAAGAGACATAAGTTTGACCGCTAATATCAAGAAGACTTTGGAAATAACCAATGATCATACGAAGTGGTAGGGTTTTTTTATAGTAGGCAGTGCAATGAAACTGTATTAGAAAATATCAAAGACAGGAAGTACTGTCAGAATCTGACATACATAGGAACTTTAATTCTTTTGTGGAATCTGTCCTTTTATTACTTTGTTTGGGCATCCCATTTAAATAACTTCATTTGGGAAAACCCAAAATAAACAGACGAATAAGTCAAATAGTAATAATCTCCCACAAAAGGATGCAGATTTTCAGTGGTCAGAGAAAGAGTACTAGTCTTGTGAGTGAAACACAAATTTATGTTCGAAGATATCAAATGATGTACAGGAAACTAATCAAGGGGGCTAAGAGAAGAGAAATTGATAACTATGCCTTTAATGCAAAAAATGGAACTGTAACTGTGTGGCAATTAATAAATAAAAAACCCAGGAGAAATTCTCCAAATGAACACAAAAGTGAACTGATATGTAGAACAGAAGTAATAACAACCCACTTGGTGGCTCCTTAATTGTGGAACTTAGAAAATGGAAGCTGAAAATGTCAATATCAGAGCAAAAATGAAATGGTTGTACAGAAACCATGTTCATTTTTCGAGTGACTGAAAAGGAAGTAGAAATGGTAACTAAAATTTAAAGAATAAACTTGTGGCAGATTTTGATGACAATCCATTTTGTGTAGTCAAGCCATGCGTGAAGTACCTTAAAGAGGCATAACTTATCACTTTTATATTGCTCATTCCATTCATTATGATGTATTAAAACTTTGGTAACACCAACAAATGCACAATTCTGCAATCTGTATATTCTTTCTGTTATTTAGCTCCTCCATGTTTTGACATTGTTGCAATTCTCAGGTTAGCGTACACCTAAATTTCATTAAAACATACAGGAATAAATACTTGTAGTTTGTAATAAACGTACATTTGTTGTGATATCAGTATTTCAGGTTTTGGTTAAAGTTATATGTATAATAAAATACAATATAAAATAGCGTTGTTAATACAGTGATAATTAAACACCTAAATGCATCCTCATTGCAGGTAACATAAACAGTGCTTAAAGCAGGCACACAAAGAATGCAGCAGTTAAATACAACAAACAAATTATATTATCACTGTATTAACAACACTATTTTGTGTTTCATATATATATATATATAATAATTTTAACCAAAACGTGTACTATTGACATGAGAAAAAAACGTAAGTTTATTGTAAACTATTTATTGCTGTATGCGTGGATGAAATTTTGGTGTAAGCTGCTTGAAGATGGTGACAGTGCCAAAACATGTAGGAGCTAAGTAATAGAAAGAATGCATAGATTGTAGAATTGTGCATTCGTTGCTGTTACCAGAGATTTAATAGCTGTAACTTATATTTATAATACGTGTTTTGGATCTTATGTTTTTCCAGACAGGTTAAAAATCTCTTCACAAAGAAGGGGGCATTTAAAACATACAGAATTGTGCAAAAGTATGGCTTTTATTTTATTTTCCCCCAAAACTGTTTATATCAGTTTATAAGAAAAATTGGTTTGAAATAGGTTGATATGTTTTGTCTCAAGAAGTTATATATTAACAGAGGCCCAGAATGGTTTCTGGGAGAAGAGATGGCAACAGCAACAATACAGCCTTTTCTTGAAAGCAAACAGGACACCATTGATACAGACGTAAATTCAGCTGGAATACTTTTTGATTTAATGAAAGAATATGGTGTTATAAGTAAGTAAATCTTAATGACTAAACTAAATAATGGCATGCGGTATATAAGAAACTTGTGGTTCAAGCCGCATCTATTATGCCGAATATGGTTTGTTGAAATAAGCAAGACTGACAATAGAAATTCTGTACAGAACAAAAGTAATGCTTTTTGCAGAGAAATGAAACATGTAGTGCCACAGGGTTCAGTTCTTGGGCTGATATTACTTCTTATTGTATGGGAATGATTTTCCATTAAATATTAAAGATGCAAAGGTAGTTCTGTTTGCAGATAATACAAACGTACAGGTTTCAGAAAAAATGTGTATGCGTGAACTGTGCAGCAAGTAGTGGAATGAGCACAGTTCTCATCTACTTTGTGGCATAAGCCTGGAAGTACACACATGTGTCTGCTTCAGACATGAAAATTCAGGTTATGGTTACTGAGCTATCATATTTTCATCCAAACAATCTTGTGATAATTACAAAAAAAAAAGGGGGGGTGCAGTATGTTGTCATACCAGACTAAATATCAGTCTGTTAAAACCATGAGTCAAATTTGATAATATGGATATTGCCTATAAATTAGAATCCACAATTGAAGGCATATATATCTCAGAAAATATGAAATTGAATATTCGTGTGAAGTCCTGAAGCTCTAATTGAGCAAAGTATGTATTATAATATTTAAAAGAAAATAATGAGCCTGCATGCATTAAGGAGTGTTTTGCTAACTTTCACACCAAACTGAAACTGAAGTATGATTTAATTTTGTGGGTTTCGGATACAAAGTGTAAAGGTATATTTAAGCTGCTAAGAGGTTTATGCCAAAAATCAGTAGTGTTAGGGAAACAAACTTCTTGTAGGCAGGTATTCAGGGGTTTGAGTATAGTGCTACCAGCTTGTGTGTGCATATGTGTGTGTGTGTGTATATATATATATATATGTATAATGTAGAGTTTCAAAACTAAAACACATGACAAAACATTGCATCTCTGTGTTCGGTTCTGCAACACATCTTGTTTAAAACAAAGTGAGTGTGGTAATTAAATTATATAAGAGTAATCATGTACTAATTGAACAAGTACACATTTTTTTATTTTATTTTTTATTGGGAATTAAGATGAGATCCTTTCTTTTACAGCATACATTTTTTTCTGCTGAAGAATGCAATGTTAAATGTGGTTGATTTTAGCCTCTGAGTGGAAGAAGTGATGAAGATACGTGTATTAGTTTATATTGTGATAATGTAAATGTATGTTATTTAAGATGGTAGTGTTTAGTGAGGCATAAACTGTGACTGATTGATTGGTTTATTGATTGCAATTGATGTATCCTATGTCAGATGTCAGAAATGGACAAACAATAAACTGAACTAAATGTGAAATGCTGTGATTGAAAGCAACAATTACATATGTGAGTAAGCTACACATGTTGTTCAGTTTTTAGACATGATGTATCCAGAAGACGCCAATCGTATGAGCAGACCCAGGAATGTTTGAATGGAAAAAATTATGCTATTTGAAAGTAATTTTCTTTTTTGTTAGCAATGTCTCAGCCTGTATAGCAGCAGTCTAACAGATTGATTGATCAGCTGCACTGGTATTGACTGGTAATAGAGTGGGACTGCCATGTAATAGTCCAGATACAAGTTGTTATCATTTATCACAGAAGGATATCGGCTGCATTTCAGAGAGGGCAAGAAACACAAGTATGAGATTTGTCATCATCCTCAAGGGGCACGACAAGCCGTGGAATAGGAGGAGGGTTAGGAGTGACAATCTACAACTTGATCGGCCCCTGGTAGGGTGTGGTATACCTCACATTAATGACATTGATACAACTCTTTTCTGAGGGAACAGTGTACAATAACAACCTCTTTTCTGGGGGAACAGTGTACAGTACATGGCCTACATGTAAATTACTGAAGCAAGAATAGTCACACGCATCTTTTTGCAAAAAGAGTTAGTGGCAATTGTGTGCCAAGTGTGAGCAGTATTTCTGTTACTATCCATGCAAGAGTCTAATTTTTTAGCTCAAAACATGCAGGTGCTTACTGCATATTGAATGCTGTGATTGTGAATTTTATGGTAAGAATGTGTTAATAAATTTTTTAAACGTATTTAATCAAAACTAGGGGTCCAAGAAGTAGAAGTGATGAATTAATAAATTATTTTGAAATATATGGTGTGAATCTGTGTATGTTGTGTTTAAGTATCACATGAAATAACACCTCACATTACCTAGTTATATGTTAGGATTAAGTTTCTGGTGATAAAACCAAAGTGAGAAAGTGTCTGTAGTTTTGTGAGAGATTGTGTACGTCAACCAAACTGATGCTTCACACCACTGTGAAAAGAAAAGGATTTGGATAAATTGTACTTTGTTATAGTACTAATACAGGGAATAAATACCATGTCCATGGACCATTTACCAAACTTGTGTGTTTTTAGAAAAATGTGCTGTCTGTTGGCATCAAAATCTTCACCAGTTTACCATGAGTAAAAAGGCCTTCTTTAACCTTTTGGCGCCGGAATTATTTTTTTAATTTTAGCACACCCTGTATATAAAATGTGAATAATACAGGAACCAAGTACGTTAGAATTATGAAACAAACTGCATTTTGAAGAGAAA
>Ga0131853_10021470_pt1 | contig 11713 bp, 13 predicted proteins | sample TergutLab28metaG_FD_92764 | JGI IMG/M metagenome (GOLD analysis project Ga0131853, IMG submission 92764) | Labiotermes labralis P1 segment gut microbial communities from Petit-Saut dam, French Guiana - Lab288 P1 (version 2) (version 2) | ecosystem: Host-associated > Arthropoda: Insects >...
AGCTCAAATTCCAGGTCGATATTTTCGGATCAGTAACATTTTAAAGTCAATAAACTGTTTACGATATTACAATCTACTTATTGAAGGTTGCTTTTTTGATGGAAGCCATTCCGATGTGTTTTCACTAGAAATTATTAATAATAAAAAGTTTCCGTCATACACAACTAGTTTATTATGATTAGAGTGGCAACATGTTTCGACCCTACTGGGTCATCATCAGGCCTTCACTATGAACCAACCAATTATAGAACTGCGTACATTCTTGGGATCCCAAACAATGTTTACAGTAACAAGTATAAACAGTTCGGTGTTCAATAACCTTATTAACCACTAAAATACAAAGTTGAAGTGAAGTTTGTCGTCTGTCGTTCAACCACAGACGACAAACTTCACTTCAAGTCGAATATATCATTAGCCATCTCAATGCTACTTATGTGATTCAGACGAAAATTCCCACTTTGCAGGCAATCTTAGTTGGATACATCTAAGTGACTTCCAGGATACTTGCATATTTCATTCTACATGTTTTAGGTGTTTTATTGTTTACAACTATGAACTTTTACGCCCTTTGAGTTTTAGTGGTTAATAAGGTTATTGAACACCGAACTGTTTATACTTGTTACTGTAAACACTGTCTGGGATCCCAAGAATGTACGCAGCTTTATAGTTAACTGGTTCATAGTGAAGGCCTGATGATGACCCAATAGGGCCGAAACATGTTGCCACTCTAATTATAATAATTTGAAGGATACTTCTTTTTTTTTAAAATTAATATCACTTTAATCCAAGCTAAAAAATAAGATAATTTCTATCAGTTTCATTTTCCGCACTTCAATTTATCTTACGCCTTTCACTAACTTACTCAGATATACTGTCTAATGAAATTCTTGTTTTAGTGTTTTAATCGGAATGTTGATAACCTATCAGTTGGTCAAGTAATTCAGATCCTTTTATGGAACTGGAACGTTCATTACAATGTCTGCAAACACGCCGCCACGAAACCCTATAGGCAGTCACCTTCACTTTTTCAAGATCCACCTTAATATTATCCTCCAGTCTAACGTACGTCTAAACATTCCACATGAGCACTCCCATTAGTGTTTTCATACAAAGGTTCAGCACGTATTTCCGATCTGTTTCGCTACAGTCCCACTCACGACAGATTTCCTATTCATTTCATCATTTTTTATATTAATAATTAAAAACCGTTGACACAACTGACTCTGGTAGTTTTATAGTAACAATATGTTTCGAACCTAATGGGTCACAATCAGGCTACAATTCAGTAACACTTTAAAAAATTTTAAAAATGAGTTATCATCTTAGGTCAGTGTTTCTCAATCTCTGTGAGACCGCGGCCCGGTAAATTCTTTGTTCGTAAGACGAGGGCCCGGTCACAACAGATTTACTTGTAAATGCCTTTCCATTTTTTTAAAGTTCATACATTAAACTAACATAAGTATTAATAATTAATTATGGCATAATCATAAAGAGCATTACTACGCTTATGTATACGGTGTGGCATGTTGACAAATATAAAATTACATTTAAATTAGTTATCAATCACTGGACTAATGAAATCTTGTAGTATACTGTAGTTTCCTCAGCCCAGCATCTGGGTCTGGGTTTTTCGACACATTCACGAATATTTTTCTCCTCAGAATATTTCCACTATAAAACATTTATTAGTGAAAATTGCTTAGAAAACTAAAATGACAAATTCCAGGAGAACCTCTCGCGGCTCGATATAATTGATAACAGGGTCCGGTACCGGGCTGCGACCCGGCGGTTGAGAAACACTGTCTTAGCTAACGCAATTGTATGTCTTTCTTTTTTAAGTGTTACTGAATTGTAGCCTGATGGTGACCCATTAGGTTAGAAACATATTGTTACTATTATAACAAGTACCAGAGTCAGATATGTCAAGGGTAACATTTTACTTACTTATTAACTGATCTCACGAGAACACAGCGTGAGGTATAACTTTAAAATGGTCACTCTTTATCTGACGGAAGAGCATACATCACGAATCTCTTAGTCATGTCATTTTCTCCACTCCATACCACCTCTTACACCGCTTCATTTCGTATTTTCTCCACAACACCCTATGCTCGAATACTTTACCGTCAAATACTTTGAGAACTGCACTACTCTGGGCTATTACGCAGACAGTAGTGGTAATTCCTTACAGACGTCTCAGCAGCGTCGTGCCAACTGCCACCACGCTGCTGAGACCGTATCCCCCCCACACCCTTCCCTATATAAACCGCGTACTAGGGTTAACACCGACTTTCATTTTGGATTCTTGACCCCTGAAGATGGGACCCGATAGGTTGTCCCGAAACGTCGGTAAGATAATAACACTATTCGCTACGCAATAGCCCAGAAGAGCGCACTTCTCATCTACTTCGCTACGGAAGCCTGAAATCATGCATAGTCAACTACATTCCGTCCTAACGGTAACAGACGACTTCTCACGCCCATACAAACGCACGCATAAATGTACAGAATCAGTTATGATTTTCCCACCTGAAACTCCATCCAGTTCACCATATACCACCAATTTCTCATACCTCTCTCGCTAAAGATTTCAGCAGATGAATCACCTACAAATCGCATCTTCTGCACACGAAACCGTTCAACAAATACTGTACCTTGCCGTGGCTGGTAGATTCTCCGATAGCGCTCTCTATGTACTGCCGCTCTTCCTGGGAGATGCGAGGGTGCTGTGCTGGGGAGTCGAACACAACAAAGAACCAGACGACGCTCCAAACCAGTCCCACAACTGCTGTGACGTAGAAAACGGACTCCCATCCTACGGTCGCGATCAGGAACCCGCAGACCGGCATTGTGATCGCTGCCCCCAGAGACGACGCTGAAGCAAGTAACTGCCACGTTCAGCCACGTGTATATAACAGGGTGTTTGATTTGTGTATGGTCTGACATTATACTTCCCACATGGCTACGGAAACAAGCCGAGACATTATGTTGATATTAATGTGAATTATACAGTGTTCAGGTTCTTTGCTGTCTCGGCTCCACACAGCCCACTGCATTGCCACTAACGCCGAGATATTTCGCCGTCGTGTCATTTTGTGCTTGATAAAGCGTCGATGAAGAAAGCCAGAAACAATGGAACGAGGTTTGCGCGCAACAATTTACAACTTACTTACTTACTCCATGGAGCAGAGTCCTTCTTGAGAGGTTAACCGGTTTTCAGTTAGTCAAGAAATTCCCCGCATTTTATGGAACCCGAAGGTTCATTACTGCAGTCACAAGCGTCCGCCACCTGTCCCTATCCTGAGCCAGATCGATCCAGTCAATACCCCCACATCCCACTTCCTGAAGATCCATCTTAATATTATCCTCCCATCTACGCCTGGGTCTCCCAAGCGGTCTATTTCCCTCAGGTTTCCTTACCAAAACCCTATATACGCCTCTCCTTTCCTCCATAAGCGCTACATGCTCCGACCATTTCATTCTTCTCGATTTTATCACCCAAACAATATTGGGTGAGCATTACAGATCATTAAGCCCCTCATTATGTAGTTTTCTCCATTCCCTTGTTACCTCGTCCCTCTTAAGCCCAAATATTATCCTCAGTACCCTATTCTCAAACACCCTCAGCCTACCTTCCTCCCTCAATGTCAGCGACCAAGCTTCACACCCATACAAAATAGGCAAAATTATAGTTTTGTAAATCTTAATCTTTAAATTTGTGGATAGCACACTGGAAGACAAAAGATTCTGCACCGCATGATAGCAAGAATTCCCTGATTTCAAATTGCTCTTAATTTCTTCGTGAATAGAATACTGATTTGTTCTTAACAAATCAAAATTCCATTCATGAGTCGCGACAAAGTCAGTTTTTATGGTGAGGAGTTGTCAACACATCGCACAACCCCCAGCTGGAGGACCACCCCTTGTCGGCTGTCCGCCACTGCTTATTCAATATATTCGCAGCTACCCTCCATAAAGGAGGCCGTTCCTCTATCCGCAACCTGAGGACGCGCCATGCCGTGGTGACCGGGACCCACTTACCACAGCAAAATTTACAAACCGTTTGAAAATACGAGGAGGTGGGCTTTTTTTTTGTTGTGAAATATAAAGGTGATAAATCTTCTTCTAACAGAAAAAGTGAACATAAAGACGTCAGACCCCTACGACCTGCATTAGCCAATCCTTATCTGAAGTGTAGGTTTATACTGTCAGCCATCGATCATGGATTTCATTTGCCGTGATAAGACAAGCAGAAAATTTATGAAACTTTGTGTTTCTTAAGTTCTATAACTGCTGAAGTTGATGTTCTGGTCTTGACACTGTAATAATATAACACAAGCCGCAACGTTTAAGACGGGCCATCTACCTTTTAGCCACAGGCCTAGCATAGAGCCCAATAAATTATCTCTCTGCAGTTCAGCCTTGTGGGATATCTTATCTTGTAGGTTCTCGAACCCCAGTCGTTCACCACATCACTAAAGAGAGAGACTACGAGTCAGCCGAATAACTGCTACAAGAAATGACACATATTCTGTTTTTTTTTTTTTACATTCATTCCTGTGAGATGCTGTGTTGATACTAAGAAACACTAAATGACATTTGAAGTTGATACACAGTCGCGAAACCAAAAAAGAACCATCCACCCAATCACTGTCTAAATAGCTACAGCTCAGTGTCCATGCGAATCACATTGTGACAAGTGTTGGCCACTTACCCATCATACTGGACATGAATTTGACATTTGAAGTTGATACACAGTCGCGAAACAAAAAAAGAACCATTCACCCAATCACTGTCTAAATAGCTACAGCTCAGTGTCCATGCGAATCACAATGTGACAAGTGTTGGCCACTTACCCATCATACTGGACATGAATTTGACATTTGAAGTTGATACACAGTCGCGAAACAAAAAAAGAACCATCCACCCAATCACTGTCTAAATAGCTACAGCTCAGTGTCCATGCGAATCACATAGTGACAAGTGTTGGCCACTTACCCATCATATTGGACATGAATTTGCTGCGTTCTGTTGGCGGGATCCAGCGTGCCGTCATCGGATGAATTGCCGGCCACGATGCACCCTGCAAATAACACACGAATATGGCAAAACGTTACTTAAAACCTTGTGGGAGGGTGTCAAGGGTACACTGTGTACGAAACAGAACGATGAAGACGGTAAGAGTCTAATTGTTAAGGCCTGACTGGTGTTAATATTATGCGCAGTGATTCTCTCCGAATTCTCTCGCAGAGTTAAGGAGAGGCTGTGAGCGACGCCGTGTTTTAGCTGCAAATTGTCGTACTTTTACTTCCCTGTACATTCTTTACTTGGGAACAACATACCTTCCATTCTTCGTGTTAAACTGGTCTTCTATGCGCTACTCGGTGGTCACAAGCCCCATGCTCCCCCCTCCCCCAAAGAAGGGTAAAAACTAATACTAAAACATGAAAAAGCCAAATAAATAAAAATATGAGAACCGAAAACAAACACTCAAAAACAGGAAATAAAACAAAATGAACGAAAAACAACTACACAAAAAAAACCGTACAATTGCTTCGCCTTAATTACGGCTGCAGAGCGGTTTATTTAGCTGTATATTACCAGCATGAGTCCCAGCAAGCCCCTCAGAACTACGACGGCCAGGAAGTCGAGTCTCGCCGCGAAGGGTGTGAGAAGCGTCAGCAAGGAGGCGCCCAGCATGGAATAGCCAAACACCCGGTGTCCGCCGATTATCTCCGCCAATCGACCGCCAGGCAGCTCTGTCAAGACGTATCCCCAGAAAAAGCTTCCCAGGATCATGTTCTGCTCATACTCGTCCCACTCGAACCTCAGACCATCAAACGCCTGCATGCAAAAAAAAAACACGCGAAATTCGAAACCTTTTCTTTATTTTGTTTTATTTGGCGCTAGTGCCCCCAGCGGGCTATGACCTCCTCTTTCACGAGGTTTCTAGATCACACACAACGACACACCACAGCCGGTAGGATTCCTCTGGACGGGTGATCAGCCCGACGCAGAGACCTCTACGTGACAACACAACATTCACAACAGACCGACATCCATGCCAACGGAGGGATTTGAACCCACAATCTCAGCAGGCGAGCGGCCGCAGACCGACGCCTCAGACCGCGCGGCCACTGGGACCGACCTCTTCTTCCTATGGTCCTTCTAAATTCCTTAGCACAGAACAAGCTGGTAGTTGTATCCGTTCTGACAGTTTAACACAAAAAGTACCCGTTATTCTTGTCAGATTTTAATAAATCATATTTCCTCCATAGATGTTCGAAAAAGTCTCAAATATCAAATTTAATGAAAATCCGTCCAGTGGGAGCCGAGTTGTTCCATGCGGACGGACAGATATGACGGAGCTAATACATGTTTTACGCAATTTTGCGAAAGCGCTTAAAAATGGATACAAAATTTTGGCTTGAAAACCTGAAGGAAAGAGACCGCTTGGAAGACCAAGACGTGGATGGGAGGACTATATTACAATGGGCGTTCAAAAATATAAGACGTAACCGTGTGAGGTTGGTTCATCCGATTCAAAACAGCACCCACTTGTATGCCTTCGTGAAGGTGGCAATCTGACTCAAAACAGCACCCACTTGAAGATGGTAATGAACCTTTTGCGGTAACCCACCATAAATTAGCATGTTCACAAAACAGTCACCTGAGACAGTTAAATCCAGCCCATAACTGCGTAACATATTTATTCGTCCGTAGCGCAGTGCCTCAACCAAGAGCGTCACCGCGTCTAGCAGTACTTAATAAGGAAAAGCCATAACATAATCTTTTGAAAATATGGCGAAGTTCAAATACTTGATAACGATTATCAACAAATCACAATTCATGTGGGCTACAAAGGAATCAAGGTCAGTTGGAATTCTGCTAATGCCTGCTAGCATTCAGTCCAGAATCTTTTGCATTCCCGCCTGCTGTCTAAAACATTCAGACTACGGTAAACAGAACTACAGTTTTGCCCATTGATATAGAAGTGTGAAACTCTGGCTCTGAGATTCAGGGAAGAATGGTGTTCGAGGACGCGGTGCTGAGTCAGAAGATGTAACAGGAGAATAGAGAAAATGTCATAAGGAGGAGCTTCATGACTTGTACCGCTCTCCGAATATTATTCGAGTAATCAATTCTGGAAGAGTGAAATGGGCGGGGCATGTAGCACGTATGGGGAACAGAAACACGTAAGAGGGTTTGATGGATAAACCTGAAGGAAAGAGCTAGTCGGAAGACCTAGGAGTAGATGGAATTATAGTATTAAAATATATCTAAAGAAACAGAATGGAAGGTTCTGGACATGACTAATCGGGCTCTTGATACGAACAAGTGGTGGGCTCTTGTGGAAAGTCATTAACTTGCGGGTTCCATAAATTGCGATGAAATCGTTGGCTGCCTGAGGAAATGCTGGATTCTCAAAACGCCCTGGTGTGAAGATACATAGATCCAGGGCTGGCTTCTAGTTTCTTGCCGCCCAGGCGAAGCCTAGCCTTGCCCACCGTCGACTTGACCTCCCAGAGTGAAAGAAGGAAGTAATTCATTTTCCCCTCCTGACTTTTCCCCCAAAACCGGCCCCCCCCCCCCCAGGAGACCGCCTAATTCGCCTGGTCGGTTGAACCTGCCCTGTACAGGCCTACTATAATGACTCCACAAGACACACGTTTAATGGCAAAGCTATGCTCTTGACGAGATGAGAACTGATCTTGGGTCGAGTTAAATCCCTCCGAGGAGCATGCTGTGTTCACCCCTGTCATACACATTTATCTCATTGATCTACGACTGATCGATTGATTGATTTATTTCTCCTTGAATCAAAGAAACAGCGATAATGATGAGGAGGAATTCGAGCTGTCGACGCGCGCAGTGTCTATGCGAAGTGCAAAAATGGGTAATTAAAACGCCTGCTTTAGTTTCAATCTCGCTGGGCGTCACAATAATGAAACGTAAAAAACGCCACTTCAAGATCCTTCTGACGTCAGATTTTATTGCAAAGTCAACTCTTTCCATTGTGCCACAGAAAACAGACCATGTGAGGCTTCGCTGTAAATACCAAGGCTTCACTCGATTTGGCACTCTCGATGTTACACCGGCTCGTGTCTAGATTAATTTAGTGTTTGACGAGATCATGCAGGAAACAGTCCGACATCGGTCGACAGTTAAGGATATTTATAGTCAGACATCACCACTGAAATATGTAGGTAGGTTTCCACCCTTCTTATAGGCTACGAAGACCCTTTAGGGTGAGTAAAGGTATAACTCTACTCTTTCTAGGACCTCGGCACTCTAGAAGGGGGTGGGGGGTCAGCCCCACGCCCCGGCCGCCTCTACCCCCGGGAAAGACCCGGTACCCATCTTACAGGAGGCTGGGTGGGCCCCAGGGCCGGTCTGGACGGGCGGAAAATCTCGTCCCCACCGGGATTCGATCCCGGACCGTCCAGCCGGTAGCTCAGTCGCTATACCGACTGAGCTACCGGCCCACACCACTGAACTATACCAACAGAAAAGGCGTGTTAAGTACCATGCAGCATGAAAAGGGCGGTTAAATAGATACAACGTGGACCTACAGAATCATTCAGAAAGAACTGGAAAACTTCCGAGAGAACATATCAAATGATTTGCAGCAGATTGGTCTTGTTAACCACAGTCTAACTGTGACACTATAAGGTAACTTGGCAGTTCGATAGTAGGGTGCAGACGTACCAAGAAATATGGGTTTGAATGGAAAACTTCGCGTTTTCAGTGCACAGTTAAAACACGGCTGCTCGGTAGAGAATATTGAGACACGTTACGATAAGACAAGACACAATGTGCGTATAAAGTAACACTGACGTGCATTCAGATCTTCGCATTCTGGACCCTTCTCAGATGGTCACACCACTGACTCCACACGGTCGAAATCTTTAGTTTTGTTCACACTTGTGCAAAGATACAGCGTTACCACTGCCATATATACGTTACCACTGCCATATATACGTTTCTTTAGACTGTGTTACATATATCTGCCATAAATAACCTCAAATTTTCACCCAATCGAAAGATTTTGTAAATGCTGACTTAAACAGCACTTAGCAAACGATTTGTAGACGTAGTCATGATATACGTATCCGAGTATAGCAACTTTCACATTTCCACACACAACCAATAAATGGGATAGCTCAGTCCGTATAGCGACTCGCTACAGGCTGGACAGTCCGGGGATCAAATGCCGGTGGGGGCGAGATTTTCCGCGCCCGTCTAGACCGGACCTGCGTCCCATCCGGCCTCCTAAACACCTGGCAGAAGGGATCGCGATAGCACAGTGGTTAAGGTGCTATACTACAAATCGGAAGGTCGCTGGTTCGATCCCAGATGGTGCCATTGGAATTTTTCATTGACATAATCCTTCCGATCGCATTATGGCCCTGGGCTCGACTTAGCCTCTAACGGAAATGAGCCAGAAGTATTTCCTGGGGGTAAAGGGGGCCGGTGCGTAAGGCTGACAACCTTACCACCATCCCGTGCCATTGTCACGAAATCTGGGAACCTTAACTTCCTGGAACCCTCTGGGTCACTCCAGGCCTGTAACGGGACTGCTTTACCTTTCAATATTGCACAAGAAATAAACTGATCAGTTTGTAAGTACCACGTGTCGCTGAAATGGAACTACTGGGAACAAGGTCGTCAGTTCGTCTTGTTAGTTTGTCTGCTTCATAATTAGAGTGTGTGATACCAAGTATAGATTGTATGTATATAGACTAACTGACAAGATAAGTAATGGAATTGGCGTTTTGCCTTTTAGGTTACAGCAGTGTTTTACTACTGTGTGGGAGATTCTCATGTCACCTGTTCCTTGTTTGAATGTACGTGCCAAATCGCTCTTTTGTACTGTACTGTACTATGCCAGTCACTCTTTTGTGTGGTCGGCTGTTCGGCCAGTTGGTCGACAAATTGCACAGACAGACAGACAGACAGACGGACAGTTGTACAGCCTGTACTTCGATCAGTCGGCCAGTCAGTCAGTAGATCATAAAATCTTTCAGTTAGTCAGTCAGTCGACAGTTTCCCCAGCAATTTAAAAGACACTTACTCAAATATCATCAGCTCACTTAATATCTCAAGGTTTTGTAGTACGAAGTAAAACTGAATTATATCTAGCCTCTAATGTGCGTCATCCCCGTTGTGTTTTGTACAATAGTAAGCAATTAGGTATGTTAACACTTAACGTCTAACACAACTATATTTGTTTTTATTACAAGGAGTTTACAACGACATGTTTCGGCCCTATATGTGGACCATTATCAGGTTGTTGTTTGACTTACAGCTTAGGCTATACTAGCATGCGTGTGGTAGTTATGGGTTGTGATGGGGCGGGTTCGAGATCTCTTTATATCATGGTACCCTGTGATATACGGGACCGCGGTAGCACAGTGGTTAAGGAGCTCTGTTATAAATGGGAAGGTCGCTGGTTCGATCCCAGCTGGTGTCATTGGATTTTTCATTGACATAAAATCCTTCCGATCGCACTATGGCACTGGGGTCGACTCAGCCTCTAACAGAAGTGAGTGCCAGGAGTATTTCCTGGGGGTAAAGGCGGTCGGTGCGTAAGGCTGACAACCTACCACCATCCTGTGACGCTGTCGTGAAATCTGGGAACCTTAACTTCCTGGAACCCTCTGGACCTGTCCAGGCCTGTAATGGGACTGCTTTACCCTTGCCTTTACCCTGTGATATAATGAGACCTCGAACCCGCCCCATTACGCCTCAAGACCACCACACGCATGGTAGTATAGCCTAAGCTGTAAGTCTAACCACAACCTGATGATGGCCTACATATAGGGCCGAAACATGTCGTTGTTGTAAATTTCTTGTAATAAAAACAAATATAGTTGTGTTAGACGTTAAGTGTTAACATACCTAACTGCTTACTATATCTAGCCTCATTTCCTACTTCACAGTAAACACAATATATCTCCACCTCCATGACAAAAACAACCCGCTTGATGTCACTGAGGGAAAGAATCGTGCGGAAATACACAGTCTAAAAAGATGGTTTGTGGAAAATGCAGCCATTATTAAAATGAAAATTCAACAAGTATATTTATTACTGAGTTTTAAAGGATCGGTGAACAATAGGATTAGAGATGGGATCCACTTATCTGGTCAAAAGTCGCAGTATCGGAATGTACTGTGCTGTGCCTGTCACCCAAATTATGAAACGCCCCGAGCACTGGAATAGAAGATACGCGTCAGCGCCATTTGATTTAATTACGTCACTTAAGCATACAGAAGAGAGGCCGTTTCGTGCCCCACACCAGCTAATTAGATCGACGTAATTTACACTTTGTATAAGACTCAAGACGGCCGATCTCGGCAGCCGCGCGGTTTAAGGCGTGGGTCTGCGGCCGCTCGCTTGCTGGGATTGAGGCTTCAAATCCCGCCGGGGGCATGGATGTCTGTCTGTTGTGAGTGCTGAGTGTTGTGTCTGGGTCTGATCTGGAAACCTCAACGAGAAGGAGGTCTAGACTCACCGGGGGCTGTCGAGCAAAGAGGAGGAGGAAGAAGGAGAAGAGGAAAAAGAAGAAGAGGAAGAGAAAGAAGGAAGAGGAAGAAGAGGAAGAGGGAGAAGGAGGAGGAGAAGAAGAAGAAAAGGCTTAAGAAGAACGTGATCGAATTTCCGAGAACTGCTGCACTCTGCTGCAACGAACGCAAGCTGTATACATACAGG
>Ga0131853_10021471_pt1 | contig 11713 bp, 3 predicted proteins | sample TergutLab28metaG_FD_92764 | JGI IMG/M metagenome (GOLD analysis project Ga0131853, IMG submission 92764) | Labiotermes labralis P1 segment gut microbial communities from Petit-Saut dam, French Guiana - Lab288 P1 (version 2) (version 2) | ecosystem: Host-associated > Arthropoda: Insects >...
ATGAATATATGATGTGATAAATTATATTTTGTTTGCGCTTTCCATAAAAGTAAAAATTTAAAATTAAAAATAACTTAATTTATACTTGACAAAAACTTAATTTTTTGGTATAATCAGAAAGGAAAATAAATAATGCGCTTTTTTTGGCATTTCCGCAATTTATTTGGGTTTTCGACGGAAAATTTTAAAATACTTGACAAAAAATTAATTATTTAGTATAATATTAGTTGTATTGATTTGGAAAAATTATCTTTTTCTGTATATTATTGCAAGCTGAATTTGCCTGAAGTGGGGCATAATAACAATAAAAATTAAAAGAACTATGCGAATTTTTCGGATAGTCTGGTCTAATATAGATAGAAAAGAAAATGAGAAGATGAATAAAAGTATATTTATAAGTTGGAGGAAATGAAAATGTATAAACCTGATTTTATCAAGTATTTCGCACGCAAAAAAAGATCGAGAAGCTCTTACATAGCCAGAGTAATCGGCAGTATAGTGTTTTCTTTGGCTGTAAGCGGCGCCGCTTTCATGCTTGTATCAGCAGAAGATATTGAAAAATATGATAATGATACGGTAGCTTTTGTTCTCGCGAAGAGCGGTGATAATGATGACGAAGATAATGACGGAATCGGACCTGACCCGGCTGATGAAAATGGCGAAGAGCAGATAATAGCAGATAAGCAAGAATGGATAGAGATTGACGATGAAGAAGTGCCGTTAGGAGGATGGGGAATAGAATTAGAAGCGTTAAGCGATTATGAAATCGCGTTTGAAACGGCATTTGAAAATTATCAGGAACTGTATGCTGCTTTCCTAGAAGGCGAGATAGATTATGATGAATTAGAAGAGGCTTATGCTGCGCTTATAAAGGCGCATGTCGCGCTGCAAGGCGGCGAAGGGGATTTTGAAGCTGACTTGGAAGATTATATTAATGCGCGCAGAGCTTATAGGGCTGCGCAAGCCGCGTATGCGTCCGCGTTGGCTGAATATGAGGCTGCTCAAGCAGGATATAGTGAGGCTCTGGCACAGTATGAATCGGACATGGAGCAGTACAGGCAGGATTTGACGGAATATGCCGATGCTTTATCGGCATATACGAAGCAAGTGGCTGATTTCGGAATAGCGCAGGCGGCTTATGATATAGCTCTGTTGTCAGGCGGCGCCGATGACATGGAAGTTCCCGAAGCTCCCGCTGACCCGCAGTTAATCCGGCCGGACAGGCCCAAAGCCCCCGCAGAGCTTGAAAGTAGTGCGCCGGCTGCACCGGATAAGTTCGAAACTCCCGGGATATTCAGCATAGACGGCGTTGAACTGCCGGTATAATAATTTAAAAAATAATGAACCGGGGATAAAAAATAAAAAATATGGAGGAAAATATTTATGCGGTCTAAGAGTATATCAAAAAGAAGTATCGCTCTGTTATTATCGCTGATATTAATTTTCGGATTGTTTCCGGCGATAGTTTCCGCAGGAAGCGAGCCGGTTATTATAAAGGGCTTTGAGATGATTGACAGCGGCGCGGACAAAGTAACGGCTTTGCCGAGTCTTGTAAACGGTCAGGTATGGACGGACAAGTCCGTAATCGATCATAAAGACGGCACGTTCGGTGTCACGCTGAGCATGGCGGGACGGCAGTTTCTCGACAGCGACAGCTTCGAAGAAGATAATAATCCGGCGCTGAATGTCGTATTTGTGCTTGACATGTCAACAAGTATGCTCAGACAAGACGTTGAAACAATGATTGCGGGCACAATCGCCGCGGCGAATGCGATATGGGATAAAAACGCAGACAGCCAAATCGGCATCGTAGCCTTTGCACAGACAGCCGCGTTAATTACTAACTTAACTAATACGCGGGCAAATATCAGCGCAGCAACTTTGACTGCTACTGCTTTACCCGCAAATGCTACGAGTCAGATTACTACAAGCACGAGGCTTAACGGGCGCAACGGCAATTTTAACGGTTACGCCGCGACAAACATCATGGCAGGGCTGAACTGTGCGGTTAACGCATTAGGAAACTTACCGAATCGTTCGATAATCCTTATGAGCGACGGCGCTCCTAACACGTATTATGACAGCGCTCACGCTACGCGGAAAGCCAATTTTGGCAGCAGTAACTTGTTATCAGGCGACCCGAGCGGCAACAGCTCCAGCATGAACGGTAACGTAACGGCGGCTTATCATACAATTATAAGAGCCGGAGAAATTAGCCGGCAGCTCGGCGTAAAGATATTTACAATGGGTTATAATGTTGCAAATAACGCACTCGCAGTGGCAACATTAAATCCAACAATCGGCAATATAAACGCTTCAACGGCAACTAACGGAAGAAGCGGGAATAACAGCAGAACTCTAAAGCAATTATTTGAAACAAGCAGTCCGATTGCTCCCGTCATTATGGTAACCGAAGCAAACGGATTCCCGCAAAACGGAAATAAAGGATATTATAATGCGTTCTATAACGATCCGCAGAATCCCGAAGAATTATTAAAAGCGTTCAAAGAAGTGGTTCTTGAATTAATAAAAGCTCCGGGTGACCCGACAGGCTTTATCACTATAACTGACAATATAGGCGCTGGATTTGAAATAATCGGCGAACTTCCTGCCGGTCTTAGCTTCGAAGACGGAGTTATAACATGGATTGATACTCCGGAATGGGTTGCTCCGTATGACGCGGAAGCGGAAAGCTCTGCAGAATCATATCAATTAACGGCAAACGACGTACTAACTATAACTTTCACAGTAAAAGCAAGTCCGACAGAGGAAGGCAAAATTTACACGAACAACGGTGCGAAGGCAGTCTTTAATCCTACCGCCCATAAAGATAATATTTTTTATGATGCTAATATAGTTACGCAGAAATTGGATAACAGAGGCTGGGCACAATTTGAAAGAGCTCCCATCGAAATTCCCGCTCAGGCTGATATAAGCGTAACTAAAACAGCGAATCCGAAATCAATAGTAATAGATATAACAGACTTGGACGAGGAAGCAGCAGCAAAAGCCTTATTAAAAGAAGTAGAGTATATAATAGTCGTTAAAAATAACGGCGACGTTACGCTGACAGACGTTGTTGTGACAGACAAGTTCGATGATGATTTTGAAGCAGACTATAAAATTATCGAAATTAAGCTTAATGGCGCCATTGTCGATTGGGAGTTTATTAACGGTACTCTTACAATTGAAACGCTGGAACCCGATGACCAAGTTATAATCACGTACACGGTCATTCTTGCGGCGAACGGCGATGAAACCAAAGAATATGTAAATAATGTCGAAGTAACCGGAAAATACGGTGATACCGACGTTGAAGCGAACGATTCGGCTACAGTAAAATTTGATGTAATCGACGTTAAATTAAATAAAGTTATAGTTGACGAAAAAGGCGAAACAGAGAACGAAGAAGTCGCCGGAGCGGATACTGTCAATTATAAAATCAGCCTGACTAATAACAGCACGGTAGAGCTCAAATTTACTCTCGCCGATATAATGGAAGAAATCGGCGGGGAAGAAAAATTTGAGATGGGTGTAAGCGACAAATTTAAAAATATTGTTGTCACGCTGAACGGCGACGTGCTTGATGATATTGGCAGCTTGGCAGCTTTTCTGGAGGATTTTACTTTGCAGCCGGGCGATGAGCTTGTAATAACTTACTCGTTTGAGTTCGAGAAAAACTCGGCTACTATCAGAGAAACCGAGGACGTAATTGAAGCCCGCGCGGCGTTTGCAGCTGCAAGAGATGACTTGATTGAGTATATAATCGGGAAATGGTTAGAAGCAGAGCTGAATGCGGATTTTGATGAAGCGGACAGGATTGAAGCGTTCTTAGGAGAAGGCGTCGCAGATTTGAAAGCCGATTCGTTCCAGGACGAACTGTATGCAGATTTGTTCGAGGCTTATGAATCAAGCAGAGCCGTTTTGTTAGCCGTTCTTACAGAAGCTAAAGACGGCAGCGACGCAGTTAAGGTTTATAAAAATACTGTTACTGTTAAATATGAAGAAGAAGAAAAGAAAGACGATGTTACTGTCGAGATAGAGCCTGACGTAACTTTATTAAGCAACCTGCGCCTGACTAAGCAAGTAACCGGAACAGGCGCGGACACAAATAAAGAGTTTGAATTCACAGTGACGTTCTCTAACCCTGTTATTTATAAAGGAGAGCCGTTCACAAGCGGCACAGTTATATTAAAGCATGGCGGAACAGAATCGTTCAGCGATATAGCTATGGGCACGGCTTATACGATAGTAGAAGCGAATTACTCCGCCGACCGTTATACGTCCAACCATCCGGACAACACGGTGAACGGCACAGTAAGCACAGCGGCGGTTACGGTAGCGTTTATCAACACTTACACGCCGCCTCCGCCTCCTTGGTCCGGCGATGGCGGCCGTAGGCCTCCTCCTCGGCCCGGCGGCGATGACGACGAAGATGAAGATACAATTATAGAAGACGACGAGGGCGACGACGATCCCAGACCTCCGGTTCCCGTTATCGTTGAACAGATAGACTTAGAAGACTTTGAAGACGTCAGCATTCCGCTTGCAGACGGTTATATCGCAATCCCGATTCAAACCGAAGAAGGCGAAGATGACATTTATGAGATATTCGACGACGAGGGCACGCCGCTGGGAATCGTGATCATTCCGGAAGGGGAAGATATAGAAGAGCTCTTTGACGCTGACGATATTATTCCACTTGCTGACTTTATTACACTGATTGAAGAAACAGTTGAAGAAGAAATCGTTATTATAGAGCTTGCAGAAGAAGTTATTATAGAAGATATTCCGGAAGCTCCGGCAATTCCGACGGCTCCGCAGACAGGAACTGCAGCTCCAAAAACTAACGATAGAATAATAGTTTCAATCCTGTTCTTAACTTTAGCGGCAATGTTAGCAACGTCAGTAATATTTAAGAGAAAAAGAATAGTATAAAAATCTGAAAAAAGTCCCCCGCATAAAATATGCGGGGGCAGAGCTGTTCTTATTTACATAATATTACTTTTTTATAAAGACTGCATTTATAAGTATGTGTATATGCATATACTTAGGATGGGAAATAAATTAAAAAGCATAGGTTATACTTGATAAAAGTATGATATTTCTAATTTTTTTGCCTGTTCTCCGGAAACTTTAAATAATATAAAAAACACTGCGAGTTTTTATTACTTGATATATCTAACATGCTAAAGGCGAAAATAATAAAAAACTTGAAAAACAATTTATATTTATATATTGGAGGATATTAAAATGTACAAACCGGATTTTATTAAGTATTTCACACGCAAGAAAAGATCTAGAAGCTCTTATATAGCTAAGGTGCTTGGCGGTATACTATTTTCTTTAGCGATAAGCAATGCTGCTTTTATGGTTGTATCCGCGCATGAGCTTGAAGCGTATGATAACAACACGGTTGCGTATGTTCTCACGGTAAGCGGCGATAATTATGACGGCGATGATGATATTGAACCTGACGACCCGGTTGAACCCGACCCGACTGATGAAATAATTGAAGAAGATGAAGCAGAAGAAGAAATAGAGGAAGAGGAAATAATTGAGGAAGCTGAGGAAGAGATTATTGTCGGAGCTGAGGTAAACGAATATGAAGTCGCGCTTGCGGCGTTTGATACCGCGCATGAGCTGTATTCCGGAGCGCTGGCAAATTATCAGGGTTTAGTTGACGCGGGCGCGGCGGATTTTGAGCTTGAAGCGGCATACGAAGAATTGGAGCAATCCTATTTCGCGCTCATAAAAGCGCATATTAATGTTCAGACCGCACAGGGCGATTTTAATTTTGAGGGAGATATTGAAGCCGAATTGGAAGCGTACAGGAATGTTATCAGGGATTACAGGAACGCGCAAGCCTTGTATGTCACAGCAGCGGCGGAATATGAAACGGCAATGGCGGAATATCAGCAAGAATTAGCGGATTATACCCATGATTTAACTGAATATGCAAATCGGTTGGCTGCTTTCAGAGAGGCACGTGCTGCTTCACCGGACGGCGCCGCGGAACTCACGGCTCCGGAGAACCCGAATTTAGTCAGGCCGGTAAAGCCCGAAGCTCCCGCTTTGCCTGCGCCGGACAGGCCGGTAACGCCCGGAATATTCAGCATTGACGGCGTTCAGCTGCCGTAGTTTGGTTTAGTTTGCGTAATAATAAATGAATAAAATTAAAAAAGGGGAGAAAACAAATGTATAAAACAATGAAACGTCCAATTTGCCTGTTGCTTATAATCGCGCTTGTATTTAGTAATGTACCGGGATTATTGAGCTTTAATATCGCTGAGGCGACAGGTGATATTTTTACCTTGCAAAGTTATTTTGACGAGGTTTCAGTCACCCCGGTATCCACAGGTTTTAACGTTAGTTTTAGTTTAGATGAAGATGAAATTTTAGCGCTGACCGTGGGAAGTCGTGAGTTTCGCGTAGAGCTTCCGGCGGGATTTGCCCCGGAATCAGTGACTCCGGAGACTCTTGTTTTCGAAGGCGAGCATTTTGCCGGCGTAAACATAAAAGACGATGAAGTCTTTGTAATATTTTTAGATACATATTTTAATATTGAATCTATTGTTACAAATGATATTAAAGAAATCAGCGGTTCATTCAGCATAGCCGGCAAAAGTGCGCCCGCTAATAAGGAGATACCCGTTGAAATAACCGGTGTGACGATCAAGCATAACGACGTGATAGTTGCGCCGGGCGCTGACATCGTAGTTATAGAGAACAATGCAATCGAGATGAATTTCCAATGGGATGTAGATATTGACCAGTGGCGCAGTATTAACGGCGAAACGGCTCCTCTTCTCGTAAACGACGGCGATTTCGCTATACTTGAACTGTGGAGACCCGCAAGCATGCCAATCAACATGGGACAGATTAATAACGTCCCGGTCATGAACGAAGACGTTCGGATAGGCACTTTGACGTTAGGCTATAACGATGTTGACGGTCTGGCGAAAATAGTATTTAACGACGGCTTGCAGGGCGAAATGAATATAGGCGGCCAAATAAATATCTTTGCCAGCCTCGAAATTAGAAAAGTGATGGAAATGATAGATGAAGAGGTTGAATTTAACGAAGAGTTTTCGTTTACGTTTGTTCTTCCGGAGAATACTGAAATTTCGGCTATAGCGAAAAGATTCGTGAGAAACACGGGTAATCTTAATGCTATAGGCAGCCTTGAATGGCAGATAGACGTGAATACCCGGCTATTTTCTTTACAGGGTCCGCAAGTAGTGATTGACACTCCGGCAGCAGCCGGCGGAGAATTAGCAGGGCACTCGATTGACGCGGGCAGTATAAAAGTGTTCGCTTTAGATGTTAATTTTCATACCGGAGTTATAACGCAGGGCGCTCAGTTAACCAGTGGATTTAACGTTGAAATTATAAGCGGCTCCGCACATATAACGATTGACGATATGGACAGAAAAGCTTACCGGATTGTGCTCGCTACCATACCGGCAGACCCCTATGGTTTCACGGATCGCGGCATGACGTTCCGGAACCGGGCTGTACTCGGTGAAGACGGTCCGGCCAGCGAAGCGCAGTTTACGCGCACCTGGATCGTATCGGATGCACCTGTAATCGGTAAATCCGGCATATTTACGCCCGCGAATACAACCGCGTCGCCTCCTGTTTCCGCGTTTATAACGTGGACGGTACTTGCTAACAGATATGGGCACGAGCTTGCGGACGGGGATCTTGTAATCACGGATAAACTTGGTGCGGGGCAAGCTCTGCGCGCCGGTTCCGTTCAAGTATTCCGCAAATTATATGCGCCTGCTCCGGGCAGTTCGGATTTATACGCCGGCAGAACAGCATTTACAGATTACAGTATAGATACGTCTAACGGCGGCTTTACGCTCACAGTACCGGCGGCTCAGCTAAAAGATAACGACGGAAATTATTATACTTTTGAAATTGTATTCATAGCTGATGTAACAGCAGACCGTGCAGAGTATGAAAACGATGCTGAATTCAGCCAAAAAGACGGATTTAGTATAGAAATTAATGCCCGCGTAGCTCGCGTAGGCACATCTGGGGTTGGTCCGGCGACTATAACGAAAAGCTCGCCCTCGGTAGATACAACTGCTCAAACTATCAGCTGGGTAGTTTTAGTCAGCTCGATGGGACAGCGGCTGAGCGGGACGGCAAGCAATCCTTTAGCTATAAGAGATAATTTCAGCTATGGCACTACAGTAGGCAGTTCCGCAGGCGGAACTATGCTGTTAAGAGAAAATTCGCTGCTTGTAGAAGTAAATAGAAACGGCGAATGGGAAACAGTTCCCGCCGACCAGTATGAATTGAGAAGACGCAGCACGAACACGGCGCTGACCGCGTTTACGGATACTACCGGCTTTGAAGTAGTTTTTACTGACGTGAGCTTTGTGTTAGAACCGCATCAGCAGATCAGGCTGACGTTTGATACGGATTACACGCTGCCGACTGACGGCTCGCAGTTCCGTCCTTACGACGCCAACGGAAATTTACCGGCTCGTTCGCCGAGGTATTCCAACAGCGCGACCCTTAGAGCGATCCGGAATAATACCGGCAGCAGAACAGATACGACTTCAAACACTGTTGACCGTAATATAAGTATGCCCGCTGTCAACGCGTTTGCCGTTGCTTTGAGCAAAAGCGGCAGCTGGATGATCGACGAGGAAAAATCTGAGTGGCATTTCGAGTGGCGTATTACTGTTAATGATTCGAATCAGGATATAGGAAACAGAGAATTTGTAATCCGTGACTGGTGGGACGCAAACAGAATGGTGCTTGCCGACGGATTTGATAAAGACAGCCTGACTTTAATGGTTAGAGAAAAAGGTTCGTCTGTATGGGCGGAAGCGTCTGCGGATTTACGCGAAGAAATACTCGTGGACCTTGTTTTGACCAACAGCGGCGACATGGCCGGGCGGGAGTTTTTCGTGACGCTGGCAAATGTAGGCGACCGGGCTGTAAGGATTAGCTACAACGCCGAACGCCATGCAAACGCGCTCAATATTACAAGTTTCGTAAATCGTGCGCAGATTGGCACTTTGCCGCAAGTAGCTCCTACGGTATCAGTTCCGCAGCTCGACGCGGTTGAAAAACAAACGAGTTGGAGAATTACTAACGACGGCATAACTTGGACGCTTGATATAAATAACCGGACCGGTCGCGTAGTTCATGACGCAGTAGTCGTGGACAGAATAGGCGCAGGACATATGTTAGTTAAAGACAGTATTGTAGTAAGACGGGGGAATGCGTCAGGCGCTTTGCTGAAATATGGTGATGATTATACAGTTGATATAACCGAAGATGGTCTGACACAGGTTATGACGATTAAGTTTATTCACCCTATTAATGGAAGACACACAATCATATATGCTACTGAAATTGACCCTGACACTATCGGGAATACGCTGCAGAACGGTCAGCACGTGCTGAGAAACGGCTTTACGTTCTCAGGCACCGGATTCGTGAGCAGAACGCGCGAAGCTACAGTAAGAAATCTGTGGGTTATAGCTTCGGCAAGCGGAAGCGGCAGAAGAGCAGTAGTTTATGTAGAAAAAATATGCGAAGATGATTCGTCTGTAAAACTCTCAGGAGCGGAATTTGAACTGTACAGGCTGAATCCTGACAGCGGCGAATATGAAAGATATATGAGCGATGAAGATTTTGTCACTGATGCAGACGGCAGAACATGGCTTGGCACTACTGTTAATAATAATCGCGTGGGCCTTAGAGCCGGACATTATTATCTGAAAGAAGTGACAGCTCCCGGCGGCTACCGTATCATCGGCGAGGGCATAACTTATTTTGTAATTCACAGCGTTGACACTCAAGGACGGGCGCTTAATCAAACAGGCGGCTTACTGGCTGATATAGTGATAAGAAATACGCTGGTTAATTATACTGAACTCACGGTTACTAAAGAATGGATCGGCGAAAACCCTGACGGACATCCTGACAGCATAGAAGTGCAGCTGTACCAGGACGGCGAAGCTCATGATACTGCAACTTTAGATAATAATAACGGCTGGACGCATACATGGGAAGAGCTTGACGATTATTATGAGTGGACGGTATCCGAGCCGGACGTACCGTTAGGCTATACGGCTGAAGTAACGGGCGAAGATACTGACTGGACAATAATCAACACGTTCGCGCCGGGAAGCCTCAGACTTATAAAAGAGGTAGCCGGAGGAGAAGCAGCTACGGATTTAGATTTCGAGTTTACGGTAACTTTCGACAAGCCCGTTATCTATAACGGAGCAGAGTTTGAAAGCGGTACGATACTATTGAGTCATGGCAAATACGCATTGTTTACTGGAATAGAGATAGGAACTGGATATACAATCGTTGAGAAAAATATTCCGGCTGACTGGTCTTCGGACAAAGTGGACGATGAAGTTAAAGGCACGGTTGACAAAGATGAACTTGAAGTAAAAGTAACATTCGTGAACACATACGCGCCGGGAAGCCTTACGCTTACTAAAGAAGTAGACGGACGGAGCGCAGACAGAAATAAACTTTTCACTTTCACAGTTACGTTTGACAAACCCGTTGTATATAATGATGAAGTAATTGAAGCTAACACTGAAATCACTGTAATATTAAAACACGGTGAATACGCATTGTTTACGGAAATACAAATCGGAACAAGATATACGATAGAGGAAGATGACTATTCCGACGACAGTTACGCTTCCAACAAACCCGAAAATACTGAAAGCGAGTTGATACTCTGCGATGAGAGAGTAGAAGTTAAGTTTGTAAACACTTATGCTCCGGGCACTTTCAAACTTACTAAACAGGTAGTCGGAGAAGGCGCGGACGAGGAGAAAGACTTCACATTCACAGTGACTTTCAGCAGACAAGTTATGATGCGCATCGAAAATGCTGAAGTGCCATTCACAAGTGGCACGATAACATTAAAACACGGCGAGTACGCTGAGTTTACAGGAATCCAAGGAGGAACGACGTATAGAATCGTGGAAAATGATTATTCCGCAGAGGGATATACTTCAAACTATGCGGATAATACAACAAGAGGCATTATAAGAAGCTCGAATGCGGCGACGGCAGTAATATTCGTAAACACGTATGCGCCGGCAAGCCTTACGCTTACTAAAGAAGTAGACGGAGAGGACGCAGACACAGACAAAGAATTCGAATTTAACGTGACTTTTACCGGAGCGTTTGTGTATGACGGAACGAGCTACAAAGCGGGAGATTCTGTAAAAGTAGAATTAAGCCACGGCAAAACCGCAGTATTCACAGGATTACAAATCGGAACAGGATATACAATCGTCGAAACAGTTCCGGCAGGCTGGCATTCTGACAAAGTGAACGATGAAGTTAAGGGCACGGTTGAAGCAGGTGAAGAAAATGAAATCGAGGTAAAAGTAACATTCGTGAACACGTACGCGCCGGGCAACCTGCGCCTGACTAAGCAAGTAACCGGAACAGGCGCAAACCTCGCTAAAGAGTTCGAGTTCACCGTAGAATTCTCAGAAGCTGTTACGTTCGGCGAAGATAACGAATTTATAAGCGGCACGATAACATTGAGCCATGGCGAAGCCGCCGAGTTTACAAGAATAGCGTTGGGAACGACTTATACTATTACGGAAGCGGATTATACAGCAGAGAGATATTTCTCTTATGTAGATGGCAGCAGCGCCAGCAGTGTAACAGGTGAAACAGCGGACGAAGATATAGTTATAAC
>Ga0131853_10021472_pt1 | contig 11713 bp, 6 predicted proteins | sample TergutLab28metaG_FD_92764 | JGI IMG/M metagenome (GOLD analysis project Ga0131853, IMG submission 92764) | Labiotermes labralis P1 segment gut microbial communities from Petit-Saut dam, French Guiana - Lab288 P1 (version 2) (version 2) | ecosystem: Host-associated > Arthropoda: Insects >...
AGAATGGCAAAAAAAATTGTTGGGGGGGAAGGAAGGGGGGGGGGCTGACTTAGGTATCCAGCGTGAAAGGCGCATGCGCCATTTTGTCATCTGTGGCCTGTCTGGCTGTACTATATTTTTCCACTATCTCACAAACGGGGCGATTTTCGGGGGGGAAAAAAAGTTACTGAAAACAAAATGTTTGTTTCGATTTTCTCTACAACTTTTATCCTAAACATTTCTCATTCTAAGCAGAACTGAGTGCGATATGATCAAAAATATATATTGGTCTTCACGTAAAGTACCCGTTATTCTCGTCCCGTTTTAATGAAACTTTAATTTTCTCCAATGATTTTCGAAAAATATTCATATATCAAATTTCTTGAGAATCCGTCCAGTGAGATCCGAGTTGTTCCATACGGAAAGACAAACGTCCAGACCGCTTTTCGCAGTTTTGCGAAAAGCGCCTCAAAACTGAACGACCGGTGGTTATTTGGATTGGGCCGCATTAAGACGCGGAGGCACTAAGGCAAGTAGGTTTGGGAGTTAGGAGGCCAAACAACCAGCCAGCCAGACGAACGGGGGGACAGACAGACAAACAGACAGACAGACAGATGGCTTTACAAAAGCTCAGGGAGGCCTAAAACATCTATATCCACAAAAAAAAAATGCAATTTTAAATTCTGTCACGCAAATACGTTACTTAAATAAGAAATAACTATATAATTATATACACACATGCAGGCCTACGTATGTGTACTTGAATATAAATGGCGTGGGCCCAAACTTACTTGACAAGTCCAATGAAATACTGTGAAAATACAGAAAACCGTAATGACATGACACATATTACACGATACAAACAAGCACTCCAAATATATTTACACGTCATCAATAAGAGCTAATTTGGTAACCCCAGATACCCCTCTCACATTCGCCACAACATGTCTCAGTCCATTTTGTTAAATCCCCCTGTAATGCCCGAAAATGGCCAGATGCCATGGCTATATTATCACAACAATGGTACCACGGCTTTTCAACACGATGGCGCACAGCTTCCAGTAAGATGCGGCGAGTTTAGGACGAATTAATTTTCTTGCTGGGACACGTGTAGGGTAAGCAGCAGAGCTCATATCGCACACCTGTACGTATATTCGTGTAAGTGGTTCCACGTCATTGCAGCTTTCTGCATTTTCACAATATTCAAGTTCTCGAGCACGTTTTGACGTACTTTGTTTAAAAATTCATGGATGAAACTTATTCTTTAAATTAGGCTTCCTTGTCCTTATTGTTGCACCGTGCATATCGTCGAATTATTTATTTACTATACCAACTGATGCACATACATAACAATTTCACATTAAAACATTAAAATTGCTCCGACATGTTTCGATCCTAAGATCATCATCAGGGAGCTACACTTTCCTCGCTAAAGTCACTATTAAAATTAGTAGCTGATTAATTTCGTTGTATAAACTGGGTGTTGTGGCAGGATGTCTTATTGTGCTGCTGCAGCAGCAAAGCACAGGACGCACACCCGTATTCGGGCACTCTCAACAACATAACCTTACACAATAAGACATCCTGCCACAACACCCTGTTTATACAACGAAATTAATCAGTGACTAATTTTAATAGTGACTTTAGCGAGGAAAGTGTAGCTCCCTGATGATGATCTTAGGATCGAAACATGTCGGAGCAATGTTAATGTTTTAATGTGGAATTTTTATGTATGTGCACCAGTTGGTATACTAATTAAATAGGCTTCCTTGGTTGACAGCACTATTGTAGTACGTTTTCTCTTTAATTTACATCACACGTTATCTACCCTTGTTAACAAACGTTAAGTAGCGAACCTGTAAAGCAATTCACACCACACTGAAAACAAAACGAGAGAAGATAGTCTCTGTTTTGATCACTAACTACTTTTCTTCATTCCAGGACGGAACGCATATGAAAATAGCGACAAGTGTTAATAGTTCACTGCTATTTGTCCCAAATAAGGGGTAACTTAACAGTGTACGTCAAAACTAAATAAACCGACAAATAATTCACAATAACTTTTACTGATGACTTGAAAGAAGGCATCACTAAATGCTAGAATGAACATATAACGGATACAATCATATACGTCAGCACTACTTATATATTCAAACATAGGCTACATGTTTCGACCCAACATTAGGTCATCCTCAGGCCTGCGGCAGACTAAGTCATTGGTGCTGTGTGTATATATTGGGATCCCAATATACACACAGCATCAATGACTTAGTCTGCCGCAGGCCTGAGGATGACCTAATGTTGGGTCGAAACATGTAGCCTATGTTTTAATAAATAAGTGGTGCTGACGTATATGATTGTATTCATTATATATACTTTTACTGATGGCCGTATCACCCAGTGGAAAAATGACTATGTTGAGCCTAGTATAAACTGCCAATGCAATGAACGTCACAAATGAACTGTGCTATATATAAGCACGCCTCTGCGCGTGCGTTTGAAGTGTGGGATTGTAGGAGCTATCAAAGAGCATACAGTGGAATGCGTTCAGCTGTGTCCTGCCATACGGCGCCATTGTAATAAAATCAATGAAGAGTGGACGATTTTGAGTTGTTTCATAGTCCCCGGGCAGAATTTGATTTCCAATCAACTTTTTTTTAAGACGTGACGCATATCTGCGAGTCGAAGGAAGCCACTTCTAGCACTTTCTTTAGAAGTGGCAAGTAAAAAAAGACGTAGTATTAACATCAATATATTTGACTTCAACGACACATGTAAAAGCGGCCATAACTGCCTGCCGTCGCTCTGAGTGCTTCGTGGTGCCATTTAAAAAAGTGACACAGACTATAGTTTCGTTGATTAGCTCGTCGCCGAGCGCCGTGGTCGAGCGATCAGCACTCTTCCCTCATATCTGTAAAGTCCCAGGATCAAATATCGGCCCGAAGACCGCTTATCCTGATGTGTTTCGTTGTTTTCCTTAGTCACTGCAGGCAAATTCTGGGATAGTAGTTGCAATTCAGGGAAGCCGGGATGGCGTAGTCGATATAGCGGTTCGCAACGGGATGGACGGTCCGGGTATCGGATCCCGTGAGGACTAGATTTTCCGTGCCTTCCAGACCGCGCCCGAAGCCCACCCAGCCTCTTGTACAACGGGTATCATATACTTCCTGGCTAAATCTGTCGGCGTGTGGTGTTGACCACCCACCCCTTCTAACGCCGAGGTCATGAATGGGTTGGAGCTATACCACCGCCTCCCCTCTGTGCCAACGTAGCAAGTCACGGGATTACCTTTATTTGAAATTAGGCCGATAATTTCCGTCCACATCCCTTCCAATTCGTTTTTCATTCAACAATTCAATGCTATGTAGCCTGGGCCACCGAAAGCGTTTCTAGATAAACCACGGGCAAGAAACCAAAATTTGCTCAGAAAACAACACATTTTTACTTGGAAAAAGCGAACTTCACAAGCAGTGAGCAGTGAAGTATCCCAACTCGCAAACTGCTTCAGTGAAACACGCTACGTCAACACACACGACGTTTACTCACACATGCAAGATACGAAAGTGCGTGTGACACTCCCTGGCCACTGTTTCGTTCCTACGGAAACAAATGCTTAAAAAACCGCACAGCACAATAACAATATTAAAATACAACCGTGGTCTCCAATTTTGAAGCTAAGAAGTGGTATGCAAATATTAAATTCGAATAAACGGAAAATCCCAGATGAGTATTTATACGTGTTAGGTGATAGCAAATGAGTTTCACGCTATTCTATACGGTAGAGATTTGGCATACACTGCATCGGTCACGGATTATAAATAGGCTACAAGAGCCTACAATACGTATAAAAGCTCAATCCGTTCGTGGAAATGTTCAAAGAGCAGTACCACACAGCATACCATCTCCGTATCTCAGACAGTAAACAGAAAACAACGCAAAAAAAATAAAATAAAATAAAAAACTCCGCGGGGAAGAAGTCTTCTTGAGAAGCTGACACTTCCTCACCTGGCCATGAAATTTCACATTTTTATAGAGCCTAATATCATTGTCACGTTCGTAACAGCATCCCAATAAACCCCAACTGGCCCAAAAGCATCCAGTTCACACCCCTTCTTTAATATTATACTCCAAAACATGCACAAGTTCCAGAAATTCTCTCTCTCTTCTTCAGGTTTGACTATAATCTTGAACACGTATCTCAGCACGTCTACGCGTGCTCCTTGTCCCGAACATCTCAATCCCCTACACTTGACCGCCCTAATATTTGATGAACAGTACGAATCTAAGAGCACCTCATTATGAAGTGTTCTCCACCCGGGAGGACATACCAAACTTATTAAACTCACTTCATCAGGATAACTAAATTTCGCAACCTACGTGTTGCCACAACGACTACATCATTGATTGAACAGCACGGAATGCCACACCATACACTGGACATACACAAACAAGTTGACTGGAACGGCACTACGAATGGGAAGTCTACGTAGAGTAGCCATCTCACAGCAAGAATTAAAGGTACGTGTTAAAGACACACCGCTTATTTTCAATGAATATAATGCTTGTTTTGAACATACTTGTTCACGTCGATTTAGATCAGCAAACTTATTGGGTTGTGAGGCACTTAATTTCAGCTACCACGCAACACCTGAAGTCGCCAGAGGTACAGCAACCGAATCGGAAAAATAATAAGTAGATATATGTATAAATACAACTACTTACGTTCGTGTTCAAGGTCAGAGTCGATAAGTTGTGCACACAAAATCCATAGGTTCAATAACTTTTATCATTCCTATCTCACATCGCTTTTCTACCAACCCCGGCACCTGTTGCTACACACCAGACAGCCACTGCAACTTGCGTGTCAAGATACAGCTATTCGTTTGAAGCTCAATGCCGCCGGTCAGATGTGTGAGCTCCTGTACATGCTCGACATCTAGTGACTAAAGCTTGAACAACAAGTACTCCAATTCTCCGATAGGTGTAGAAGTCGTACGTTGACTGCTTTAAACTTTCTTGAACAGAATCATCCGTGAACAGCGGTCTATCAAAGATGTTCCGAGTGTTTTGGGGTATGACCCCGTGTCGATTGGTAAACATTTCTCGAATAAGCTCATATCACGCAGGCCTGTCGTTGTTGGGAAACCGTGTTGATGTTTTGTTTTCTAACGGGTGGATTGAAAAATAACGTGCGTTTTCTCGAACTGGAAATGTACGATAATATATCGCTGTATCGTTTTCCACACATTAGTTACGGTAATGGTCGAATTAACAAGAGAACGATATCGCCAGGGGCGAGGCGGAATGTATGCTTTTGTAAAAGCTGTAATGACATCTTTAATCATAAAAGAAGGAGAGAGGAGAAAAGTCTTTCATTTAACACTGCCGTCAATTGCTAAGATTTCAGAGCGTCAATTGTATATAAGAAATATGAGTATGGCGCACTGGTGGAAAAATAATGACAAAGAAAGCCAAGTACACTACTATTCTGTATGGAACTCTGTTTGACATCTGAACTCACTCACTGACTTTATGTACTTTTCCATCGTATGTATTGACATTTAACACACTACATTTCGGGGGCAGCAAGCCGGAAGACGGGGGCCAGTCCTGTCCCCGAAATGTAGTGTGTCAAACCTCAAATCATAGAGTGGAAGAAGTCCATAATTTCAGTGAGTGCAGGTGCCATACCCTACCCTATCCTACTTTTCCATTATACTGGAGAACTTCCTTGGCTTATGGAACAGGCCATATCGAGGCCATTAACTGCAAATAGTATGTCCATCTCAGTATGACATAAAACGGGGTTCTGCTAAAGGGACTAATCAAATTAACGATTGACCCAATGGCTGATATTGGAAATAAAAAAAATATATATATATTCCCACGACTCGATATATGTGGGTTGATCAGGGGTTATGCACGGTTTTTTTTCAAATGAAATATTTTTGTATCTTTGAATGCGCAGCTTTAAACTCTTTTCAGTTTGACACTAAAACTTTGAGTTTGAAAATCTGAAAACCTGGAGAGTGATATTAAAATAGACCTGAAGAAACTAGAGTGAACTCACCTTACACTCGTTAGAATCCAGTGGCAGTACGTTATGAACATAATGACGAACCTACAGACTCCATAAGTGGCTGGGAACGTATTGACTGCGAGACTACCGCCTTTTCAAAAAAAGTGCCGACAAGCGGAGTGGGTTTAACAGGCAGATAATATTAAAGTAAGTAGTTCATAAATAATTTGTGTGTAACGAGGGGCTGTATTCGTTTGACACCGAACATAGCCCAATGGCAGGTTTTTGTTTACACGGTAATGAAACTTCGGCTTCCATACAAGATGAAGAATTTTTTGGCCAGTTGAAGAACTATTGACTTGAAAGATGCACTCATCTCCGTGGAATTAACTATGCAGAATACTACTCATGATGGAGAAGTGATCATACGAAAACATACTTGATACAAAATACGTACGTAATTAACATCAATTCTTAGTTTTGAAAGTAGTTTGTGACCCTGCTTCTTAGGGTATCTACTGTTAATTATTGTTTGGACAACAAGATTAGGTTATCTACTCCTACAACTGAACAAGAAAAGTATGACTACAGCAATTTAACACTGCAGACTCTGCGTACTGTAGATTGGAGCGTGTTATTACAGTAGTGTTTCGCTGCGTACATTTCCGCAAAAAGTGTAAATCCGGGAATCAAGCCTCTAAGTTCATTTAATCTTATGCCGTCCGGATTCCAAGAGATTTCTCTCGGAAACCAGTTTTCTTTTTGTCGTCTTCCAGGAATCTGCCTTCGCCATTTACGAACTTGTTAATTTCATAGACGATTATATTATTATCCTGTTGAAGCCACACCCTGTGACGCAGTATACAAGACTACATCCAATGTAATATCCACATACGTAAGTCAAAGGCTGAAAATCTTGCATATTATAGAAGAAAAAACAAGGCATGAACTATACGTACAATGCAACAGTGGGACACGTTTAGATCTTTCCAACCTGGGTCCTTCTCAGGTGTTCATTAGACTACCACTTAATGTACAGTGGTGATACATTTTAGGCACTTTCGAAAAATTGCGAAAAGCCATTATTAACTTCGTCATGTCTGCCTGTCCGTCCGTCCGTCCATCCGTCCGCATGGAACAACACGGATCCCACTAGGCAGATTTTCATGAAATATGGTATTTGAGAATTTATCGAAAATATGTCGAGAAAGTTCAAGATTCATTAAAATCTGACAAGAATAACGTGTGCTTTACATGAAGACCAATGCATATTTTTTTTATCATATCTAGCTAAATTCTTCTTAGAATAAGAAACGTTTCAGACAAAAGTTTCATAGAAAATAAAAACATACATTTTATCTTCAGTGCCCCACCCCCCTTTTTTTTTAAATCGTGTCGTTTATGCGATAATATGGACAGACCACAGACGATAAAATGGCGCATGCGCATTGCATTCTGGATACCCAAGGTTAGAAATACACACTCAGAATATGTAATACTTGTTGACTTTTTACTCCAACAATGGTTGCAAGAAATCGCCTCAACGTTAGGTTATACTTACATTGTTTGTTTTGTTTATTATTTTTCCTAAGTGTGCACCTATGATAGAACGTTATGTCATTGTATTTCTTTGCAAATCATATTATTATAGGTTTACGTTGGTTTTGTTAGATTTATTAATCATATGTATCCTTCAGTCCCCACCCTTTCAAAAATTTTGTAATTTTTTACCTAAGAACATTACCTAGTGAACATTTTTTAGGTATGTTCATAATCTATCCACACACTATATTTCATATTTTTAGATATAATCCATACATATTAAATATTATGATTGCAGGTGTGTATTTTCTTTAGTTATGTGTATGTGAATCGAAAGAAGAATTATGGCAGCTTGTTATCAATTACTGTCGATTAGTATCGACGGTAACCACGGTAACGACATTAACCCTCCGTCGGTCGCGCCTCTGATACAAACGTAGTTGGTCTTACGTATCTCTGATATACATTCTAGGTTTCTGCTAATAAAAGGTAAAGAATTTTATGGATACAGCTCTAGTTTGTTCAAGAACGCCTTTGATTTCGATCTTGAAACGTCTCTGACTCATCACTAAACGAAATTTTTCGATGTCGTCTCTGTCAGTACCTCACAATTCTTCCAGACTCTGAGTGTTACTCCGAAGGGCTCTAGCTAAGCACAGAAAACCGATGAAAGTTTTTACCTCAATTTTCTCTGTGAGTATGGCATCACCTTCGCGGCTGAAGTTAGGTTGGATAATAAGAATATACTGATTTGTGTGCTGGAAAATGTTATCTAAAATTTCACATGTGATCGACAGTTTCACGTTTCGAAGGGCGTAGTGGCTTTTTTTGGCTTGGCGAATAACACCAGGTAATTTTGTCAAAATATTTTGCCATCTGCTTAATTTTTACGTTACCCCACTTCATCTTTCCCTTTCCAATGAAAACAATCGACAGTACCGTCTGCTCCATTGCAGCAATAATCATCCTACGTACCGTCTTCCGAATTGTCTGAGTCACCTTCTCTAGAATCCACACAATCTCCATCGCAGTCCGTTTCGTCATCAGTGCTGTCATCATCACTTACATAATCAGACATTATTATTGCACGAATACGTTAGGTATGCAATGCATTATTTGGGTAAAAACGATTCATAACGGCCACCAGAAACTAACACCACACTAGAAACACGGACTGTCTTGCTGTACCTTTCAGATACAAACTGCCGAATACAGCCAAACGAATGAGATTAGGAACATGCAAACCACTCCGCAGGCTTCTAAGGAGCAACGCAGGCAGCTGCTTAAAAGCATATCGGCGCACTTTTCCCATATTCAAAGAAACAAACAATGAAATGTCGCTCTGTATCTGAGCGATACAGAGCGACCAACGGATGTTACAACACAAAAACTCCGTGGCCTTAGTCCGCACGCGAACTATACCGACAGAGCGGCCGCCGCCGGTCGGCGAAGTTAGTGCCAACTTTTGCGGATAGAGGGGTGTCACGTGGTCAGCGCAACAAGTCCCCACAGCCGTTAATCTCTGGAGGTTACAACACAGTTGTCATAAATGTACGTAGGTGTACATACAACGCGCCCATTACATGTGTCCGATGTTAACAAGACTTAAATTTTCTCGGCAGATTTGATTTAAAACACCAATATAAAATTTTATAAAAATCCGGCGAGAGGGAGTCGAGTTCCTCCATGCGGACGTACAAATATGACGAACCCAAGAGTGTCTTTTCCCAAATTTGTGGACGCCTTAAAGCATTCCGTCCATAAAGGAGCCATATCCAAGACCGATGTGTATCTTAATATGTTCCAAAAGTAATATTTACCAATACCCAGATGCTGGGAAGTTGTAAAGGGAGACATTCCCCCAGTTTCGGAATTAAACTATTTTACCTTCTGATGTTTGTTGAGGAACAGGAAGTTTCTTTGCCGCGGAGGAACAGACTGCGTACCGCAGAACTTAACAAGAAATATCTATGCTTCAGAAGTGATTACACTTAACACCTATCCTCACAGATGTAACATAAACATACTAGTGTCTGTGTACGAAAATACACAACAGTTGCCTCGCCCTGTTCTAAGTACATGGAATGAAGAGAGTCGCTCTACATTGTTACACGAAGGCCGGTTACGGGCTCAAAATTTCATTTCTTTCAACATCTACATAGGCTGTAACATTCTGCATTTATTTTTATCCGTAAAACTCTGTTTTCTGCTTATTAGGAATAGGTTAGTACTCGAAATACTTGAATATCGTACGCGAGCGATCGGCTGGGGAAATAAGAGAACCTCAGAACGTGTGAGGTGCGTTTTAGTGCAGGTAACTAATACAATAAAATGAAGTTAGTAAAACAACCAAACGTATGTTCACTTGTACAATATCTGTACACATTTACAGTCACAACCAACTCACTTGTAAATAGTTTTATTTATATGGCAACTAGTTTCGACCCTAAACTCGGGTCATCATCAGGCCATAACACCAGGACTTGAAACATATAGAGAAACTAAAAGCTTAAGTTGGAGATCTCCCCAGTTTTTCTTGAAAAATACATTAAAATGTTTGCAAAATGTGTAAGTAAACATAGTTTCATAAAAGCCTAAGGATACGTAAAAAATTTATAAATATTTTTATTTGACGAACTGTTTTTGAAAACCTGTTTTTACACCTGTTTAATTCAATCAGCGATTTTCTTTGTCTTTATTCGGTTTTCATCAATAACTCCGTAATGGCTCAGATTGGACCCACTCTGTTGACAGGTTTTTTATTCAAGTAACCAATTTAACAGTTTTCTGAAACGTAGCAAAGGTTTCTTGAGACGTATTGCTCCACGTACACATTAAAGTGAAACATTTTAACTTAGAAGGAGCAAGAACGTTTTTACATGAATTTTGCACCCACTTGTGTTGACCCAGTGTATTTTGTATCATGTCCACATCGATACTCGCATCTCCGTGAAAGCAGGCCTCAAGAAAAAAAATTCCTGCACATGTTTTACGTTTAATCGGAAAAGCCTGCGGCAATAGATACAAAGAAATCTTGTGAGTTGTATCAAAACAACTGGAGGAATCGCTATGGGGAAGTTAAACGACTGCATTGTGATGACGTGTCTCTAGTTCGCATTCAGTCACACCACTGTAGAGGGTTATTCGAAACAATTGTCGGGATTTAGCAACTTGTCATACACAATACACTTGAGATAGGAGTATTTTTTTTTATTTAATAGAACAACACTCCAAGTTTTTGTTACATACCTTACAGGTGCTCTATGGGTGCACCCCTTTGTGATTCTACAAACATCAACACGATAATCGAGTTCGTTCCAAACTGTATGTAGCATGCCAGCGGTGATGGTTTCAATGGCGGTTCTGATTCGTACCTTCAATTCCGGGATACTTTCGGGAAGAGGAGGAACAAAAACCTGATCCTTGACGTAACCCCATAGAAAGAAATCACATGGGGTTGCATCTGGAGTGTACTGTGTAAGACCCCGACAATCACTTTTAATAACCCCGTATTTTCCGCCATCTTGCGGAGGTCTGGTTTCGTATTTTAGGTGATCCTAATAAAATGATCGAATGATGAAGTTACGAAAGCGAGCAATTTTATTTTTCCGCACCTTACAGGCCTTCATACCTCGGCGCTTGGGTCTCAAAGAAGTTTTCCTTAGTCCCTGCCCGGGCTTGACTAATTAGTGGGCAAGGCGGTCAGCTCCCCAGGGCACCAGCCTATATGGGGCGCTAGGAAGTTAACTGTAATAATCGGAAATATGGTATTATTAAAATTAGGTTACCAAAAGCGACAGAATTTCTCCGAAAGGTATCCGCAATTTGGGCACCCGCCCTCAAAACTGTTCGTCAGCTCTGTCCAAAGTCGAACAGTTTTTAACGAATATAGGATTTAAGGGACGTCGAATTATTGTTCTGCCAAACAGAAAATTATTACAACACTTTATTATCCAACAGATACTTCTTCTTCTTCTTTTGTTGGCGTTACAACCCACTATGGGTTTTAGTCTCAGTGATTTTCTTCCATTCCGTCCTTTCCTTACTCATTTTTCTCCACCCTCTTATTCCCATCGTCTGGATATCTTCCTCAACGTCTTCAATCCATCTTTTCCTTGGTCTTCCTCTGATTCTCCTACCTATTGGCTTCCATTCTAGTATTCTTCTAGGCAT
>Ga0131853_10021473_pt1 | contig 11713 bp, 9 predicted proteins | sample TergutLab28metaG_FD_92764 | JGI IMG/M metagenome (GOLD analysis project Ga0131853, IMG submission 92764) | Labiotermes labralis P1 segment gut microbial communities from Petit-Saut dam, French Guiana - Lab288 P1 (version 2) (version 2) | ecosystem: Host-associated > Arthropoda: Insects >...
CTCAGCAATTTTATATGGTATTATTTTCTGGGGTAATTCACACTTCAGTACTAACATTTTTAAAGTTCAAAAAAGGATAATAAGAATTATCACAAACACAGGTAGACGCAATTCATGTCGTCTGTTATTTAAACAATTACAAATACTGCCACTTCCTTCTCAATATATATTTTTATTAGTTGTTTTTGTTAACAAAAATAGAGAACTATTTCTGTCTAACTCTGAAATCCATGACATAAACACACGGTATAATCATGATCTACATTTGCCATCCACAAATTTAACATTGGTAAAAAAAGGTGTCCTGTATTCTGGAAGCAAAATTTACAACTGCTTACCACTGTTTTTATAGTTTAGATGAATACTATCAATGTCAATGATTAAGGTTCTTAGTAATTTTTAGTTACTTTTGCTTTTTTTTTTTATATCCTTTTACTATAAGTTAAATTATAAACTATAAGTTATTATGTAACATGTAGCATAACTTGCTCATATTATTTGTGTTACGATTAGCCTGTAAGTTGTTGTTGTGACAAATGTTTTGCACACTTCTGTATTCTTTCATGTATGAGTATGTATGACTTTGACTACTTCCATATCTGTAAAGATCTGATGGAAGGTAAATCAATCAATCAATCAATCTGCATGAAAGATATTAAAGAATAATCTCTCCAGTTAAATTGTGATGTATTTGGTATGCTCATACATTTTCCTGTGTATTACAGTATTACTTCCATGTACACACCTGGCCATTCTTTGTCCAGTTGACCTGGGGTTCAGGGTCTCCCTTTATTGTACAGGTAAGTTGAAGGTTTTCTCCATCATTTACTGTTAAATCTTGAAGCTTCTTGGTGAATTCAGGTTTACACATCAGTGAATCATCTGGGGGCACTAAAACAAAATGACAATGCAAAAGGCTCTTGCAGAACATGTCAATTGACTGAAATGATAATAATACTGATGTCACTCCTTGTATTTGCGTCAAGTAAATGAAAACAAGATGAATTTTCATTGCATGGGATCAAGATGCACTGCATAATGGACACCGTTATAAAAAAAGGAACATTCTGGCAGAACTATTTTCAAGAAGCAATTAGGAATTTGCAATTCTAAAGGTATATGAGGTAACTGCAATGGCTAGTATTGGTAATAATGTGGGAATTTAGTTGTAAAAAAAAATGCAACTTGTTGCTAATTGTAGGCATAACAACACATGCTTGTGGTTCCCTATTTGCAGTACCTCATACTTCTCTTGTATGTGATCATCTAGGATAAAAACATACCTGAACCCTTGCAGATTGAATTAATATTAGGCACACAAGTTCCCAAAAATGTAAGCTTAAAGCAGAAAAAAGAAGAAGAAGTCACATAACATAGCCTTCATTCTGTGATAAACATGGATTGGTTTGACAGCTTCAGTTGGCCATATTATTCATCTCTAGCTCCATTTTAAATTTGTAGTTAATGCTTGTATAACCAAACATCCCTTGCCACGTATGATTCACCTCGTCTTTGAAACTGTTTGAAGGAGAGCTACAGAAGATACTGTTGCAGATGGTTCATGTCCCTGCACCCTCAGCTGCTCACATAGGCAGTGTGAACATTCAAGTCCCTCATCCCAACAGGCAAAAGTCAAAAGGAACCTCACAGTGGTGAAAGCAGTGATTTAAAAGAAACAGCTATCAGCTGACAAATTGTTCCACTGACTACCATTTCAAAACTTGAGACTTTCAAGACAAAAGTCATGAAATGGACACACTCAGTTCGCTGAATTAAATTTGTTTGACAGGTTTATCTGTCATTAAATCATGAGAAGAGGGGGGATGGGAAAAACACCCTCTTGAAAACCACTTGCCTTAGCTAAGGAAATAATTCTTCCTAGCAGAGAAAAAAAAAATCTTGAACCCAGCATTCCAGTGCCAACCAATAAGGGAAGTTAAACACCGCCCCCCCCCCAAAAAAAAAAACTTAAAATTGAAAAAATGGTTGTTCCTCAATACCAGAACAACCAATGGTATTCAGTGACACATGAAACCATATCACATACATTTTGGCTGACGAGTGTAATTTTACTCTGGTACTTGATTTAACCAGGGCAGATGTATTGATAGGTGTGTTATTACTATGAAAACAATTTACCACAAAACTGTTTCAATTTTGATAACTCTAGTAAAGTTTTCAATGGTAATAGAAGTGTAAAACATCCATGCACCAACATTGTAATATATAACTTTGAATATAATAAACAGATATACATCTGTAACCTGCATTTACTTGTATAAGGTTATTTATTACGTATCTATAAGTAACACAAGTTGACTCATTGAGCACACCTGTTTTCTGAGAATGTCTCCTACCACCTAGCTAAAACCAGCAATGTGCAAATAGAAGAAGAAAAATGGTGACAGGCACACATATCAATGCATACAGTGTGAGACCGTCCAATTGTACTGCCAACATTGTGTACTGGAAACATTCCATTATTCTTCATCAACCATTCACACAAGGTCACACAGTCTGGCCTATCAACAGCATTGTCAAATACACAACAAACATACAGAAACTTGACATCATGTATATCTGTGCTCATGCATGCTTATGGCAATCACAGTTGAAGGGCAAGACAGCACAAAAGAAGGAGCAACCTGTAGCTGGAAATTATGTTACAGCAAACAATTTTTTTTTCCACCACTTGAATTACACTTATACAACAAAACATTATTAGGTATAATTGTATACAGCTCACAAAAAACAACAAAATTAGACTTAAACTTACCCAAGTGGCCAACAGTGACTGAAAAAGCATGTACAAAAAAATTACATACGTAAGAAAAACATTAGTACAGAACGGAAGACAGGAATGTCCAGCAGCTCCAACTGAATCCCCTAACAATTTGCAGCAACCAAATTTTACAGGGGCATTTTACTGCTATGTCTGATCTAAGCAAACTTTATGACAAAGAATATCAGCCTAAATGAATGAAGTGAAATATCAGACACAAAATACAACAGCACAGTTACTTACATATTAGTTCTTTGGTTGCACTACGTGACCTTGATGGACTGCCAGTTGCATCCAGTTTGCTTCCATATTTTCTGATAGTGCGCTTGTCAGATGTGTCTGTAGTACTTTCACTGCTGACTGCAATTGTCGCTGCAGACTATAAAAAAAAGTATTTCATTGTTTAAGTAACGTTAATGTACAGACTATATGAAATGACCATTAACACAATGTCAAATATATCAAACCCTTTTACAATATGTGCTACTGTATAAAACTGTATGCAAACAATGACAGAATGAACACAATGAGTGTTGAAGAGCTTGTTCTTGTATTTACAAGTTTAAAATACCTGTAAGTCTTCATTTGGAGCTCAAAGTGAATACAGAAGAGATTTTAAACTTTATAAAACATCGGATGTTTCAAAACCTTTTTGTCAAAATGTGACACTGATTGAATCTGTACTTCCTTAGACAGTGGTATATTTTACCTTGTAACTGCCATGTGTGGAACTACTGTATTGGTTAGATGACGATTTGGTTGTACTGCTGTAACTTGATTTTCTGACTATAACTGGCGGGGGTGCTGGTCTACTGGGTTGTTCAATATATCGGCGGTCTGTAGAAATGATATACGTGAATTAATATGGCATGAAACACATCAGAGGTTGCTTTAAACATGGGAGTTTGTTAGAGATAGTTAAAGTAAGAATATATAAAGTGTTTAACTAAAATATGCAAATGGGATTAATTAGCCCAGCAGAAGAATAAAGTAAATGAAAGCAAATAAAAGAGTCAGAAGTCAGTATCATGTAATCAGCTAGTTACTTTTATGTACTCTCTGCAGTAGCTCCTTCAATATTATCACAACAACACTAAATTATCCATTCTCACTAAAGTGTGTGGGTAGCTCACAATCTTAGGAAATACCCCAAAAATATCTTCCTGGATGTGAAATATGCCAATGCATTGTTTTAAGTTAGCACAGTAAGGTTTATGCATTAGTAACATATTTATTTTTGGATGACTACAAATCTGGAATATTACCACTCAGCTAGTACCATTTTCTGCAGTATCAGTGCAGCCAACAGTCTTTTTAAAGCCAATGGAATAAACTGGCACATGATATCCTGCTGTAAAATTTAGTTGTGCTTTCAATCTGATACTTTAACATAAAACTGAACAGTGTATATCATTAAGCAACCACGTCCTGAAAATACACTGTACTTTAAAGTAAATGGATATAAAAATTCATAAAATGAGAATCCATAAAATTCTGCATGGATAAAAGTATCACAGTGGAGGGGGGGGGGGGAGGAGGAGGAAAGAAAGTGAAAGGACAGATATAAACAGAGAGAAGAGACCAAAATAAAAGTTGAAGAAAGTGAAGTTATTTTCAATTTGAAACAGAAAGAAGTATGCTTAAGTGCCAGAAAAAGCTATCCATGTATGCTCACTACCTCATACTCTACAATGTTGTAATATGCAATGCACTCTACTGGGGATGCACATGTACAATTTACAGAATAAGTGACTTCTAACCATATAAATTAGAACTACAGAATGCAACCGACAAGTTACTGATAATGCAGCATGACAGCTTAACCCATTGTGTGGGAATGGTGTGTGTGATATCTGAGAAGAAAAGTGGTCACACAAGCAACAGTGCATCTGGTCCAAAAGCTTTTGATTGTCTCCATACTTCTACCTGTAATTTACAAATGGCAGGAACATGAGCTTTCCGAATCATGTCACTACACACCTTAATGCCAATATTTCGATACTGATACACCACTTCTTGGGTTACCAAGCATCTGATGGGTCAAAAAAGCTACAAAGCAAATTTAGTAATTGCCCACTTCATGCGTAACAGAAGAGACCATTTCAATCCCACACAAGGAATTAATATTACAGGGTGAGTGGAATAAAAACTGAAAATTATATTCTTAAACTAAATGGGTAATATAGTTCAAGCAGACTTAAGGACATTCAAGTTCTTAAAATGGAGGACCTGAAATTATAATTTTTTGACAATGTGACATGTTTAATTTGTCATGAATGTATAAACACACCACTAGGTTTGGAAATAATCTGAAATCAGCAAAATTTTTGGAATACATTCTGCATTATTAATAAAAAAACTGTGAAGTCTTCTTGTTTCTAAGCACTATGCCATGAACACATATAAGTATAGGTACATCTCCCACACATTCTTAAATTTACATTCATTGCAAGTGCATGGTCATCTTCATGATCCTGTGTGGATGTGGTGTCAAAGAGAAAACACTTGTCCTTGCCAGGAACTGAACTCAAACTGTCTAGTTCCTAAGCAGTTACTTTATTGACTGAGCTACTTCCATTCCTAATGCTACAATTAATATTTTATAATTAACAGTTAACACATACATAAATATTCTAAAATTTAATACAGACCTACATACGAAATTACTTTTAAGGCCCAGTATGTACTGGAGATGCCTATGTACAGTGTAGCCAGCAGATTCAGAAGGCACTATTTTTTTACACATCAAGGCAATAATTACCAGTAAGTGACTGAAATGTTCATTAAAGACTGTCGCATCAGTATAAGCAATGACATTTGTGTCTAACATAGAATGACATTCACTCAATTGATAATTCAGCATTATTTTATGGTTAGCTTTATTTCAACTGTAGGCCATCACTTCTCACAGCACACTGAAGTTAAAAAGACACAGTTTTGCATTTTCTGACTCAAACTGATCTTGGTGAGTCCACTGCATTTACACCAAGCAATGTGGTGTAAAGTTGTAGGGTGAGTACATTTAGAAGGCATTTTTATGTCACATATTTCCCTATTGATAATGCCCTTGTGTAAGTCACATTCTGACTACTACGGTCACAATAGAAGTTGGGAAGATGTTCTGTGATCTATGAACTGCAGTTGAAGAAACTGGTGAACATGGAGTGTAAAGCATAGCATAGCCAGATTTTGGAATGCTAACAATTTAAAATAACACCTGATTTGCTCTAAGAATAAACACATGACCAATGACAACAGATTGTGGAGTGGGTGCGAATATTATGGAAGCTTGTCATATGATGGGCACAAGGCTAACAGTTTATATAGTTCTGAACTTGATGCGGATGAGGGGTCCATATAACAACACTACAAAGAAATTATGTAGCTTGAATAGCCTTAGCAAATATACTACTATGGAAGAAGTAGTTAATGGTGAACAAACAGAATGAAAGGAAAGAGTTCTAAAGATAACCAAACTATATTCCAGTAAACAAGCTAAACTAATATTAAGATGGTAGTGGGTTACCTCCAGAGTACATCAACTTATTAGCTAATTCTGCTTGCTCAGCACTTTCTCCAAATCCTACGAAAGGAACAGAAGAAACAACTGATAATAGAACTGTAACAATAAATGAGCACACCTTTTAGCACTTACAGTTACATTATAATATAAAATTAAAGTGCCGTAATTACTGTGCTAAAAGAGGAAAATTTCAAATACAAAGGGAAAATGGACTGAACTGTGTTATGGCTCCTTGTAACTGCCACAACTGTTCTAAAGCATATACAATTCCAATGAAGTTGGAACAGCTATATGACACTGTAAAAATATAAAATAACTCACTAACAAGATAATTCTATTAGGTCAGAGTTCCAAAAACTAACTGTGAAGACACTCCCAGATATAAGTGTCACATTACTTCAGTATTTAAGGCACTTCCTGCTATCAGGATTGGAGTACCAGCTTCTACTTACAGATAATAATAACAAGCATGCTGACAACTGAATTTCTAACGCTTGTTTTAAATTTTCGAATTTAAAGTGCATACAACCAGACCAGCACAAATAGGCAACTCTGTCTTATTGCAATATACAACGTACTTTCATTTTCAGATTTGGGTGGGGGTGGGGACAAAATAAATAAAGCCCATTTCTCTCCTCATTTTCAATAAGTACATGTTTATACTAATGGGCTGGGTAGCTCAGTCAGTATAGTGACTGACTACGGGCTGAAAGGTCCGGGATCGAATCCTGGTGGGAACGAGATTTTTCACCCATCCAGACCAGCCCTGGGGCCCACCCAGCCTCCTTTAAAATGGGTACCGGGTCTCTCCCAGGGGTAAAGTGCGGCTGGGGCGTGCTGCTGACCACTCACCCCCTTCTAGTGCCACGGTCATGTTAGGGTAGAGCTATACCTCTACCCACCCTCTGGGCCACACGAGGCCTGTAACGGGATCACTTTACCCTTTTTATCTTTTACGTGTGTATATTAAAAGAAGTAATGTATAATGTTATGTACTCACATTTACACATTACCCTATTATACATACATAAAATGCTGAACCACACTGCAAACAATGCAGTGTAATGTTCAGAATATGAACTACTTTAGTATGTTATATGTCCATTCACTGACGAATTTAAATCTCTCTCCTTCCAAGACAGATATCATCCCAAGATAAATTTGTGAAAATTATCTTTCCTTTTTTTTTTTTAAAGAAAAATTCATGCATCAACTGAAATATAACCCAATATATAAGACAACAAAATCATGAGTACCACAACTCCTACCTTCTAATTAGGACGTGGCAATTATGTGAATTACAGTCATGAAAGTATAAATTTCAATATATCTAGCAAGAGTACAGTAGACATACCTTCAACAATAACTACGCAGCTTGTCTCATCAGAGCCATGTATGTTGGTTGCCACACAGCGATACTTCCCAGAATCTTCAGGTTTGCAGTCCACAATTTCCATTGTAACCAACCCATCAGCATGTGTCATGTTGTATTCATACTTCGTCAGTTCCCTCTTCTCTTTGAACCATTTTACCTGTTAACACAAACATCATACTTATCTCTGCAGTGTGCTGACATATTTGTTTACTACATGCCAGTAAGAATTACAGTAACGTGCAGAACACATTTACTGAACCCAATATATTATGCACAGCTTAAGTGGGATAGTCTAATCATCAACAGTGGTCCCCAGTGTGGTGCCCATGGCCACCATGGCACTTGCCAAGGTTTTTTGAGTGCCTGCATGTTCTTAGAGAGAGAGAGAAAGAGAGATTATAATGAACAATCTGTCTCAAATGAAAGGCTTTACCAAGTCAGTCACAGTAAAATCAGTCACATATGAAGCTGAAGTCTCCCACACATATCCCAAGCAGGGAAAAAAAAGGCAGATGAGTGTAATTTTCCCTTCACCATTTGGGATTTGAAGAGATTATAGAAGGCGTGGCCATCTAACCCGGTATATAAAGAGTGGTTCAATAGGGTCAGAGCAGCAGTGCTGTTAGTGACTGGATTGGATACAGGGAGACACTTGGGGGGGGGGGGAAGGAAAATAATACTAGTAATGAATATGGAGAAAGGGTACACACTCAGAGGAACACACCAGAGATAATTAAGAAATCTGGATACACAGGCCATAGATAAAAATATTATTAATACTACACTCAATGAGAACCCCATCACTTCCAAGACCAGGGGTTCCAGCATGTTGAAGGACCACGTAAGATGCAAACACTCAACAAATTACTCACTCAGTCATGTAAAACTTACTGTTGGAAGCGGTTTTCCACTGAGACAGCAGAGCAGTTTACAGGTTTGTCGAACCTGCATTACTCGAGGTCGCAAAAGGAATGTGAAGACTGGAGCAGACTCTTTATCCTCTTGCCACAAGTTGTAGCCCAGTGGTTCACGACGACGCACTGGCTGTACTTCTGGTCTGTACTGTGGCACAGCCTTTGGAACGGCTGCAAAATTAATAGGAATATCATGACTGTTCGCCAGACACTAATTTTCTTGTCACTTAAGAGCAACACAAAAAGTAAGAGAAATTTCATTCTTGCTCATGATGAAAAAAATATCCTACTTTCCTTTGTACATTACATGAACATATGCTATGAAATCTTTCTTACTGCCATATGTCTCTACAGTTCATACAGGCAAAATATTTGTGTCACTGAGATATATTTATTGTAAATTACGACTCAGTAAGTCTATGACAAAGTGCATATATTGTCTATCCACCATTATTTGGCATCAAATTTATCTCATGCACACCACACTCAGTCTGATTCATGAGTGAAAGCTGTAGTTTTTAATGTTTGAATATTCCACATCGTATACATGATGAAAGTTATGTTGGCACTAAACAACTTACGCTGAACATTAAGGAAAACAACTTCTTCCCTGTAACCATAATGGTTCTCTGCACGGATGATGTATTCTCCTCGATCCTCAAGTTTCACTCGATTGATTATAAATGTGAAGTCATCACCAGCGTAACGTTTCATGAACTTCACACTTTGCTTTAGCTCAGAATTATTGTGGTACCAAGTCAGTGTGGGTGTAGCAATTGCTATGACACGACAGGAGAACTTGGCACTCTGCCCTTCATAAGCAAATGCACTCTGTGGCTTTATCACAAACCGTGGGGCAGCTTGTCGTCGATCTGGAATATAATTTGGATTTCAATGAATTTACGAACAAACACATAAGCATACAAATATTACAGCATTTCACTGATTATAGTGGGCATGAATTAAATGTTTCTTTATACTTTTGGTTATCTGAAACAGATGATAAATGTGAACATATTTTGGTCTCATGTCTACAATCACAAAAAACAGACATGTGAAGAGTACTGATAAAAACGTGCTGATAAACATGGCTGTGGAATAAACACTTATTTATAGCCATGTGTCAGCAAATTTATAAACTTTTACACTCTTCTGACAATAACACTAGCATTGAAACTTGGACAACTGGCTTTCTAATGTGACGTGTCTCACAGGGAGAGAGGAGTGCTGTGCCCATGTGCTGCTCCATTCTATGTCCACCAAAAAAGGACACAAAATACCTATAATAATTCATTTCACAGTACCAGGTACGGAAGCTCTCGATTAATGTTTTCTATAAAGTGGATGCTTGGCATTCCATACCAAGATGCTTTCCATACTAGAGGTAGGAAGTGCACAGCTCAGGAACACTGGTGTTGACAGTACACTGTTTGTGAATCTAGAAGTTGATATACACACAATCTACGTGTATACTGTGGACAGTTAGAAGCATTAAAAGATCCTGTTGTATGTCTGCTTTGAGACATACTGCAAAATGCAAGGGAAATGGAGCACTCACATGTTTATAATGAAGTAAACTGTCAGTCTACAATAACAATGATATGTATCAACTGTTTGAAAAACTCCCAAAATTTGTTTGTAATTAACATGGGAAAATAATTAGCACTCATGAAGATGGAACAAATCTCCACCACGTTAGACAATTTAAAACGACTAACTTCGACAGTGGCTGCCAGATGAAATAGATGCACAGCAACTATGCAATTACCCAAAAATGGGTTACAATTACAACTAAAGAGTATTTCTTACCGAATGATGAGTCATAAATACGATATTTGTCAACCAGCAACTTTCGCAATGAGCTGTATTCAGCCAGTCGGCCAATGGGGAGAACGAATTTGTCCCAGTCTGAATACTTGGCCCGTATCTTGTCCCGCATGTTAGTGTAACGGGAAGAGCTGATGACATCGGTGCGATTACTGTGATCACCAGTCAGCCAGGGATGAAGCAGACATTCATGTGCTGTCATGCGTTTCCTGTTCAGTAAGAACAACATGAACACCTCAGTCTGAAATGCATGCATGCTACTGCATAAATGTAACTTCCCTGTCTGCCACAGTCCTAACACGGATGTAAAAGAGACCACCAAAAGACATGAAATTTACTCCACAGCCCTTCCATGATATGGTAGCCATTACTGTTACAGTAACATACTGCAGTAGAGTGTTTGGTTGTGATTCAAATCCTTCTTCATTTTTTTAATTATATGAGTAAATTCAATTTAACTTCAGAGTCATTTCTTCTTAAAAGTTTTAGCTACTCCAGTACTAACAAAAACACAAATTTTCATCCAGCAAACAGCTACTTACTCTTTGTTCTTTACAAGCAACCTTCTAATAAAGTCTTTTCCTTCCTCTGAAACATTAGCAAAGGCTTCTTCATCAAAGTCCCAGTCACAAGCTTTGACATTCTTCAGAGTCTCTATATCATTTTCACCAGCAAATGGTGACAGACCACTCAACCTGAAAGCAAGGACAAAGGTAAAAAATATTTATAAATCAGTAGTTCTCATAATGCAATTATAGTTACACTGCCAATCATAAGGAATATGCAGTTAGTTCTATTGACAGACAATGACAACATTCCACTGGGCAGTTAATAAACCTGACCATGATTGGTTTCTAATAATGATACTGAGTCACATTTCAAACAGAAGTTCTTGTGGAATACCTTTGTCTTGCAGCTTGAAGTTGTTGTGGGAAAATGAGAAGTCATACTACTGAATTATACTGTGAATCTCATATAGTCTCAGACTGGAACTCCAGGTTTAAGATGGTGGGATAAAAGCACAGGACTTTTGTGGTTCTAAAAACAGACGCTTCAGAGACACCAGTTTACGGGAACAGCCGTTGAAGGGTTTTTTGGACTATCAACACACAGGTGTAGCCAATTATGAAGTGTTAACATGAAAAGGGATATGTCACACACTGTTACTGCTGAAGTAATTAAGGCTTTCAAACAAGAAATTAGTTCTGACAGGTAAACTAAAATATTCACTTGCCATTTTTGGAAGCATTACAATTTATTCATTTTAAACACTCTTTTGTTATTTTAAAAAA
>Ga0131853_10021474_pt1 | contig 11712 bp, 8 predicted proteins | sample TergutLab28metaG_FD_92764 | JGI IMG/M metagenome (GOLD analysis project Ga0131853, IMG submission 92764) | Labiotermes labralis P1 segment gut microbial communities from Petit-Saut dam, French Guiana - Lab288 P1 (version 2) (version 2) | ecosystem: Host-associated > Arthropoda: Insects >...
AGTCCCATTACAGACCTGGACAGGCCCAGAGGGTTCCAGGAAGTTAAGGTTCCCAGATTTCGTGACAACGGCACAGGATGGTGGTAGGTTGTCAGCCTTACGCACCGGCCGCCTTTACCCCCAAGAAATACTCCTGGTACTCATTTTTGTTAGAGGCTGAGTCGACCCCAGGGCCATAGTGCGATCGGAAGGATTTTATGTCAATGAAAAATCCAGTGACACCAGCTGGGATTTAACCAGCGACCTTCCAATTTGTAGCACAGCACCTTAACCACTGTGCTAACGCGGCCCCCCTTAAAACAATAAGTGTTACATATTCTGAGTGTCCGTCTGTATGATTGCCTTAGTTATCCGACATGCCAATCGGTAAGAAGAAGTCAGCGAGATATTATCATAAATCTACGTAGGTCTTCGTATAAAGTACCCATTCTTGTCAGATTTTAATGAAACTTGAACCTTCCCGACGTATTGTCGAAAAAAAAGTCCAATATCAAATTTCATGAGTGGAAGCTGAGTTGTTCCATGCGGACAGTTAGACGAACGGGCTGGCATGAAGATAACAGTCACTTTCCGCAGTTTTTGCGGATGAACTAGGAAACTATCAGTTTTTGCCGCAGGGTGTATTTATGTGTTGGTGCGGGCTGGACGACAGACGTACCGTAGGAGTTCCGGCTATGGGCCCCACCCAGCTACCTTTTTAAAGGTTGCCGGCTACTCTTGCCTTGTGGTAAACGAATGGTAGTATCGCTGCGTTGCGTTAACTGACTAGTGTTTACAGATGAGGCGGGGTGTGTTTTCTGTGACGTGGGGACTGAAGTTTTACGTTTTGTTGAGATGAACTGCTTCAGAGGGTTAATCAGGGTATGCAAGTTTACAGTACTGTACACAAATTACTTCTTTTTTCCCCATGTTTGCTCCTGTAACAGCGTTGTACACACCCATGTCTAACGTAAATGTCAAAGGGTCTGTCTCCTGTTGTCGTATTTCACTGTGTTTGATGTAGAGTGGTGAGCGGCCTCTAACTGATTCCTTTCCCAGAACACGCAAACACATAAAAAGCGTTATTTTATCAAACCTAGTATACAAACGGCTCTCTCAGAAGTAATTTAAGGTAAGGTCGAATGTGTGTTTAAAGTTCGTTTCAAATTTTGACGATGTTAAATGTTAAGGGCATGTTTCAAGGTAGGCAGTGCAAACAGAGGTCACTTGTTCGCGGTTTGTTCCTACATTATTCTCTGCTTTTCGTCAACAAGCCCTTTTTGTGACAGATATTTTGTAGTGGCTTTCTTTAGGAAATGTGGAAAGTTTTAATAACTGCTTGTGAAAGCAATCCCATTACAGACCTGTACAGGCCATGAGGGTTCCAAGAGGTTGAGGCTCCCCGATTTCAAGACAGTCGGCACAATAAGGTGGTAAGATTGTCAACCCTAAGCACCGGCCGCCTTTACTCCCAGGCAATATTCCTGGTACTCATTTCTTTTAGAGGCTGAGTCAACCCCAGGGCCATAGTGCGACCGGAAGGGTTATGTAAATGAATTCCAATGACATCCTCGGGAATCGAACCCGCGACCTTCCGACTTGTAGCACGGTACCTCAACCAACTGAGCCACCACGTGCCCCCAACAACTGCTTGTAAGGAAAGTAATGGAAGACCACGGTTTATGTCTCAGGGACGTAGAAGACTGCAAGGGACAGTACGTGTTACATTGAAAGCACAAGAAAAGAAACGGGATCAAGTACAGTCACTGTCAGTTTCAACGCAACGTTTCTTGTTGTACAGGAGAATTTATCAGTCGAGCTGCATGCTTCAAGCTGAATCAGGTAATCTTCAAGCTCAGCTATAAAACATTCAGTATGTTTTATAGCTGATCCTGAAGATGGCCTGATTCAGGTTGAAGCATGTAGCAAGATTGATTAATGGACTCTACTGTCTAATAAAAATTTTCGCGTTTAGACTGACAGTGACTGTACTTGTTCATGTCATAGGCACGCAAGGGGATGTCACCTGTAAAGGAAAGAAGAAAGAAAGAGAGGTTTGAATTTTATGAAGTTGTGGCACAGTGCCTTCTTTTGTGTGGAGGTGAAATTTGGTGACAAAGAATAAGATTTTCATTATATTCAAACTGTCAAACCTGAAGGTCTCGAAGAGCATAGGTGTAAAGTTTGAGTCATGATTAACCCTTTAAAGACGAAGCGCAGACTGCTTTATTTAAAGACCCAGTCCGTACCGCGCTGTAAACACTTTTCATTTCGGTTATAAAAACCAAACAGTTTATACTGTAAGTGGCACAAGTCGCTGTTTGTTCTCAGATAAACACAAACCACATAAATACAGTGTGGGCAGAGTGTACAGTTGTTGAGTGTTAAACTTGTTAGTGCATCACGTGACCAGTAGGCTTTAAAAGGTTAAGAACTGGATACATACGGAAGGAACCGTCGGCTGTATTTACTCCAAAGTAAGCGGTAATGCAATTCTGTTCTCTCGTCCACATGCTTGGTTTTGCTGTGTCAATTGCCGTTGTTAATTCGCCGTCATTCCGCGGCAACTTCTCCTACACTTGGACTTACCGGACGAGGCTAAACACAAGTTTGCAGGCGTTGTTGACTTCTCCTGATACCCGCTGTTCACAGCCAGGTTGTTGTTGCCGCTTCGTAGATGATCATTAAAGCCGTACTTGGAGACAGTACGGAACAGTCTGTTGGTTGTAGCTCAGAATCTATAATTTTTTTTAACAGGTAGTGGTTTTTGCGAGATTTCAGATTCCCATTCTTAAGGATATTGTTACTTCTCTTAACCGTTTGACGCCTAATGTCAACTATAGTGGTCGTACCGCACCGCTAACCTCTGAAGTTGCATTTTGTATATTTATTCAACAAATATAGGTATTGAATATTTTAAACATGGTATATACTCTCCGTTTTTTCTCTTCAAAATGCAGTTTGTTTAATAATTTTAACTTATTTGGTTCCTGTATTATTCACATTTTATATACAGGGTGTGCTAAAATTAAAAAAAAATAATTCCGGCGCCAAAAGGTTAATCGAGTCGAGCTCTCCGGGCGGCTAGCGGCTGGATAATTGCGTTTCGCTTTCCCTGTAGAAGTCTGTATGCTACCCGGTACGTGTTGCAGTTTAGCATGGACCGGTTCGTGTGCCCCCCAGCTGGCTTGAGGTACCTGCATGGGTACAAGACGCTGTACTTGCTGTGCTTGAGAAATTTGAGGCTCTTAACACCGGTGAGTGTTGGAGAGTACGGTGTTCCGGAATGTGACGCCATGTAATTTGATAGGTTATTATTAACCCACATCCAAGCAGGCCGCAATCTTGGTCTTCTTCAGCTTCAAACGGCCTGCAATAAGCGGCGCGTCGCTGGAACAAAAAAATTGTGTAAATTTTGATTTTGTGGATTCAGAGAGAAGATAAATTGTGTAACAGGGGAATGAAATGTTAGATACTGAGATTCTCCTTGTTTATAGTCCGCTAGGTGCAGAAGACATTTGAAAGTGCAACCATTTGCTTGTCGTCGTTTGAGAGCTGTGAAGGACAAGCTTCTTGCTTCTCCTGACGACTTATACATATCGTACTAATGATAATGATAATGATGATAATAAGAATATACTGTGCGAGACAGTTTTTAATGAGTATCAGAAGCCGGTTAGGACTCTGTGAACGAGATTATTGCAAGTATCTTGTCTATGCCGCAAATCAAACGCTGACCGTCCGGCCCGTAGGCTGCTCACTATCTGGAAGGCGTCCCGTCTCCTGTGGATTCGAGATGCTAAACATGAAGTACACTGGACGCGGTGGCTGTGTGACTTTTCTGGGCGATCTTTCTTGCGGTCGCGCTGACAGAAGCGTAGGTGTCGGACGGAAGGTGTCAGACAGCTGCGCTTTATTCGATGCAAGGTCAGAGCAAAGTGAAACCGAACTCTGAAATAAAAGGTCCGTCAAGGACATCGAGTATGGCTTTTAAATGCCAGCTGACGACGAAACTGTGTGCAACCCGAAGTAATACGTCTGGGAGCACGATACATATGATGTGTATGTTCCGATGGATTAGGTCCGTTGGCTTTGGTACAGCCAGATGAACTGGTGAGACGCGTTGGTAAGAAGACTGTGCTTCTACTGCGGTTACTGATTGGGTGTTTTGTCTGGTTAATGATCATGGCTGGTTATTTCCAACGCAGTACTTGTTGTCCATAGAACGGTCTGTTAAGTAGGCACTAAGATAAAAACCAACTTATAATCCACCATACACAACATGTGTTCATTGTAAGTGCCAAAAGCTACATGTTTCGGCTAATCAGAAAGCCATCGTTGGGCTGTGCAGTAAAGAGAATAAGAGAAATTTACAACTAAAATTTTGCTGGGCTGAGATGTAAAATATATATATATAAAACGGTAAAGTGATCCCGTTACAGGCCCGGTGTGGCCCAGAGGGTGGGTAGAGGTATAGCTTTACTCTTCCATGACCGCGGCACTAGAAGGGGGTGAGTGGTCAGCAACACGCCCCGGCCGCACTTTACCCCCGGGAAAGACCCAGTACCCATTTTACAGGAGGCTGGGTGGGCCCCAGGGTCGGCCTGGACGGGCGGAAAATCTCGTCCCCACCGGGATTCGATCCCGGACCTTCCAGCCCGTAGTCAGTCGCTATACCGACTGAGTTACCCAGCCCACTCACACACACACACACACACACACACATGTATGTGTATATATATATTATATATATATATATGTACGTATATATGTGTGTGTGTGTGTATTATATAATAACATTTGGAGTGTTGATCTGTACCTTGTATGCTGTTGTTTTATCTGTCGTGGGAGGTGATTTAGATATGAACCTAACACAATTGTTTGTAGGTGTAAGAAAAAAGCCATCCCTGTACAGGCCTGTTACAACCCCATAGGGTTCCAGGAGTTTGAGGCTCCCAGATTTTCAGACAGTCGGCACATGAAGGTGGTAAGGTTGTCAGCCTTACGCACCGGCCGCCTTCACTCCCAGGAGATACTCCTGGTACTCATTTCTGTTAGAGGCTGAGTCGACCCCAGAGCCATAATGCGGCCGGAAGGATTATGATAATAAAAATTCCAATGACACCATCGGGAATTGAACCCGCGACCTCCCGGCTTTTAGAGCAGTGCCTGAACCAACCCCGCGACAGAGTGCCCCCGCCACATGGTGCCGAACCAGCAGACGATGACATTTTTATGTGGCAGTCGGTATATGTACGATGGACATGCTTTTCATTGCCTGCTTATGAGAATCATTTTGTCGTCCCCATTAAAGAGAAGAGAGTAAGGAACGAAAGTACGTTATATCGGTGGGTGGAGTCAGTACCTCAGTCACAACCATGAGTCATTTTGTTAGGTATGAAATAGGAGATAGAAATGAAACAGGCGAAAGTTGCTGAGAAATCTGCTGATGTTGATTATACATAAATATCGACATTTGTTCTATATGAGGCGGAGCAGATAAAAAATTCCGAGCGCAGCATAAAATTGCAAGTAATGCTTACCCTTTATGTGAATAGTTGTGTGTGTTGTTTCGATAGAAGTGGGTCGAGTGGGTTCTGTCTAATGAGCAGTCACTACCTTCGTAATTCGAAGATCAGTTATGTTTGAGCCATCAATCTCGGAAAATATTCCCACGTTTAACTGGTGGCTTGAGAGGGTTTGCCGTCTTAGACTGTCATTAAGATTGTAGAGTTCGTATTTGAATGCATCTGATTTGAAATTTTGGGAACTTTTGAATCAAACTGTATACAACGGTGCGTAGAATGTACTAGGTCTCTCCATTCCTATAATAAAACCAACTAGGTGCACTAATTCCTGAAATTTATTTTTAGAATGAATCTCTACATGTTTCGGACAGTTCGTCTGTCCATCGTCAGGAGGTTTTCACTGTACACACAACAATGGTATATGTCATACAGGTTTGCTGACAGCTTGCGAGCAGGATCAGGACGGTTCCTTCCAGATCCTGCTCGCAAGCTGTCAGTAAACCTGTATGTCATATACCATTGCTGTGTGTACAGTGAAAAACTCCTGATGATGGACAGAGGAACTGTCCGAAACATGTAGAGTTTTATACGAAAAGTAAATTTGAGAAATTAGTGCATGTAGTTGGTTTTATTATAAGAATTCATCACAATGCACGGTCACCTGAACGTCAAATAAGTTTCCCCACTAAGTAACGAGGCCGCGTTTATCTCCTGACCTTGACTTTTGATTTCCAGGTGTGTCTGCACTTACCGACAAACCGTCCTGCATTCACATGCAAACCGCTGTCCGTTACGCTGGCGAAGTGTCCAGTGATAATTATTTTTATGAACGGTTCTTTTTGCTAATTTGCCGTGGTTATGCTTATAGGCTTATTTCACTTCTTATGTGCTCAGCATGTTTCGGACATTAATATATCCGTCATCAGGAGCTTGCGACTGTTGGCTTCAGCCTGCAACACGGATATCACTCCAGCCCACCCACACCGAATCTCCAACACACGTCGAACCAAGAACAATACGACCAATGTGATAATTCAACAGCACAGTCGCAAGCTCCTGATGATGGATATATTAATGTCCGAAACATGTTGAGTACATAAGAAGTGAATTAAAATAGCAAGTGACATCAAGTTGGTCTTTCATTCATCAGCGATTAATAAGGTCTGTCTTGAAGCTAGTCTTGTATATCAAAGCCACCCATCGTGTGATGTACGTCTCATCGTTAGTACGTTTTGAATGAATTGTCAATAATAGAAACATCTTGACAATCTGGGTACAGGACGCAGAAGCCAGAAGTTACAGATAGTGGGGATGCTGCTTGTAGTTGCAACGCTTTCAAGTTGCGTTGTTCTTGTTACATTTAAAACTTGTCCTTATCGTTGTGTCCGTGACGGGTCGAATAGTGAGTGTGAATTAAGAGTGGTAGAATGTAAAGAATGGATTTGACCAGTTGGTTTGTATTGTTGACCCCTGCTCTAGAGGACACGTGTGGCCCATACGAGGGTGCGAGGAAATGAGACAAGATAGACATCCTATTGAGACGTGTACAGTTACACATACAGAGAATACCGCGAATAGCAACAGTAGCTGTACTATTGTACTGTATTATTGTTTATGCTTACGCAACATGTTTCGGAATAACGTAAAAGCCTTCGTCATTCATTAGTTAGAATATATGGGAGAAAGAATTTATAGCCAGGAAATTGTTAAATTTAATTAATATCTCAGGTTTAGATGGCCGTAAGTTTATCTGCCTCTATTCATTTTCATTGATGTGTTGATGTTTAACCTTTCGAAGCCTACTGGTTACGTGATGCACCAACAGTTTAACATTCAACAATTGTGCGCTCTGCCCACACTGTATTTATGTGTTTTGTATTTATCTCAGAATAAACAGCGACTTGTGCCACTTACAGCATAAACTGATTGGTTTTATAACCGAGATGAAAAGTGTTTACTGCGCGGTACGAACTGGGTCTTTAAATTGAAGCAGTCTGCGCTTCGTCTTTAAATGGTAAGTTGTATATTAAAAATCTGCGCTTCGTCTTTAAGGTCAATTTTATATTAAAAATAATGAGTGAAAATGCCTAATGTAAAAATGTAAACAACGTAAAAAATGTACGTCTATATGAATGTGTAATCTAGGTACCGCATATTAATTTTTGCATTTTTGCATTTCTCCTTTTGGTATATTATTAATGTGTAATTACGCATCAACATATCACATTTGCGGTTATGTGCATATATTACCTACTGGCATGTAAAATTGACATCTTGATAATATTCAACAGTCTGTTGGTTATAAGTTGTTAGGCGAACTTCGCCATGTCTGTCCGTCTCTCTGTCCGCATGGTACATTTCAGCTCACAATGGACGGATTTTCATGGAATTTGATATTTGAGCATGATTTCGAAAATTAAATTTTGATTAAAATTTGGCAAGAATAAAGAGTACATTGCGTTAAGACCTATGTACATTTTTGACAAATTAATGTCTCACTGATCTTCATGTTTATATCGTGCATCAATGACGATTAAAACGCTTTATTATCCAACAGATGCACAAATATATAATTCGTAAATACAATTAGAATTATTATAAAATATTTAAAATTGCTCCAAAATGTTTCGGATCACAAGGGATCCATCATCAGGGAGCTCTGTAAACTGCTTGGCTAAAATTACAGTAATGGTTCCATCTTGGAGCAATTTTAAATATTTTGAATATTTTATAATAATTGTAATGTATCTACGAATTATATATTTGTTCATCTTTTGGATAATAAAGTGTTTTAATGTCTCACTGAATTCTTCTTGAAGTGAAAAATGTTTCAGACGTGTTTGTAGAAGAAATAAACACACATTTTACGCTAATACATTTTTCTCAGAACATCGTGCCTTTTATGAGACAATATGGAGAAACATTGTAGGGCTAAACAGGCCGCAGCAGAAAAGATGTGATGTGCATTATGGTTAACGAAGGCAAGAACACAAGCACTCACCCATAATGTTGGGATTACTTTTTGCTTTTCCACGGCAACAGTGGTTACGCGAACGCTCCCCATTATTACGCTATACGTACGTTACCTGTCTTTGTTTTTAAATGTATTTTAACTGGTGCGTCGTAATGGAATTAAGCCGAAACATGTAGCACGAACACGATCGACAGTAAAATATTGTCTGATCTTTTGTCATGATTACGGACCACTCCCTATGTCTACATTGAGACAACACAGACTGTCTTCTAGCAGCCCATCGTTTGAGAAAATGTCTCCTTTTACCCGGCGAACGAATGGAAGGGTGTACAAAAACCCGCGTCTTATTTTACTTTGGATCGCATTGCTCTTAATGCAGGAATGGCTTTTGTCTCGAATTTGTTGGCTGGAGCTTTCAGGATACGCGGCTAAGTTGGGACCAGATGCAGAAACAGTAATAAAAGAATATGTAAGTAAAACGCACAAAGAATCGAATGGACGAAGAAAAGCCACAAGGAAGTAAAGAGAGGAAGGAAGACAAAAAATTTCGTGTCGTAAGGAGAATGAAAGAAGATCAGATAAGAGGAAATAGAGACGTGAATGGGAGAGGCAAAGGGAGGAGGTACAGTTAGGCAGATGTTCATTGCAGACTAAACTTTTAAAGTGTTAAATTGTAATATATTAATTACTATGCAATGTACGCTCAGGTAAAGGTAAAGGTAAAGCAATCCAATAGCAGGGCTGGAGAGGCCGTGAGTGTTCCAGGAGGTGGAGGCTCCCAGATTTCAAGACAGTCGGCACATGAAGTTGGTAAGGTTGTCAGCCCTACCCACCGGCCGCCTTCACTCCCAGAAAATATTCCTGGTACTCATTTCTGTTAGAGGCTGAGTCAACACCAGGACCATAGTGCGGCCGGCAGGATTATGTCAAATGAAAAATTCCAGTGACACCATCGGGAATCGAAACCGCAACATTCTGGCTTGTAGCGCAGTGCCTCAACCAACTGCGCCACCGCGTGCCCCATATACACTCAGGTCTGATGATAAATTGCAAATAAAATATGTCATATTAACTACCTTCCCTTTGCTGTTACGTATCCGTTATCGTTCTTGAAGCTTTTGTCAAGTAACCAAATATATGCGGCCCCTTTAGAGAAAAAAAATAAAGTCGAAGTACTCTCCTGTCTGACGCTTTCTGATTTTCGAAAGAGCAATGCTTTTCGAAGTTCCCCAGACTTCGCCTGTTTGTCCTTCTAATAACAGTAGTGTGTAGATAAAGATGAGTATGAAACTTTGATGGACTGCTATTAATAATAATAATAATTAATATTATTATTAACTGCAATTGGGTTGTTACCCGGTGGCAGTGGTTATTTTACATGTAAACAAAACATGAAATTTGTTACTAATAAATTTAAGTCGGGAGGGCTACATGAGAAGCATGTAGTGGCAACTTGGGATCTTGGGAACCATCTCAGCATTTGCTTTTAGACACAGGGAAAAAAAAAAAAAAAAACCTGTGTCGAGGTGGGGAAAGTGAAGTAATGGGAGAAAGAAACCTTTTGCCATTGACATTTTAAATCTTGACATGGACTGGCTGGCGACTGAACCCGGGCGTCGGCGGTGAGAGGCAAGTGATTAGACTCCTGAGGCATGGCACGGCTAGAGACCAAATTAACCTGAATTATATTCAAAGATTAAATTCGTCCCGGGCAGTGAACACATGCCGTCTTCATTATGAATATTAATCACTTCTGCAGTGTGAAGTGATCGAAACACATAAATGCATTGTGCGAACAGAAAGTGCTATTATTTATATTGAAACTGGTAACATATGACGTAACCAGTTGGCTTAAAATGATTCAGCGCAATTGGATCAGTAACGGGGCACGATTTGTTTTTATAATGAGTGTGTTACAGCATAGTATATCAGAGAGACCGACCGCCTTATGCCGGTGTTGCAGGAAGCAGGGGAAGGAGCTGTAGCACCAACAGCGGCCGTCCTGTCACTGTTGGAGATGAGGTCGCATTCTTGTCTGGGGCGGGCTTCTTCGTTTCCTGCTGCTTCCTTTCTTTTTGTTTGCAGGCTACGCACTGAACCACGTGTGCATCATGCACGTACACACATGTCGAACCTTTACATGAGGACCTCTTATAGTAGCATGTGTCTGGTAGAGTTCCGAAATAACAGCGTTTCTCAGACGCCTCCATCATTCTCTGTGTGTTTTTGACATTCTGCGATTCAAGTACCAGCATTGGTATTGTTGAAGATGGAAGTCTTTCAGGGATTTGGGGCTGTGACATTGAGTGTGTAGTCTCAGAAACCCCTCTTGTAAGACCTGTCTACCAGCGGTTGCTACTTTTGGACTAAGGTAGCCATAGTTTTCACATTTGTACCGTGCATCTTGATATTATCAAAGTTTTATTTATTTACCAACTGTTGCACTAGTGAGTTGTCTTAAAAAGCAATATTATAATTTATATTAAAATTTGCATTAAAATAGCTCCCACATGTTTCGGTGTTACAGTTACACCATCATCAGGGAGCGCATTAATTAGTGCTTACTGAAGACAACTCACTAGTGCGTCAATTGGTGAACATATAAAATTTTGATGGTAACCATAGAGTTCAGGTGAAGAGGACGTTGGATTGTTTGGAAACTAGAAATTGGAGCATGAAAATTTAAAATGTCGAATGGTTAAGTATGAATAAAGAGACAGCTTACAGGAAAATATTAAGGTGGATTAATGAAGATCAGGTAAGAGATTTAGGCAGATATTTAGACAAAATTAAGCACAAATACAGTTATCAAATAACTATTAGCTACCACCGTGACAGCCCAGTGTTAGTCGCAGGGTAGACCCAAGCATTGTCAGAGCTGAAATTAAATTATTATTATTATTATTATTAATACTGTTGGACTGTGTGACCTTGAATATGAAGGCACGACGATCCTTCGAAACGTCGGGAACCGTGCACTCCCTTCAATACACCGTCACGTCCGGGATTGCGCTACAACCCAGAAGGTCGCGGGTCCGATTCCCAATGGTGTCATTGGTATTTTTCGTCGACATAATCCTTCATACCGCACTACGGGCCTGGAGTTGACTCATCCTCTAACAGAAAACAGTACCAGGAATATTTCCTGGGGGGGGGGGGGGGGGGGGGGGGGGGGAAAATGGGCCGGGGGCGGGGGGCAGAAAATTTTACCTTTTTCTTGCCTCTCCACCC
>Ga0131853_10021475_pt1 | contig 11711 bp, 9 predicted proteins | sample TergutLab28metaG_FD_92764 | JGI IMG/M metagenome (GOLD analysis project Ga0131853, IMG submission 92764) | Labiotermes labralis P1 segment gut microbial communities from Petit-Saut dam, French Guiana - Lab288 P1 (version 2) (version 2) | ecosystem: Host-associated > Arthropoda: Insects >...
AGGCGTTTCCGACTGGCTTGGCGAAATGCGCAAGATGACCGAAACCTGGCTGGACAGCCAAATAAAGCTGCGGGAGTGGTGCCATTACCTCGCCGTGCGCGAAAAAGCCCAGGAAGCCGGAATCGTCACCGCCGCAAACGCCCTGGAAACAGGCGTCATAGAGATAGACGGCTTGCCGCGCGCGTTTCGCAAGGCCCTTTTCGCCGAGGTAAGCGATCGAATGGTCAAGGACGACGCCCTGCTTCAGACTTTTAACGGCCCGGTAATGGAAGAGGATATCCGCCGCTTTGCCAAAATGAGCGAGGATTTCGACAGCCTTACTTTAAGGGAACTGGCCGCCACGCTTTCGGCGCGGGCAGCAGAGGCTATGGACAAAACCGCCCTTGCTGAACAGGCTGCCATTCTTCGCCGGGAAATTGAGCGCGGCGCGCCGATCCGCGCCGGCGAACTAATGGGCAAAATCCCTGATCTTTTGCCCGAACTTTGCCCCTGTATGATTATGAGCTTGACGGCCGCCGCCCGGCTGGTTCCCAATGAAAGAGGATATCCGCCGTTTGATCTTGTGATTATGGACGACGCCTCCCTTATCCCCGCCTGCGAGGCGGTTGGCGCGCTTTCGATGGGCAACAACGCGGTCTTGGCCGGGGATATCACCCCGATTCCCCTTTCAACCGGATGGCTGGACGGCGATGTTTGCCGCCGGGAACACTCTATCAGCGTTCTTGAGGCGGCGCGCGCCCTTGGCCTGCCGGAAATTCGCCTTACCCGGCATTACCGTTCCCGCCACGAAAGTTTATTTGCTTTTGCCGGAACCCGTTTTTACAGCGGGGAACCGTTTGTCTACCCGTCTCCCATACTTAAATCAAGGATAACGCTTTTCCAGATAAACGGACATTACCGCCCGGATGCGCGGCAAAACGAGGCCGAAGCGGACAAAGTCGTTTCCGAAATCGCCACCCGGCTTCTCGACGAAAGCTGCGCCGGGGAAAGCATGGGCGTTATTACTCTTGGCCCTCAACAGCGGGATCTCATACAAAGCCGCTTGGATACCCTGCTCTCAAGTCATCCGAAGCTTATGCAAAACAGCGAGCGGCTTCCCCAGCCGATTATTGTCAAATGGGCAAAAGATTTTCAAGGTCAGGCCCGGGATGTAATCCTCTTTTCCATAGCCTTGGGCCCGGATGAGAGTGGAAAATTTTCCGCCTGCCCCGGCCCTCTTGGCAACCGGGATGGCTGGGGGCTTCTTTGCGTGGCGCTTACCCGCGCCAAAAAGGAGCTTTTGGCGTACGCGTCCCTGTGCCCGGAGCAAATTGATACCGCTAGTATCGGCTCTGAAGGCGTGGCGGCCCTGCGCGCATTTTTGCTTCACTCTTCCACCGGGAACCTTGCCCTGCGGCCTCTGCCTGCACAAAAACACACCGGCGCGCTTGAACAGGCTATTGCGGACTTTGCCCGGTCGCTGGGTTATAAAATCCGGCGCGGCGCGGGATGTTCCGGATTTCGGGTGGATGTTGGCATTTTGCATCCTTTTAACCCCGGGAGTTATGCGCTGGGCATTCTTTGTGACGGCGAAAACTACCGCGCCGGCGCAACCGCCCGCGATCGCCTGATATTGCAGGATAAAATGCTGCAACTTCGCGGCTGGAACCTGCATAGAGTCTGGGCGCTGGACTATTTAAACAATCCCGAAAAGGAATTGCTCGCAGTCCAAACAGCGTTGGAAAAAGCCCTTGAAATGCCGGTAGAAGAACGCGAAGACTCTCTCCCGCCCGTTTCGCCGGGCGATTATGAGCGCGAGGAAAACATGTCTGAGCCGGAACCCGCGCCCGCGCCTGAACCTGAATCTGAACCCGAGGAGGAAGCCGCCCCACAACCCGCCGAAGAAGGCAGCGAATTATAAGCTATGCAAAAAGTACACATTTTAGCCGCGGGCAAGCTGGGCGGGGGCTGGATATCCGAAGGCTGCGCGCGGTATCAAAAGATGATCTCCGCCTTTTGCAATCTGAGCGTGACCGAGATCGCGGAACACCGCCTGCCCAACGATCCATCTCCTGCGCAGATAGAAAAGGCGCTTAAGAAGGAAGCGGAAGACTTCCGCAAAAAGTTGCCCGCCCGGCATCTTTCCATTGCTCTTTGTGTGGAAGGGGAGCCGTTTTCCTCCCAGCAACTTGCCGGGCTGCTCGATAACGCGGGCGTGCGGGGGCTTGGCGTGGCTTTTATAATCGGAAGCTCCCACGGATTAAACCAAGCGCTAAAAAGTCAGGCTGATTACCGCCTGACCTTTTCCGCTATGACTTTTCCTCATCAGCTAATGCGCGTAATGCTTTTGGAGCAGATTTACCGCTGCTGCCATATCCTTAACGGCGGCAAGTACCACAAATAACATAACTAGAAATGGTCTTGCCTAGATTAGAGGGGACATGAGGAATAAACTGTACCCCATGTCAAGGACAATCTGTATGGTGAGGTTGAAATTGTCCGGAAACAAGGGTATAATGACATTGTTTTTCCTTGCTCACAGGATAGGGCAACGCTGGAGAGCGACCTGATTCCCGTAACCTAAAGCGCCAATATCGGAAAATCGAACGGAATAAAAGGAAAGGATTGATAAATAAGGATTGATAAATTCAGTATAACTATATTTAGTTTTGTTATATTATTTTTATTTCAGTTCGATTTTCCGTCAGGCTTCCGCTTTTCGGAAGTCTTGACTTCTGATTTTCCGAAGTCAAGACTTCGGTTGCATAGAAAAACGGAAAGCGCCTGTATTGGATAATCGCATACAGGCAAGTTATTCACAGCTTGAAAAATCTTTGACATAGATTATGTTTGCTTTTCCCAATCCCCGCCGCCTTGTTTCGATTAAACCGATACCCCTTGCGTCAAGCTCCGCTATCAGCTTATTTGCCTTTTCTTTCGCGCAATGAAAACACTCCATGACTTCATCAAGGGTGAAATAAATATATACTCTGTCAAGATTGTCAACCAGCCAATTTTTACGCGATACGCCCATGCGGTCAAGCATGAGGCCGTATAGTAATTTTGCTTCGACTGACAGCTTGGAAAACGCTCGTCTGTAAATAATATTTTGGGGATTCTGTAAAACGCGAATTTCTCCGCTTGGTTCGTGTAGAAATATGAAAATTGGCTCATAGCCTTTAGCCCCTTTCGCCGTTCACGGCTCTTATTTTGGCAAAACCTTTTGCCGTTACTATCACGTTGTAAAAATGAAATATGCTAAATAAAAAAACAGAGATACCGATTATTCCAGTATCTCTGTATATGTGTTGGCGGATTCCGTTTCAGTTTCCGCCTTCGTGCCCTTGTTTATAATAGTTCGGTATAATATCCCACTTTCAGATAATCCCGGCCAAACCTTGACATATCCTTGATTATGACCGTTTTCACCCGTCCGGCTTCTACATCTTCGATTAACTGATTCATCCCCGGCCTGTCAAACGTCGTGCCGGAAACGCCATCGTCAATATAGAACTTAGGATTATTAAAACCGTGTTCGGCTGCGTACCTGGACAGGATTTTTTCTGATTGACGATTGAGTTACTGTCATTCTCTTGTTCATCATCGCGGCTCAACCGGCAATACAAAGCGTCTATCCCTGTTATCATGGTTGTCATTGGCATAACGCCAATCGCGCTATTGTTTGGCTGCTTCAAAATATAGCCTCCTCTCCGACAGCCAAACGACTACGTTATACCATATCCGGCCAAAAATATCATCACAAAAATTCAGGGTTTCTTTATCTCCGGGGCTTCCGGCGCTGAAAATTGCGTATCGCCCATCAGCCGCAAGGTTTCAGTTCGGATTATCCGCGCCATTTTAGAAGCCGCGTCCTCGTTTTCTTGAGTCCGGATTAACGCTTGGAGAACTGAGGCGCGCGCCTTGCCGCTTTGAGACCGTATTTTTTGCGTTCCTTCATGCGGGGGTCGCGGGTGAGGAATCCGGCTTTTTTGAGAGCCGGGCGCAACTGCTCGTCGAAAACCAGCAGCGCGCGCGATATCCCGTGACGAAGCGCGCCGGCCTGCCCGGTTACGCCGCCGCCGGCAACGCGCGCAACAGCGTCAAACTTTGCCGTTGTTCCCGTTAACTCCAAAGGCTGGCGGACAATAAGCTTGAGGGTTTCAAGCCCGAAATAATCGTCGATATCGCGTTCGTTAATGGTGATTTTGCCGGAACCGGGATAAAGCCGCACTCTTGCAACGGAATGCTTTCTGCGGCCGGTACCGTAAAAGTAAGTTTTGGCATCATAAATTCCCATTTAATTATTATCCCCCTTTCCTACAGCGTCCAAGCTTCGGGCTTTTGGGCTTGATTTTCATGCTCCGAGCCGCGATAAATACGGCAGCGCGTCAGCGATTTGCGCCCAAGCGTAGTGTCGGGTAACATACCCTTCACGGCAAGCATCATAGCCTGTTCCGGATTCTTTTTCATAAGGTCGTCGTAGCGGATCTCTTTAAGGCCGCTCATCCATCCGCTGTGGCGGCGATAATACTTTTGCTGGAGCTTGCGGCCGGTAAGAACCGCTTTTTGCGCGTTTAAAATGATCACATGATCTCCGCAATCCGCGTGGGGCGTAAAGCTGGGCTTATGTTTACCCCGCAGTATAGTGGCTGCGATAACCGCGGTGCGCCCAAGGGGTTTGTCGGCGGCATCCAGCAGATACCACTTGCGGGCAATATTTCCCGACTTTTCCATATAGGTGGACATTGTTTAACCTCCCTCAAGAATTCAACAAAAGATAGTATAACCGCCAGAATCATCGTTGTCAAGGATTATTTCAATTTACGCGGCATATATCTTGGATTTTCTCCAGTTTTTTTGCGCATACTCTTTCGGGGGCGCCGCCAAAACAACAAATTTGCAAAAGTCTGTAGTAAATTTGACAAACAAGACCTTTTGCTGTAGAATATGATTAGAAACTGTTGGGGCCGATCTTACCGTGAATTTTCCACCCCGGAAGAGGTCTGCCGCAAGGGTTTTGTTTTATAAGGAGGATGCACCATGCCGAATTATCCTGACGTATCTCCCTTGGTCACGCGCCGTCTTCCGCGCTATTACCGTCAGCTGACCGAGTTGATGAGAAGCGGGGCAGAACGTATTTCCTCGCGGGAATTTGCCGATATGATAGGCTTTACCGCCTCTCAAATCCGCCAAGACCTTAATTGCTTCGGCGGGTTTGGGCAGCAGGGATATGGTTATAACGTGGCCACCCTGCGCGCTGAAATTGGGCGTATTCTTTCGGTAGACAAGGGACACCGCGCGATTATTGTCGGAGCCGGGCATTTGGGCGTAGCGCTTGCGAACCACATAAAATTTGATCATTGCGGCTTTTTTTTGGCGGGAATATTCGACGTTAATCCCTCGGTTTTAGGGCAAACAATCAATGGCTGCCTTGTGCGAAACGTTTCGGAACTGGAAAGCTTTTGCGCGGAACATAAACCTTTGGTTGCCGTGCTTTGCACTCCATCCTCGGCTGTTCCCGAACTGGTCAAAAAACTGGTTAGCCTGGATATCAAAAGCTTTTGGAACTTTTCCCAGTTTGATATTTCAACTTTTTATCCCGACAATATTGTGGTGGAAGATGTGCAGCTAAGCGATAGCTTAATGAATTTAAGCTTCCATCTCAACGAAAAACTAAGCAAAGAATAATCAGGCAGGGCTTAACTTACATGGGCAGGGTTTAACCCTGCCCATGTTTTTTTATTGATGCTTCGCCCCCAAGCCTATTCGTGGGCTTTGAGAAAATGGTAAATCTGCATAGGAAGCTGCTTCGCGTCCTGCCAAAAGGCGATGCCGACGCCTGCAATAAGTGAAGCGCTTAACTTGCTCTTCTTCTCCTCCATGCAGGTTAAGAAAATTGGCTTGCCAAGCGCTCTGGCGTATCCCCACGCATAAAATATTTCCTGCCTTGCGTCGCTTAAATCCACAAGAATATATGCGCTGGATTTGATACGGGACGCAATTTCGTTGCAAATCATTTCCTCTCCCGCAATCATGTCGCTGATAACAAGCTTCATCCCGCAATCTTTAACGGCTTTTTGGGCGGCCGCGCGGACAATGCTCACCGCGCCTTTTGCGGACGAAGAATTATAGAGCAGCAAAACGCTCGGGGAAACGCTTTCGTTTTCGCCCTCATTTATTTCCGCGGCCAAATTCCAGCCTTTAGGGCTGACTGTAACGCCGCAGGGAAAAAACGAGGCGCCGTAATAACTGACTTCGATAAGTTCCGCTTTTGCCATTGATTTTATAATAAAGGAAAGCGCGTCAAAATTCACGGTCTTCAAATAAAACTTTGGCGCCCAGTCCAATTTCTCGATTCGGATTTCCTCGCCCGGATAAGCGGACAGATTGGTCAGATTAATAAGCGCGCCATACATTTGCTGCGTAAAATTTTTAGGGAAATGCTCGAGAATCTGATTTACGGTAAGCTGAAGATAATCCTTTTCCAGTTTGGCATTGTCGTAGGAAATCAACACGGTGTCGCTCTGTCCCGAAAGTCGCCGCGCCTGAAAAAAAGCGCAAACCTCATTAATTTGGCGCTTAACGGCTTTGACGGCAACGTCGGATACCACATAAACGCCGCAGCTTAAACAATTATAAATAGTTCTGCTGGAATTGTCCTGTACTGTGGTTGTGGCGCTAAGCCCACAAAGCAGACATTTATCCATACGCATCCGTCCTCATGTTCACCATAATCGTTTTTAACATTTTAACCCGTTTTGCGGGCGAATATTGCCGCAATTACAGAGCCGCGCCCAGCCGTCACTCATCATATGTTTTGCAGACGTCCACCCATCCCTTGCTTTGAGAATACAGTTCCAGCTCGCTCAGTACAAGCTCAATGGCGGAACTTGCCGTTCCGCACGCGGGAAAAACGCTCTCAAACCGCTGGAGGGAACTATCCAGAAAAACATCCACCTGTTCCGGCACGCCAAAGGGGCAAACCCCGCCCGGCTCATGCGTGGTCAGGTTAAGGGTATCTTCCGGGCTTAACATTTTGGGTTTACATTCAAAACAAAACTTGAATTTCTTGTTATCCAGCTTTGCATCCCCGGCCGCAACCACCAAAATGGCTCCATCCCCGCGGTAGAGCGCCAGGGTTTTCGCTATCCGTTCAGGTTCCACGCCGAAAGCCTTGGCTGCCAGCGCTACTGTGGCGGTGGACGCCTGCGACACCATTATATCTTTATCCCTGCCCCATTTAGCAAGGTGAGCGCGGGCCGATTCCATAGACATGCGGATTCTCCATTTCGTTACCGTTGACAATGAAAGAGTGCGCTAAGCCCGTATCCGGGCTGCCGTTGGCTCTGCGGACATGTTTGAAAATCAAAATCCATCGCGCGCAGCGCGGCACCATAACTGTCAACTGTCAACTGTCAACTGTCCATTGTCAAGCAGCAACCTCTGCTTTGTTTGCCAAAGCGCCATGGAAAGGTCGACATAATAGCGGTGGGGCCGCTCAAAGCGCTTGACTTCTTCCCACAGGCGTTCAATTTCGTAAAGGCAGTAGTTCCTTACATCACTCAAAGGCGGCGGCGTATAAACGCAGCGCCCACCCTCAAAAACAGGATGGAGCAAATCAACCGCCTCAAAGTTTGAAATTTCTTTCCGCTTCCAGGTGGCGTTTGGATCAAAAACAGTTAAAGGGCTGTTGGAGTCTATTACTTCGTCGTGATGCGTAATGTAGTCGGCAATTGCCTTTCCGGTTTCCCGGCTGAAAAAGCGGTACGCTTTCTTAAAGCCCGGAGTGGTAATCTTTTCAACCGATTCGCTCAGCTTGATTTTGGGAATATACCCGCCTTTTTCGTCCTCCACCGCCACAAGCTTGTACACTCCGCCAAACACAGGCTCGCTCTTGCTGGTTATAAGCTTTTCACCGACGCCGAAAGCATCCACTTTCGCGCCCTGTATAAGCAGATCCCGGATGATATACTCGTCCAGAGAGCTGGTGGCGACAATTTGGACGTCCGTGTAGCCCGCCTCATCCAGCATGGCTCTCGAGCGCTTGGAAAGATAGGCGATATCTCCCGAATCAATGCGTACGCCCTTTGGGCGATGCCCCATCGGCGTCAGCACTTCGTTAAAAATTTTGATGGCGTTGGGAATACCGTAAGTTATAACATTGTAAGTATCTACAAGCAGTATGCAGTTGTCGGGATAAAGGCGGGCGTAAGCTTCAAACGCCTGATATTCGCTGTCGAAAAGCTGCACCCAGCTGTGGGCCATGGTTCCCACCGCGGGAATACCGAACTTCCGGCCGGAAAGCGTGCAGGAAGTAGATACGCAACCGCCGATATAAGCCGCCCGCGCCCCGTAAATAGCCGCGTCGTACCCTTGAGCCCGGCGGGAGCCAAACTCCATGATCGGCCGCCCCGCGGCCGCGCGGTGAATGCGGTTTGCTTTGGTGGCTATAAGGCTCTGGTGATTGATAGACAAAAGCAGCATGGTTTCGATAAGTTGCGCCTGAATAATCGGCCCCCTGACCACAACCATAGGCTCGCCGGGGAAAACCGGAGTTCCCTCGGCAAAGGCCCACACATCGCAGGCAAACTCAAAATCGCGAAGATAATTCAGAAAATCTTCGCTGAATATCTTCTTTTCGCGAAGATACTCTAAATCCTCATCGGTAAACTCCATATTTTTAATATAATCGACAAGCTGCTCAAGGCCGGCAAATATGGCAAAGCCTCCGGAGTCCGGTATGCTGCGGAAAAACATATCGAACACCACAACTTTATCTCCCATGCCGTTTGCCAAATACCCGTTGGACATTGTAAGCTCATAAAAATCCAACAGCATGGTCAAGTTGCGGTTCCAATTCATTGACATAAGATCCTCCGATTATTCAGTTGACAGTTGATAATTGACAGCTGACAGTAATGGAGTCCGCTTTGCGGACATTATTTTAAAATCATCGCGCGAAGCGCGATACCATAACTGTCAACTATCAGCTGCACGCTGTCAACTGTAATTAACATATTTCGTTGAAAGTTCGCAGCTCTTCGAAATCGATGGTTGTATTAATTTCCAGCGCCTCTTTTATGTCGTAGTCAACCAATATATTCTTTTTCATGGCCACAACCCGGTTGCCGACGCCGCCTTTAAGCAATTTAACGGCGAAATTGCCCATCATTGAGCCGATCCGCCGGTCTCTTGCGGAGGGTGTTCCCCCGCGCTGTATATGCCCGATTATGGTGGCCCTGGTTTCAACGCCGGTGCCGGCCTGAATAAACTCGGCCAGTTGCTGGGTATCCATGCTGCGCTGCTTGGCCCGCTCCCCGGTCACGCCTTCCGAAACAATGATGATAAAATGCGTTTTGCCCTTATTAAGCGCGTCGCGCATATTGTTCAGCACATCCCGCTCCAGATCGTTGCGCACTTCGGGGATAATCACCGCTTCCGCGCCGCAGCAGATCCCGGCGTGAAGCGCAATTGCCCCGCAAGTGTTTCCCATAACTTCCACAATGGAACAGCGGTTGTGGGATTGCGAGGTGTCCCGCAGCTTGTCCACAAGCTCCACGACGGTGTTTACCGCCGTGTCGAACCCGATGGCGTAATCAGTGCAGCCTATATCGTTGTCGATAGTGCAGGGAATGCCGATACATGGTATCCCTTTCATGGAAAGCTCGCGGGCTCCTTTGAATGAACCGTCTCCCCCGGCTATAATAATGCCGTCGATTCCCAAATCAATGCAGTTTTGCCTGCCTTTTTCCACTCCGGCTTCCGTCCTGAATTCATTGCTTCTGGCCGAGCCTAAAATGGTTCCTCCGCGCTGAAGGGTACCGCTGACGCTGCGTAAATCCATGTCGACGACATTCTTTTCGAGCAGCCCGGCGAATCCTTTTTGAATGCCTATTACTTTTATGCCGTTAAAATGGGCGGTTCGCACAATTGACCGTATTACCGCGTTCATTCCGGGCGCGTCGCCGCCGCTGGTCAGAACGCCTATAGTTTTAATCTCGCTCATTAGCGGTTCCTCCCTCATTATGCTTTAAAGGCTATTATACATAAAATCACGCAAAGGCGCAAGATGTTGGGCAAAAACAGCTCCCGGCTATGAAAGCAGCGCCACGTTCTGCTCCCCCAGCAGCCGCTTAAGCTCCCGCGTGAGTACTTCGTTGGGGCTGATCCAATGGCCGCGCGGAGTTTTTAAATACTTTCCTGTGCCGCTGTAATAAAAGTATACCGGAAAACTCCCCTCAAACACAAAGAGCAGATTTTCCGCTTTTTGCACCAGATCGCTCTCCTCGCCGGGGAACTTGAGGTATAGCCCCTCTTTTCCGGGGGAGGCTGTCCGCGCAACTGTTTTTTCCTCCACGATCGGTTGATTTGGGGGAGCGCCGCTCCCGGATAACGATTCCAGCGCCTGCTCGGGGGCAAGAATCTCCTCGCAGACGATTTGAGCGGTTTCCTCTTCCGTTTCCTTAACCCGGCCCAACACCGCCACAACCTGCCCGGCTGCCAGCATCGACGCGCTGCCGGCATAAACTTTCGGGAAAATAATCAGCTCGATCGAGCCGGTTTTGTCCTCCAGCCGGGCGAAAGCCATCATCTCGTTGCTTTTGGTGGTTTTCATTTTTTTGCCGGTCAGGATTCCCAAAACGCGGACCTGCGCCCCTTCAATATCCCTGTTTCTGTGCAGGCCCGCTATGGAGGCCGCCTTTATTTTTTCGGCCGTTTCACTGTGGGCCTCCAATGGGTGCCCCGAAAGATACAGCCCGGTGGTTTCCTTTTCGTAGGCAAGGCGCAAAAGAGGGGGGTAATCCCCGACGTCAGGCAGGATGTAATCGGCGCTGTCCCTTTCCTGCGTGGAGGAAAATAAGTCCAGCTGGCCGCTGACATTGTTTCTCACATCTTTTTCGATGTCCTCCAGCAGCGCGGGGAAGCCCTGTTCCATTTGCTGTCTGTTGTGGCCGAAGCTGTCCAGCGCGCCGCAGCGGATCAGGCTTTCGATTCCCCTGCGGTTCAGCTCCTTGCCATGCATCCGGCGCAAAAAATCCACAAGGTGCAAAAACTTTCCGTTTTCTTCCCGCTCGGCGCAAAGCTCCCGTATCAGCCCGCGCCCCAGATTTTTAACCGCCGAAAGCCCGAAGCGGATTTTCTTTTCCACCACCGTGAAGCCAAGGCCGCTCTCATTGACGTCGGGAGGCAGCACCTCAATGCCCAGCCGCTTGCACTCGCCGATGTAGTCAATCACCTTGTCGGTGTTGTCCAGTATGCTGGTGAGCAGTGCGGCCATATATTCCCTTGGGTAATGGCGCTTGAGGTAAGCGGTTTGGTAGCTGACCAATGCATACGCCGCCGCGTGACTTTTGTTGAATGCGTATGAGGCAAAAGAACTCATCGCGTCGAAGATTTCGTTAGCCGCGCCCTGCGGCACGCCGTTTGCCACGCAGCCCGGGCATCCCCCCGCGCCGTCCTCGGTTTTATCCCCGTAAAGGAAGGATTCGCGCTCTTTTTCCATCACGTCGTGTTTTTTCTTACTCATCGCGCGGCGGACAAGATCCGCCCGCCCGTACGAATACCCGGCAAGCTCCCGGCAGATTTGCATGACCTGCTCCTGATATACAATGCAGCCATATGTCACCTTGAGGATCGGCTCAAGCAGCGGGTGCCGGTAGGATACCTGCTTTGGGTTGTGCCGCCCATGCACATAGCGGGGGATAGATTCCATCGGGCCGGGGCGGTAAAGC
>Ga0131853_10021477_pt1 | contig 11711 bp, 7 predicted proteins | sample TergutLab28metaG_FD_92764 | JGI IMG/M metagenome (GOLD analysis project Ga0131853, IMG submission 92764) | Labiotermes labralis P1 segment gut microbial communities from Petit-Saut dam, French Guiana - Lab288 P1 (version 2) (version 2) | ecosystem: Host-associated > Arthropoda: Insects >...
AACACACATGCCGCTGTCTCACTCTGCACTGCACACAACACACATGCCGCTGTCTCACTCTGCACTGCACACAACACACATGCCGCTGTCTCACTCTGCACTGCACACAACACACATGCCGCTCTACGACATGGTGACACATCACCTAATATATATAAAACTACGTAATTTTACCGAGTGTTTTAGCATAAATATAACTTTAGTTAGGTACAGATAAGTATGGTTGAGGAGAGGGGGGTGTATAGGTTCTTGCTGGGAAAACCGGAGGGAAGGAGACCACTGGGGAGACCTAGGCGTAGATGGGTGGATAATATTAGGTTGGATCTCCAGGAGGTGGAATGTGGGTATATGGACTGAATTGGGCCGACCCAGGATACAGACAAGTGGCGGACCCTTGTGAGTGCGGTAATGAAGCTTCGGGTTCCGTGAAATGAGGGGAATTTCTTGACTAGTTGCAAACCATTTGACTTCTCAAGAAGGACTGTACACCATGGAGTAAGTAAGTAAGTAAAGTAGGTACAGATAAAGTTCCCTGATGATGGTCATTAAAGGCCGGAACAAGTAGGAGAGATATTATTGTGTATTTTTATGTAAATTTAAAACTTTTAACCAAGTTAATAAATAGTGCATTTGTTGGTGAGTGAACTGCGTAAACATTAAAAATTAGAAGGTTTTTGTCATCGACTCTGCTGATAGCCAGAGGAGGGATAAGCCAAGACATGAAACGTCACACGAAAATGTGCTGTGTATTTGTGTGGGGAACTTAGATACAGTTCAAGTCACAAGTCATTGCTTTAAAAACCTCACGCTTCAATGTGTTGTGCATTTTACATTTTAATCAATTCAGACTCGCTGTAATTTAGCGCCAGCTTCATCGACGGCCTATCAATTTGACAAAGACATTCCCTTTAATGCTCTATTGAATTACAATGTTGCCCAGCTTGTAATTCAGGAAACGATGAAATAACTCTAAATAAGAAGGAAAATGCAGTTCTTTTCGTACACACATTGCCACATTGTACATCTCTATTAAGGCCCGATAGCTCAGTCGGTATAGCGACTGGCTAAGAGCTGGACGGTCCGGGGATCGAATCCCGGTGGGACAAGATTTTCCGCACCTGTCCAGACCGGCCCTGGGGGCAACCCAGCCTCCTGTAAAGTGGATACCGGGTCTTTTCCGGAGTAAAGAGTGGCCAGGTCTCGACGCTGACCCCTCACCTCCTTCTACTGCCGTGGTCAAGAAAGAGTAGAGCTATTTCTCTACTCCCCCTATGGGCCGTACGGCCTGTACAGACCCTCAGTGCCTGTACAACGGTGCGCTTTATCTTACTCCGCTATTAACCCTTTAAATGCTTAATTAAATCCCATCTGCCATTTTCTGTCATTATTAGGATCTCACCATATTCTCCAAGTTAGCAGGATAAGGCTTAACAAGTACAATTGACTAATGAGGTTTAGTGAAATAATAGCTACATGGAATGAGGCCCATCTGCATCTAACACACAGTAATTTTGGGGGAAAGTTAACTTGTAATATTGAAGTAGAATGTAAATTTAGCAACCATTCTTCTTACTAGGGGTCAATAAATCCATGTCTGATATATTAAAGGTATAAATATTGTGCAACAGAAAGACGGAATCAAAAATTAATACATAACAGGTAAAGGGGAGGAAGAGTTAACCATTTAAAGCCTACTGGTCACGTGATGCACCAACAGTTTAACATTCAACAACTGTACGCTCTGCCCACGGTGTATTTATGTGTTTTGTATTTATCTGAGAACAAACAGCGACTTGTGCCACTTACAGCATAAACTGGTTGGTTTTTATAACGGAGACGAAAAGTGTTTACAGCGCGGTACGGACTGGGGCTTTAAATAAAGCGGTCTGCGCTTCGTCTGTAAAGGGATAATATTGTTTCTAGTAGAAATGGTGGAAAAGATGTAAAAAATAAGAATCATGGATGTAAAGGTCAATGAGACATTACGAATCAACGAACTCATGAACAAAGGGCGCACACATGTGCAGTGACACTAACCCCTGTCACACGGGTAGCAGAAGTGACGCGTAAGGGGCGACAAAAAGCAAACAAAATCCGAACAACAAGTGCGTAAGAATTATGAGGCGCAGAACAGCACCTTGTCACAGATGTTGAGTAAATTCGACTTGGGGGGGGGGGGGGAAGTCCTTCATACAATCGTCGATTTGGAGTCAAATTTGAAAGTACAAAGCTAAAAGAGTGGTGTACTTGACTACCAGGCTACTGAGTACAAGACACACATCTTACTAACAACACTCCTTAAAAGATAATGACCCCACTTTTAAACCAAGCACCACAGGTGTATACTTTATTTGTGATTATTCTACATGTTTTGGAAATAAGGGGCCCATTTTTAAATATTTAGAATACATAATATTTTGGAAATAGTCTGTATATTTCGGTAAAATATGACCTTTAATATATATATATACATTATATATACATATGCTTATACACGCAGCCTACATTTATACATATATATACATACATATATTTGCACGCAGCCTATATATATATACATATACATATAATCATACATAAATATATATACACACATACATACGTGCATGTTTACCCAGCCTATATATATAAATTTATATATATACACACACATACACACGTGTATGTTTACGCAGCCTACATACATATAAATACATACATACATGCGGGGACCGCGGTAGCACATTGGTTAAGGTGCTGCGCTACAAATCGGAAGGTCGCTGGTTCGATTCAAGATAGTGTCATTGGAGTTTTTCATTGACGTAATCCTTCCGATCGCACTATGGCCCAGCGGTTGACTCATCCTCTAACAGCAATGAGTATCAGGAGTATTTTCTGGGGAGTAAAGGCGGCCGGTGTGTAAGGCTGACAACCTTACCACCATCGTTTGCCGTTGTCATGTAATTTGGGAACCTTAACTTCCTGGAACCCTCTGGGCCACTCCAGACCTGTAATGGGATTGCTTTACCTTACGTACTTATATGTGCACGCATCCTACATATATAGACATACATTATATATATATATATGTATATATGATACTCTATGAGAAGAAAATTTCTGTACTGATTGTAATTGCTGATCCAGGAATACGACCTTATTTATGTACAATTAACAGTATAGCGGGTAGACCTACCTAATTAGAGAAGAAAAAGGTATTAATATTCAACACTTATACTAATATAATCGCCAACATATATATATATATATATATATATATATATGTGTGTGTGTGTGTGTGTGTGTCGTTTCGCCCATTAAGGGGAAGAACGCAAACCAGATACAGTTCCACCCAATATGAACAGTTGCTGCTACTGTCAGTGTACAGCGGCATGGCATATTCTAACATCTAGCTGAACATGACACACAATTAATGGATTGGGTCCGAAAATCAGTCCCTCGTCCCCGCAGCCCGCAAATGTCGAGCGCTGCCTAAAGAAAGATCAAGGTCCCACCGGAAACGCCTGCAGTCCTGTGGAACTGTTTGTTATTGGAATCCGATCATTTTGGCTCTCTACCGTCCGCTTTCACTGAAAATCTGTCAGATGAAAGAAAGTGGTCTGAGTGAGATGACACGACGTTTCGTCATCAAAACCGACACGTCAGGCACTTCACCTGGAACGGACGTCAGAGGGCACGAGCAGCGCAGCAATGTTCCAGCACTTCCGGTGTTCGGCTCAAACAGAAACAAAAACCGGATGGCTTTGTAATTCAATGGACGACCAGAATCTACTACAGCGGGGCGTATCTATGTTTTCAGGAGACCTAATTTGAGAACACACTGCACAACAGGTGAAAGGAGGTAAGGTAAATGCAAAGTGCACTCTTGTACAGGCACTGAGGCTCTGTACAGGCCGTACGGCCCATAGGGGGAGTAGATGTATAACTCTACTCTTTCTTGACCACGGCACTAGAAGGGGGTAAGGGGTCAGGGTCACGCCCCGGCCGCAATTTACCCCCCGGGAAAGATCCATTGTACAGGAGGCTGGGTGGGCCCCAGGGCCGGTCTGGACAGGTGCGGAAAATTTCACCCCCACTGGGATTCGATCCCGGACCGTCCAGCCCGTAGTCAGTCGCTATACCGACTGAGTTACCGGGCTCACTGAAAGGAGGTACCATACGAAAAATGACGTAAGGTAAACTGATTCAGCATGCAGATCTAAATTGATAATAGAATGTAATAAAGACATTACAATAACAGCACACAAATCGAGATGTAGAACATGTTTCATTTTCAAAACCGTAAGAACAAGAATGTGATGTGAACACACTGCACTTCGTTGTCTGCTATCCACACGTATATGAGTAAAGTCTAAGTTATTATTCGACCAATTATCTCATTTATTACTATTAATATTAATATTCGCTACTACCACTACCACTACAACCACCATAACCACTACTACTACCACGACCACCAGCACAACCACTATTACTACTTCCAGTTTGCTATCAAAACATTTAAAGATTAAGATATACAGAACTATAATTTTGTCTGTTGTTATGTATGAGTGTGAAACTTTGTAGCTCACATTAATGGAGGAACCTAGGCTGAGAGTGTTCGAGAATAGGGTGCTGAGGAGAATATTTTGGCCTAAGAGGGATGAGGTAACAGGGGAGTGGAAAAAGCTACAAAATGAGGAGCTTAATGATCTGTACTCCTCACCCAATATTGTTCGGGTGATCAAATCTAGAAAAATGAGATGGACTGTGCATGTAGCGCGTAGAGGGGAGAGGTCAGGTGTATACAGGGTTTTGGTGGGGAACCCTGAAGGAAACAAATGACTTGGAACATCCAGGTGTAAATGTAAGGATAATATTAAGATGGATCTTCAGGAAGTGGGATGTGGGGTTATGTACTGGATCGAGCTGGTTCAGTAAAGGGATAGGTGGCGGGCACTTGTGAATGCGGTAATGAACTTTCCGGTTCCATAAAATGGGGGTAATTTCTTGACTAGCTACAAACCGGTTAGCTTCTCAAGGACTCTGCTCCATGGAGTAAGTAAGACTGATTCTACACTGCAACATTTACTAGAATTCACCAGGGTGTCCAAGAGGTACGTGTGACTGTATCTTTGATTCCTCAACCAAACTCACAGATGCAATTGAATATATTGCACATGCGCATTTAGTTGGTAAATTAAAGATATAATTGCTATATGAAAATGGACAGAATAGAAAGCTTCATGATAGCTACCTGTAATGTATCACTTCAAGACAGTCCGAAAATCAATGGTGGTAGCAATCTGAACTGCTTCGATTGAAGAAGAAGAATGTATATACGAATATCAGCAAATTACTTGTTCTACTAACTAATTTTATAAAGCACACATACACACATAATGGGCCAATCATATTAGAATACTTGCCTCCTTCCATTTCACAAAGATACAGTATAGTAAAGGGTAGCTCAGTCTCGTATAGTGACTGACTACAGGCTGGAAGTTCCGGGTTCGAATCCCGGTGGGGACGAGATTTTCCGTCCGTCCAGACGGGCCCTAAAGCCCACTCAGCCTCCTATAAAATGGGTACCGGATCTTTCCCGGGGGTAAAGTGCGGCCGGGCCATGCTGCTGACCACTCACCCCCTTCTAGTGCCGCGGTCATGGAAGAGTAGAGCTATACCTCTACCCACCCTCTGGGCCACACCGGGGCTCTAACGGGATCATTTTACCTTACACATACATAGATTCATACTTTCAATAATTTAATAATTACGTTTCAAGCACCCAGGTCATATTCTAAACATTTCGCCAAATACCGTGATTACAAACTATGCTGAAGGAAGGCAGATGGCACTAACGAATTAGAACACAATCAGCTCTCCAAAACTCGTAATTAGAATGACATCCCATCAGGAGCGAGATTTTACACACCCGTCCAAACCTGCCCTGGGCCCATTCAGCCTCCTATATAAAGGGTACCAGGTCATTCCCTGGGGTTAAAACGGTCGGAGTGTGATAATGGCCCCACATACAAGCTCATTTATCCCCGACGTTGCAACAAACAGTACAGCTGTACTTTTACTCCCCCGCTGGGCTTTAACCCTTTTCCTGCCAATGTGGAAAATATGGTGAGCTCCTAATAATGCCAGCAGATGGCAGATGGGATTTAACTCGGCGTTTAAAGGGTTAAACGCCTATTCTAGTTTGAACTTCACCTAACTTCACCTTTACCGGACCAAGACTAACGTCCTAAGAAAGTCCTCCTCTTATGCTACTAGGTCATTTGCCACAAATAATTGGAATGCCTCTCGATAATATAATTTGGCACCGTCCTTTCAAAAAAAAATTCCCCATGGCATTTAATATCAAAACATTTTTTAATTCATAGCTCTCGGTTACATAATTCAAAACCTCAGTTTTTTTTAATCGACAAACCATATTCAATTCTGAACATGTCAAGCCCGTCGTATCCGGTTTGGGTTCATTAAATTTGTTTCAGTACGGTTCAGCAACCTGCAACTGACAGCACTCACAGTTCACTTTAAAACCTTTATATTGCGGATATTCATTTTGTGCTTCTGTGTTAAAGCAGTTCACCTAAGAACAAAAATAATTATAAATGATGAAACACCAGAACAAGTTTAGCCAATTTACTTATCTAGGTTGCAGTATATCTTACCAATTTTCCAATGATTTAGAATTTAAATTAGCAAAATTTTTACAATTAATAGGTACTATTAACGGAACTATTTTTAAGAAAGTGAGAACGGAAATTGTTTTGAAAACATACAACACACTATTTGAATAAAGGTAGATCAACTTGATGACACTTGCTTTATTATGTCAATTTACTGTTCAACATGTTTCGGATGTTAATACATCCATCTTCAGGAGCTTGCGACTACTTGGTGCGTTATTGTGTAGGCTTAGTTGTGCTGACTTGAGGCGTGTTGGTGTTATGTAGCGGGATTGGCTGTTGGTGATGTGGTATCCGGGTCCAGGCTGAACCACTACTCTATGTATTAACATCCGAAACATGTTGAGCAGTAAATTGACATAATAAAGCAAGTGTCATCAAGTTGATCTACCTTTATTCAAATATCAAGATGATGCACGGTCCAAAACGCATAAGATACAACACACTAGTTTTACCTACATTTTTATATTGGTCAGAAAATTGAACTCTAACAGCCGTAAAAAGACAAAGAATTGAAGCGGCAGAAATGAAGTTACTGAGACCTCTGGCAGGCTTCACCCTTTATGACCATAAAACAAATGACTGCATACGCCGCGAACTGCAGATTACAGGCACACTAGACAAGACAGATGAATATAGAGGGAACTGGCTTTCTCACTTGCAAAGAATGTCACAAAACCGAATCGCTTTGAAATCATACCACTACAGACCGCAAGGAAGGAGAACAATTGGAAGACCGAAGAAGCGTTGGCGCGAGCAGCTGTAACTGTGGAGACGGAACGGATCAAAGGGTCCAATCCTTGATATTTGATGACGATGATGATGTATTAAGGTAGGAATATCAATGCAGCGTGCTCAACAGTAGTGTTACTGATGCCTGCAGATTACTTTCAGTTAGTGACAGGACATGTTCATTTTCTGCTCTCTCACTTTTACAAACAGCTAACGGCTCTAGGCTATTTATATAATGAAAGGAATGAACAATACAGAAGTAAAAGACAGCGAAATAGAATAGTGATGTAAACACGCAGAATGTAGACATAGCTATGAGTTACGTCACTATGCTTTTAAAACTGAAAGGTCGCTGGGCATCGGAGTAAAGCAAGACGCAGGAATGACACAAGACACAGTAGAAGTGGGATATAAAAAAATGGTAACACGCGAATGAATACGCATAGTATAGCGTGCCGTGCACACATTTTTTTTCCCCGAAAATCTAGGAACCACCTCAAAATTCTAGGCTCTAGAAGGATGACATGTAGCAGGTTCAACGCTGAGGATACAGAAAAAATTAGGCACCATCATACGGCGATCTGGCGCGCGGGATTCGTGCATCCCTGAATAAATGTATGCAGCAAAACAGTGAGAGAGAGAAAGAGACGAAGACGTGATAATGAAGAGTAAAAGAAATAAAACAAAGGAGAAGAGAAATCATAAGAAAAGTGAGAATAAATATAGGTAAAAGGTAAAGCAATCCCATTACAGGCCTGGACAGGCCCAGAGGATTCCAGGAAATTAAGGTTCCCAGATTTCGTGACAACGGAACAGGATGGTAGTAAGGTTGTCAGCCGTACGCACCGGCCGCCTTTACCCCCAAGAAATGCTCCTGGTACTCATTTCTGTTAGAGGCTGAGTCGACCCCAGGCCATAGTGCGATCGGAAGGATTTTATGTCAATGAAAAATCCACTGACACCATCTGGGATCGAACCAGCGACCTTCCGATTTGTGACACAGTACCTTAACCACTGTGCCACCGCGGTCCCCCCGAATAAATATAGGAAAGTCAGATAATCGGATAAAGAAGAAGAACAGGAAGAGTGGAGATAGGTAGATTTGTATTGGGTTCGAGCTCTTACGGTACCGATGCACCTAGACCTTGTGGCCCTTTGTGCCCATAATCTAATATTAGCTCAGTAGAGCTCTGTCCCTTTACCAAAGTTCCAGATGGCCCCCAGACTTAAAATCGTAATGTCCTTTGGGTCCAAGAAAGGAACCCAGATTTACTATCCCTTTCACTCAAAAAGTCCCGGCAAGCGATTCCCCACCAGGTTCCCCAACGGGGCTCTTATGGAGACAGATACCCGCTTACAGGGCATTTTTAGGTCTGTCTTGATATATCTCTTTTTTCCTTCCCTTAGAGTCCCTGGTAAGGGAGCCCCCTCCATGCTCCCTAATAGGGTCCCCATGGACAGGGATACTCCGTCACCAGAGCCACTGGTCTATTCATTCATTCATTCATTCATGTATGTCTTCAGGAGTCCCCAAAAAGAAGCCCTCCTGCATATGGGGAACAGTATAAAGTCACCGTCCACAGGCAGAATAGAGAAGTAAAGGATAGAAAACATGCGTAATGGCGGATTGGTTACGATACAACTGCTCCGTCTTATCTTCCGTTTCCATTCCGCTCTTCACAAGTTCCGTCAATACGATCCGACGTCACTCGACGTCGCGACCGCCGGTCTCGGTCAGTACAAGTTCAACATCAGCTTAGTCCTGTAGAACATGCAGCACTGGGTCCACGACGCAAGGCAATTTGCACACCCTAACCCTTATGTCAGAGAAGTTTCAATAGCATCTTAAATCAGGCTACAACTTGTGTTTGCTGATCGTCAACCGGAGTCAACACCCAAAGGCGCTGACCTGCTCGCAACAGAGAACATGCACTATCCACAGCCGACAAGTACTTTATCTCAAATCATGTTCTAACAGTATCTGCCTGGTTAGTTCAAGCACATGCAGCATCATCCATCACTTCGCTTTATTAAATGGGAATTATCTTCCATAAAGAGCATAAGAACACGTATATGGGTGTGAAACTTGGTCTTTCACCTTGTAAATAACCAACTTGACGCACTATTTTTTCATGTATGTTTATTTCTATTCTCTACATGTTTCGGGAAGCCATGTGCCCATCATCAGGAGAATTTTTATTAATGTGATACCTGGTTTATATCACTCTGTGCAGATGACCGTCTGGTATGCAGAAGCATGTGCTCCTGCATACCAGACGGTATAATAACAACAGTACAAGTGACCCCTCTACAGAACTACAGACCGCGTGACAGCAGCATTTGTGGGCTCACAAGGAAACTATTTGTGGTGAAATAAAAAGTATTATGTCATAACAATGCTACTTGTGACGATAACAATACTATTAGGGCTTCCTGTAACAATATTAGGTGATCCCATAATAGAATTGCTTGTGACCCCATAACAATATTATTAGGGCTCCATGTAACAATACTACGTGATGATATAATAGTACTGCTTATGAAGCCATAACAATACTATTAGGGTTCCATGTAACAATACTACGAGATCCCATAATAATACTGCTTGTGACGCCATAACAATACTATTAGGGTCTCATGTAACAATGATACGTGACCCCATAATAGTACTGTTTGTGACAATACTATTAGGGCTTCATGTAACAATAATACGTGATCCTATAATAGTACTGCTTGTGACGCCATAACAATACAATTAGAACTCCATGTAATAATACTACGTGACCCCATAATAGTACTGCTTGTGACAATACTATTAAGGCTTCATGTAACATTACTACGTGATCCCATATTAGTACTGCTTGTGACCCCATAACAATACTATTAGGGCTTCATGTAACATACTACGTGATCCCATATTAGTACTGCTTGTGACCCCATAACAATACTATTAGGGCTCCATGTAACAATACTACGTGATCCGATAATAGTACTGCTTGTGACGCCATAATAGCAATACTATTAGGGCTTCATGTAACAATACTATGTGATCCCATAATAATACTGCTTGTGACGCCATAACAATACTATTAGGGCTTCATAATACGTGATCTCATAATATTACTGCTTTTGACGCCATAACAATACTATTAGGGCTTCATGTAACAATACTACGAGATCCCATAATAGTGCTGCTTGTGAAGCCATAACAATAATATTAGGGCTTCATGTAACAATAGTACGTGATCCCATAATAGTACTGCTTGTGACGTCATAACAATACCGCTGTGCTCGACCCTACACACAGTACCTACTTGACACTAGCAATGTCGTTCATTGTAATGTGACAGCGACTTGAATGTTACAACGTGACATTAATGTCCATTAAATGCATTTGTATTGCGAATTGAGTTACGTGTGAGTGGTACAAGAAGGGAGTGGTTGCGAGTGTTTTGTGCTACGTAAACACACACACACACACACACACACACACACACACACACACACACGCTAGCAGCCACATATTGATCGTGCATATATGTTCTGACTCATATCTTTTAATACGGGCAGCTACAAGTGCAGTAACAGAAAGTGGCCATCTCACAATTCTCTTCCAGTTAAGGTGTAATGCAGTCCATTTAAATACAAGACTCGGCAGATCAATATCTTTAATACCGAAACCATCATAATTATTGATTTCGTGGTTTCTTCTAAATCCTACAGAAAATTTACCGCCAAGTATTGCTGTGTCACCCACTAATTTACCGCCACGTATTGTTGTTACACCCACCAATTTACCGCCATGTATTGCTGTAACACCCACCAATTTACTGCCACGTATGGCTGTAACACCAGCCAATTTACCGCCACGTATTTTTGTAACACCCACCAATTTACAGCCACGTATTGTTGTAATACCCGCAAATTTATAGCCACGTATTGCTGTAACATCCACCAATTTACTGCCACGTATTTTTGTAACACCCACCAATTTATAGCCACGTATTGCTGTAACATCCACCAATTTACTGCCACGTATTTTTGTAACACCCACCAATTTACAGCCACGTATGGCTGTAACACCCGCCAATTTACAGCCACGTATTTTTGTAACACCCACCAATTTACAGCCACGTATGGCTGTAACACCCGCCAATTTATAGCCACATATTGCTGTAACACCCGCCAATTTATAGCCACGTATTGCTGTAACACCCGCCAATTTACAGCCACGTATTGCTGTAACACCCGCCAATTTATAGCCACGTATTGCTGTAACACCCGCCAATTTACAGCCAC
>Ga0131853_10021478_pt1 | contig 11711 bp, 7 predicted proteins | sample TergutLab28metaG_FD_92764 | JGI IMG/M metagenome (GOLD analysis project Ga0131853, IMG submission 92764) | Labiotermes labralis P1 segment gut microbial communities from Petit-Saut dam, French Guiana - Lab288 P1 (version 2) (version 2) | ecosystem: Host-associated > Arthropoda: Insects >...
CGTTAATACGTCCATCTTCAGGAGCTAGCGAGTACTTGTTGTGTTGTGTAGGCTGACTTGAGGCGTTCTGGTGTTATGTAGCGGGATTGTCTGTTGGTGATGTGGTATCCGAGTGTAGGCTGAGTGGTTCAGCCTACACTCGGATACCACATCACCAACAGACAATCCCGCTACATAACACCAGAACGCCTCAAGTCAGCCTACACAACACAACAAGTACTCGCTAGCTCCTGAAGATGGACGTGTTAACGTCTGAAACATGTTGAACAATATATAATAAAGCAAGTGTCGTCTAGTTGGTCAACCTTTATTCAAATATCAAGATGATGCACGGTCCAATACGCATAAGAAAAGTTCTTCATATTGTGGGTAAGGTCCATTTGGTAGAGAAAATATTTTGAAATTTTGCTAGGCTTATATCAGCAATCACAGACAACAAAACAAACAAAGGAATATATCTAGTACAATGTATTTTATTAAAAAAATATTCTCTTTTAAACACATATAATTAAGACGCAATGCTTTGTTACACTTGACAGCATTCACAGATAAAAACAAATTTTTCTGTGTTCAGTTTTCCATAGTTTAAAAATATGTACAACGTCCGTTAAATACTGTTACAGACGTATTGACGTCAGCTTAATATCTCCAATAATTCTTAAAATTCGACCGAAGGCTAAAATATTTAAACACAAATAATCTGAAAGTAATCTGCAGTAACACAAAAATTACACACTTCATAACCAGGCCCATCAACTTCCTCCTCTCTACTTGCGCGTGAAATTCTTCACCGCTGAAAAAATTTTAATTGTTGTACTGTGCATATAAAAGTCGCGCTTTTATGAGAGGGTCAATTATCATGAAACAAACAGCAAGTCTTGTATTCATCCTTTTCTCCGAGTGACGAAACCCACACAGACGTCACAAGGTTGTCGAAACAAACAAACTTCTTCACATAAAACCTTTCAAATTAAGAAGACTTATGCAAAGCTAAAATATTTCTCATATCATTAGGAATGAAAAGTGTTTGTGAATGATACAAATAATGATGACATACCCAAATTTCCACTCACCAGACCATGCTAATATTTTCACAAAACCATAGACAAGTTGATATATTTAACTACTGGTCCAGAAGGCGGATTGTCTCAAGGGGTGCAAAAGGTACGTTTTACAGCCTAAAGCGCTAGTAAGCAAACTGGGGGAAGCTACCATCCACCTTCAGCACTCAGTCATAGAGAAATTGCTACGTACTATGCATAGTGTGCAGCTGTTTAGAAAGCCATTTGGCTACTTATCACTTTGTTATTCATACAAATTCACAAAACAGTAATCCAGCCAAACACATCGTTACGTTTACAGTACCGTAAAGGTTATGGCGCTTACTGTAACACACGTTATCATGTTTACTGAATTACGTTAACGTAACACAATTTACACCATATTTCAAGTCGCACGTTACGGAAAGTGAAGTATCATAGCAACTGCAGGAGTCGTCACGGCCTTCAGTAGGACTGTGGAAGATCACATCAGGTAGCAAGCAGTATCAAAATAACACAAGACTGGACCATTCAACACAACAGCAGATGTCACAATTCAATACGCGCTGGATCAATGTGAATAAGGGCATTCGGCACGTGAAGAGGAGTGGCACTGTTCGATATTTACCTTCTCACACATGAAAGTTCGATTATCTCTTGTAACATTTTGCCCACAATCAGCGAACATAACGGGTTTTAATGGAAACCGAATGGGATGAAATTTGTTTAGATCCAAAAGTTGAAAGAATAGTCCCGGTTACCACAAAACAGATGTTTTAGGCTTGCAAGCGTTTCTTCGGGAAAAGTTTAACCTGTGGGCTGGAAATGGCAGTTGCGTACAGGACATATGGAAAAGTTATAAGGATATAATTTTTGAGAGCACCAAATGTTATATACCTCAAAGAATCTGAGTAAAAATCAGGACCCTGAATACTATAATAAGGAAGTGAAAAGGCTAAAGGTAAAGGTGAGGAAAATGTACAATAAGAGAAAATTTGGACAGTGTTACCAAGCGGATAGGAAACGATTATCCAAGGAGATACTGGTAGCAAAAACGAAGGCTCAGGAGACTTTTTACATTCGGTCTTACAAAACGAAGGAAAATGCTGGGCAGGTTTTTCTAAGTATGTCAAAAGACGTAAAATAAATAGAAAAAATTTTCAAGCCTTTCCCAGATTCAATAGAAAAGGCCAACTCCCTGGACTACTCTTATGATTCCATATTCAGCTGCGAACGTAATAATAATCAGCAAATTCAAAAAAGAGAATCAGATAAACCCTTCACCAATAGTATTAACAGAACAAGGAAGCGAATATCAACAATCGGAAGAAAGAATTCCATCGTACCAGATGGTATTCCTGGGGATATTTTAAAGTTAGGCGTTGAAGCCATGATTCCACACCTCGCGAGATTGCTGGATATTAGGATGGACAACAATGTTAATCCAGGTTACTGGAAAAAACCTGTAGTGGTTCCCATTTACAAAGGGGGAGATCGATAGGCAGTTGGAAAGTATAGACCGGTCATCTTAACCTCGGTGGTTTACTCAGAAATGAATCAAGTTATAGTAGTGTGGGAAATTTAGACTCAGTGTTCCTCCACATACCATTAACTTAAGTGAGGACAGTAGAGGACCTAATACGCTCCCTTCCGGCACTTCTGAGTTTATTCTGACTTCCTCAGATATTTGCCCGCCTACTCTAATTCTTTGCGAACGTCCTAATAGAAATTCCTTTATCCCTACAATTACCCTGAAATCTACTCCACTTGCCCCAGTTTTGGTAAGGAGCCTACCGTGTGGACAAAATCGTAAGCCTTTGAAAAATCTATTATTATCGCGGCTGTCCTCTCTCCACCATCCAGTCAATACATGATATCCTGACAAACTGCAAATACTTGACTTTCGCATGATTACCCTGGCCTGAAACCATATAGACCTGTCATCTTAACCTTGGTGGTAATCAAACTAAGGGATCACGTTATAGCACGGTTCCTAAGACAAGTCTGGGAAATTAGTGGGTGGTTATATAAGGATCAGAATGGTTTTGTTCAATATTAGCACAGTCATAATTTCAATACAAGTGCCAGTAAATAATCTTTTCAATGCCTGCAGAAAAATGGGTTAAATCAATAAGTGAATAAATCCTGGGCAATCTACCAGCATACGTTATCATCCTACGAAAAATTCCTGACAGTTAATATAAAAATATTTTATCAAAATCGTGTTTTCTCAGGCGACTCCCGACAAAAATGTCATGTATGAGTTTTCAATAACAATTCCATAATATTCATATCTACCAGAGTTTAACATTTTGAATACTAAAAGAAGGAAGATTTCCAGAGGACAGTCATAAAATAGAGTAAAGAGATACTGAGTCGGACAGCATGTCAATACTAAGGAGAAATTCTCTCGAAAACAGACATGAATAATCAGCATTTCTTACCAAACATGCTACAATATTAACAGTAATCAAATACAGATAAAAATAAAATAAATTATATTTTAAATATATTAATCTCACTCTTTAGCCTATAACGAAAAAGTACGAACATCGACAATTACCATCCCCGCATCTGTCTGTCCGTCTGTTTGCCCATAAAAATCAACACGGCTCCCAACGCATGGATTTTTATAAAAATTTATTAGAGTATTTTTTGGAAAGTTGAGAAGTCCCAAGTTTGACTAAAATCTGAGAAGAATGATGCGTAATTTAAATTAATATATATTTGCATTCATTATATAATATCTCACTGAATTCTTTCACTTTTCCAGTATTTTCCCATTCACAGAATGTACATAAATTCCGAATGAAACATCTGCTTCTTGGTCGGTAAAATTTCCCAACACTCTAAATTAAATATTGGCACTTCCTTATTTCCAGGAAGTTATCAAATATCATGGCCCAAACCTACAACTTACCGTGGTTGCCCCCAGTTATACAGAAACAAATTAACGATTCTTCAATACTAACTTCCGGGTCTTATTAATAATGCAGTTTCACAAAGTATTGATCACAATTTCACAAACAAAAATAGCAACACTTTGTTAAGAAGCTCGGTTTCATGCACAAAGCCCGGACACTCAGAGACACACCGCGCAGTCAGAAGGTGACAAATAACAAACACATGTGAACTTTCCAAAGCATCGAGCAGTATTTTAAACTCTGTGTTACATCTCATTGCGGTATATTATCTCAACATGAACAGAAAAGAAACAAAACTAAAGGGACTGTCGGAGGTTCGTTTCGGTTTGATGATTTTCCTCTTCAGAATGGCGGGAATTCCGGTTCAGATGAAGAAACCACCGACTGTTTACGGTGTGTACATGATAACAGTGATTATATGTGGTTGCAGTATGTTTACAGGCATGTTCGTCGATGTGTACATACATTGGGAAGATTTAGGACGCGCCATGACGACAATGCGTGCGTTGATTCCGTTCACGAATGTTATGTGGATATATTTCTACTGCAGGTAAGTAACAGCACTGGCTGTCACTTTCACAGTATAGCAAATGTGTTACGAAATCAACCCCAATATATTACTGAAGTTGTGATTCAAAGGAACGCTCTCTCGTCCAAATATCCACTAAACGTGTTTAATATAAGTGCGCAAAATAATAAATGGTTTGAAAGTTTTATGTATAATATATATATATATATATATACTTATGTATCATGTCGTTTATATGACACGTCGTCTACGTCACTCTGCGGAAATGCGTCGGTGTAGAATATACACGGCAAATGAAACTGTAAATTTAGCCTAATATTGTGTGAAAATAATTAGTTTCGTAATGAGACAGCGACGTTTCGGAACAGAATATGTGTATTATTCAAATGCCAGATTTTGATATTACTGGCAAATATTTTTGCCCTTTGAAAGAATAGAAACCTTTGACACCCAAATATTAATAGTCTCCACACCAGACAGAACATATAATATCTCGTTTTCAGAATCTTAATTGTTAGGAATTTCACTGCTCACAATCTCACAACACGATATCCAAAGCTTCTTTATTTTCTTTGAATGCTTTCCGACATTTAATGAACCTGACATAACGGTTTGGTAACTTTGTCTCAGATTTCGACAACGCAGTATTGAACGTGCGATGGACCTAACAGACAGGTTCACTTGGGAAGATCTGCCTACCAGAGACGCTGACACCGGACACTTGACAGCGGCAGGATGGATCCCGCTCATTATTAAGTACAGCAGAAATGCAGTTATTGCAATCTTATGTTTTCATACCGTCCAGTCAACAGTACGTATCGTGACAAATCACGAGACGCTGTTCACTGTGTGGTATCCTTTCGACTGGACTGTTTCACCGTACTATGAACTGGTTAACATCTCACAGGTAACAATTTTTAAGAGACAATTCCCATCTCTCTGTTTATTCTTAATTTGATTAACTTAAATTTCTGTTCGAATTCCTTCAATCTTTCTCCACGATGCTCTTCGATTAATAAGCCTTTGTCGTTTGGACGACAAAGAGAAACTAGAAAAAATTTTAAGTAAGTCTATCTTGGTATAATGAGTCCGAATTTATTTGCAGAACTGACAGTGGAAATGAAAACATTCGGGATATCCGGTGTTTCTTCGGCTCCTAATGAATACGAACACATGGCGCTATATAAGTTAAAAGCCGTTCGACGTAACGGTTCGGTTAATAGGTGAACTAATATGCAGTCTTATTTATCAATTAGAATTATTAATGATAACTCAAAACAGATGTCAGTAAAACAAATACCGTTTTACATCACTTTCAAGGGCAAGATTCCCGATAATCTCGGTCACAAAACACAGCACCCATTATCCTCATCCTGAGAGTTTATTTTTAAAACTTCCACTAATTTTAACACCCTCCTTCAACCACCCACACCACAGTTCTACACCAACAAGAATTTGTTTCGATTTATTACATTCAAATCTTAGTTACCCTCATGCAAATAACAGATAATTTTACGTTCAACGCATCACATTCTCCTTTTCATTTTTCTCTTTGTGACGCTTTAGCCTGTATTCCGGTCATGGCCTCTTATTTGACGGAGCTTCCAGATATCACTCGAAAACAGTACACGCGGTAGGACTCCTATGGACGAGTGATCAGACGGTGAGATCTCTACCTTACAACACACAACATTCACAAGAGACAGACATTGATGCCCACGGTGGGATTCGAAACCCCAATCCCAGCAAGCGAACGGACGCAGACCCACGATTAAGACCGTCCGGCCACAGAGATCGGCTTCTCAATTATACTCATTCTATCCGGCATTTCACAGCACACACGTAGTATTTACTGGAGCAACATAATAAAGCACAAGACAGTGAAAACAATCATTTGTCATTATGAAATCATAGTGTACGAGACACAATTTTATGTTCCATACACTATGTCTTGAACCCGAAGATATAATACGTGATTTATTCTTAGAAAAATCGTTTCCGCCAACAGTCTAATTCCTAAGTAGGTCTCCATTTTCATATATCCACCGTTGTTTTCATGCTTTATACTCACGTATTCATATCACGCAACCAGATAATTCACCGACGAATTTTGTGTGACCGTATTCAGATAAAACGGATATGCTAAGGCGTTTTCATTTCGAATCTATAAAGTCTTTCATTCAATGCAATCAAAAAGTAATGGGCGTTTCGAATGAATGTGAATTCACATTCCATGAACAAAAGATAATAATTAAAAAATGTTATGAAATCAAATTTGTCTTTTCCGTTTGGATGTTATTTTACGTGAAATTATTTACTTCAGAACTTCTTAATGACGTAAATTTATAGCACATTTATGGTGTAAATATTCACTTCTTTACAGTGTTTTGCATCACTACTAGCAACGGGTGTAGTGTATGTTTACCCGCCTCTAATTATTGCATTGATTGCAAATTGCCTGCACACAGTTCGATAAGCTAAAAGCGGCCATATTGGATATCAGACAGCAACATATCACGCCTCAGTCCGGGCAGGAAGACGAAGATGATCATACAATTGCAAACTGTAACTTGCAAGCAAAGTTAAATGCCTGCATTCGGCACCATCAGGATATAAAAGAGTAAGTTCAATATATAATATATTAATATAAATACAGATGGAAAGAGGTACTTACATCAGGCCCCTAATAGTTAGTCCAAAATATAAAACACAAAACATTATGAAAACAGTCCATCGAAACTTTCATTCTGATACATAAAACACATATAGCTTGTCTCAAAAACCCAAAAAAGAGAAAATCCCTCTATCAGAAAACTGTTCAATATTTCCCATGTCTTTCACATTCACAGGTTCATGAAGCAACTGGAAGATGCGCTGAATGTCTCTCTGTGTGGTCACTTTCTGATTATGCTGGCCACAATGTGCTTCACTGCTTTTTCTGTAGTGACGGTACAGTATATGAAATCTTGCATGCTCTAAATTTAGCAGATACAGACTGAACAAATATGACGTTTAATAGTCTGGTAAATGTGCACATACATCCTACCTCAGTTTTTCAGGTAGATAACCTTTCGACATCTATGTGTGTGTGTGTGTGTAGTGTGTGTGTGTGTGTGTATATATATATATATATATATATATATATATATATATATATAAAGCAACAGAATGTATCATTTTATATCATGGGGTCCTAGCAATATGTCATAAGCCGGTTCGCAGAAAAGACTTAGAGAATCCTTCTATAGATTCAGAAGGCAGACAAACTACCTCCTCTTTCACTGCAGTCTGTTCCAATACGTAGAACATGTAACATGTCCCTTGTCACGTGTCACATAAAGATATGTTACAACACTAATTCACACCGTATAGCAGCACTTGTTTATCAAGTACGCCGGCCAATAAGAGTCTCGAAAACCTGTTTGATGCTGTTTGACTCACGCATTTGTTATTGATATTTCCATGAAACTGCAATCAGCAAAAATTTTAAAATTCTGAACCTCATCTTGTTTCGTTTCTCCATTACAATGAACGGAATAAATATGGTTATTACGTGATATATATATATATATATATATCCGCTGATAAATTTTAATATCTTTCCCTTCAAGTTCAATGATTATTGAAAGATATACTTACACAAATATGCCTTAAAGCTACTCTTACTAAGCAATTATTTATTTCGTATCTCTGCTTTATACGTATGACGGTTTTTTAGTTTCAGCATATTAACTACACTTCATCGCTTCAGTTCAAAACTAAAGACAAACAAAGCACAGACACACAATCATGCATATTTACCATTCAGGTGCCCTTTTTGATAACAAATCACAATCTCAAGTTTCTTTTCTGTGCTAAGACACCAAACTTATGCTGTGTGATGCTCTGAGTTAATTCAAATTTTCAACAAATTAAAAAATATTCCATCCCATTTAATGACAGTCTATACTTGCCACTAACATCCTGAACATTCCGGTGTGTAGAAATGCTTAATTGCACTGGCAGTTCATGAAAGATCATGACTTAATTCCGAACCATTTTAAGTTAGAACAAAAGAAATAACACAGATTTAAATTAAGCAAGGAGCTATGCAATTTAAATAAATCTGAATAATAAAGATGATAACATATGTAAGAAATATTTTTTGAAGTCATGTACTGATGCAAGTAATTCGCCATTTCACAAACAAATTCTTCATTTTTAACTGTACAAATTATAACAATTACATTTATAGAAAGCAGCACAGCTGAACATGTTAAGTCCAGGTCCCTTCCTGCCGACACTTAATTTTTAACTGTGTGATGCTGGATGGTTTACAGCTAGACCGTACGAAACAGTACACTTGTAAAAGTATGTGGGACACTGAGACTATGTAACAAGTGTATCCTCCATGTCCTGAGATGTACGAAACTTTGCTTTCATTTCTTACTATTATTGATGGTGGAACAAATTCATAAATGGATTAAAATGATGAAGTTGACGACATGTCCATAGAGGGAAACACGAGTGATGTCCGCACTTTGCTGTACATTGCTCAGAACTGCAGTGCATTACATGTTAGACTGGGTAAAATAAAATGTGATACAGCTTGAAGCAAATATCGTTCCTAGGATCACATTAATTTTGTGTGAACATATTCCAGCATATCTAAGACCTGAGACAGTTATGTCAGTGGCGGCACCACACATTCATTCTCCTTATAATCTAGGTTTAGGAATTTTCTACATGGTTCTCACTTACAAATAAATGTACTTCACTTTTTTGTGAGCAACAGTACATGATATAGATAGTTTAATTATTTTTTTACAACAAAACAGAATATATGTATTGACAAATTATTATTATTATTATTATTACCATTATCATCATCTTCAACGTCATCAGTGATAAAACACACCGAATTATGCCTTGGCCTCCTTTAGGATCCTGCATCGTCCATCTCAATCTTTAGCCTTCATCCTGCTATTTATGACATTCGATTTACTCATTTCATAATAAAAATATCACCGCGTCTGAGTTTGGACCTCCTAGTCTTCTTTTCTCATCTGGATTAAAATTCAGAATTTCCCTTGCATTGTCACTGTCGCACCTGCCATTCCTATGCACTCCCCATATAATCCTGTCTGTCTTCATTCCTACCGTAACGAGTGGTTCTATAAAGACTTCATACAGCTCCGTAATGTATAATATTTAATACAATTCACTATTCTTACTTTAAAAAAAATCCCTAAACTTTAAAAAGTCCGTCTGATATTTTATCTCACTTTCAAACAGGGTGAAATATAAACTGGAAAATCACATTTTTAATTTAAGATAATATACGTGTAAATAAATGTAACCAACAATTTAAAGTGAGTAATTACTTACAATCAAGTATCGAATATATAGAGCAAAAAAAGTGTACCTGACACCACAGTGAAAATATTACACTCAAGGGCCAGTTCTATCAAATATTCAGCCTCTCAAACGCAACTACAAATTCAGACACTACACGCCTAACTAGCGGACAAGCACAGAATAAAATTGACATATCAATGAAGAGTAAGAAAAGAGAGTAGCAATTAATACGGGTAACGAAATACGGAACGTGTAACTTGTTGTGCCCTGAGATGTACACGTCATATTGCTTATGAAATTTAAGTGGCGTAATTAACACCCTGTTTTTAATACAAGAAACCGTGCATAAAATGTACGGTAGGCTTAAACAATTCCAAAAGTTATCTAACTTCGACTCAAGCAGTCAGTTAATTAGCCGACTACAGATTGCTGTAAAGGGAACAGTGTACGTGAAACGCTGTGTAATGTAACACTGTGTACCTGTCACACGGGTTTGATGTTGCACTGTATAGCTGTCAAAAAGCGTGGCGGTCAAAATGTGTAGATGCTACACCGTGTAGCAATTACACTGTGTAGCAGTCACAATGTGTAGCAGTCATAATGTGTAGCTGCTACACTGTGTGATGTCACAATGCGTAGCAGCCACAATGTGTAGCTGTCACACTGTGTAGCTGTCACACTGTGCAGTTGTCACAATGTGTAGCTGTCACACTGTGTAGCTGTCACACTGTGTAGTTTTCACAATGTGTAGATGTTACACTGTGTGATGTCACAACGCGTAGCAGCCACAATGTGTAGCTGTCACACTGTGTAGCAGTCACAATGTGTAGCTGTCACACTGTGTAGCTGCCACACTGTGTAGTTGTCACAATGTGTAGCTGTTACACTGTGTGATGTCACAATGTGTAGCAGTCAGAATGTGTAGTTGTCACACTGTGTAGCAGTCACAATATGTAGCTGTCACACTGCGTAGCTGTCACAATGTGTAACTGTTACACTGTGTGATGTCACAATGTGTAGCAGTCAGAATGTGTAGTTGTCACACTGTGTAGCAGTCACAATATGTAGCTGTCACAATGCGTAGCAGTCACACTGTGTAGCTGTCACACTGTGTAGCTGTCACAATGTGTAGCTGTTACACTGTGTGATGTCACAATGCGTAGCAGCCACAATGTGTAGTTGTCACACTGTGTAGCAGTCACAATATGTAGCTGTCACACTGCGTAGCTGTCACAATGTGTAGCTGTTACACTGTGTGATGTCACAATGCGTAGCAGCCACAATGTGTAGTTGTCACACTGTGTAGCAGTCACAATATGTAGCTGTCACACTGTGTAGCTGTCACAATGTGTAGCTGTTACACTGTGTGATGTCACAATGCGTAGCAGCCAGAATGTGTAGTTGTCACACTTTGTAGCAGTCACAATATGTAACTGTCACACTGTGTAGCAGTGACAATGTGTAGCTGTTACACTGTGTGATGTCACAATGCGTAGCAGCCACAATGTGTAGTTGTCACACTGTGTAGCAGTCACAATATGTAGCTGTCACACTGTGTAGCTGTCACACTGCGTAGCAGTCACAATGTGTATTTGTCACAATGTATAATTGTCACACTCTGTAGTTGTCACACCGTGTAGCAGTCACACTGTGTAGCTGTCACACTGTGTAGCAGTCACAATTTGTAGCCGTCACAATGTGTAGCAGTCACAATGTGTAGCTCTCACACTTTGTAGCAGTCACACCGTGTAGCTGTCACACTGTGTAGCAGTCAGGCTGCGTAGGTGTCACACTGTGTAGCAGTCACACTGTATAGCTGTCACACTGTGTAGCTGGCACACTGTGTAGCTGTCACACATTTCATTATTCACACTGTGTAGC
>Ga0131853_10021480_pt1 | contig 11710 bp, 12 predicted proteins | sample TergutLab28metaG_FD_92764 | JGI IMG/M metagenome (GOLD analysis project Ga0131853, IMG submission 92764) | Labiotermes labralis P1 segment gut microbial communities from Petit-Saut dam, French Guiana - Lab288 P1 (version 2) (version 2) | ecosystem: Host-associated > Arthropoda: Insects >...
CTCACTTTTTTCCTCACTAGGTGCATGCACATTTACTAAAATGATATGAAGCCAGCGACCTCTCAGCACTATATACGACAACCTATCGCTAACAAACTCTATTCTCTTCACTGCTGATACTAACCTATGGTGCACAAAAAAATCTGTTCCCAGTTGATGATTCTCGTTTCCTTTCCCGTAGAAAAAATTATAATCCCCTGCCCTTACTGTGTCCTGTGTTCAACAGCCTGGGCTACATAAAGAAATATGCTGATAGTGGGACTCGAACCAACATACTTTGTTTCCGAAGGATACTGCCAGCACGTGTTCAACTCTCTGGGCTAAGCTTCCTGACTATAAGAACGGAACGGTCCAGTCGACTCATCCATCCCTACCCTAACAGCACAGCTAGCTAGACTCGTGCCTGGGAAAGTTAATGAAGTTTAATTAATGTTTTAATTTCAAATTAAGGAAATGTATTGTTGTCTTCTATTAATATATATGCGGTGTGATTGATTGTAATGAATGGAGGATGGAGAAACAAGAAGAATGCGCAAATATGGGGGAAAAAAACAACTCGAATTATGATGGCAACTGTATTGCGCATCACTGCCCGAGCGGGACGTACAAAATATCACACTGATGAATTTTTGTTCGACTGAGTGCACCAGATCTTCTGAGGTAGACTTGAGTCCACAGTACAGTACTAAATCTCTGAGACCCAGGAAATTTTTGTGCAGTAAGTTACAATTAAAATAATTCCACATAGGCTTTATTATGTCTACCAACAGCAGCAGAGTTTAGATGAATGTCGCTGTGGTTAACTGACTGGATTACTTGCAAAGTAAACTGGAAATCAAAAAAATAAAGAAGTCACACAAATTGCATTGTTAAAGTTCCTCCTTATGGGAGTAAATTCACACTAAAATTCAAACAGTCTAAACTTTTCTCTAATTTGGATAGAGTTTTCACACTCGCCTATACTCACTGCCATCTAAATTAATGCCAGAAATATTGCTACAGCTGCCATAATCATGAGACAGATAGGTAAGCAGTTTGGAGTTAAAAAAACCTAGTATATCACTGCTTTATTGCTACACCAGTCAATACTTCCTGCTGAGGAACCATAACTTGTAGGCTTGTTATATCAGGTTGCAATGCAAGGTTCAGGTAGTCAGAACCTTCACAAATATTTTTCTCTATCACCTCCGGCTTCGAAGCATCATTTGAAAACCAGCATTGCACTTTTTCATGCAGAGTGACCTTTAAACTGGTACATGCAGCATTACTCTCTAGCAGAAGGAGAATCATTGCATTCTGGGGAAATTTAAATCCCCTATGACAAATCACAATTCAACATTTCATACAACTAAGGGAGCTTTAGAAACAGTACAGTTCCTTTAATATAGAACTCATACTTAAAAAATCCGGATACTTCAGCAGATTAGGAAAATAACCCCCAATTCCAGAAACTCTTTTGTCGGTACCTTCCATTGTGGATAATGAGTTTGTGATTTCACATTACGCAATATAGATTTCACTGAGGTGACTGAGCTATTATAATGGCTTACACAGAAACCAAAATAAGTAAAGCAGGAGCTGCTGGCAAAATAAGGGACATAACAATAACAATTCCTGAGATATTTGAAATAATTACAAAGCCTGGAATTGCTACAAGCCAGAGTATCATAATGGCAACATATGACACGGATTCTTGACCAACTATAGTATAAAGAAACACAAGAATAAAATTACCTGTAACAACTTAGGCCAGAAGAGGTACAGTTTGACAAACGGAATATTTAATAATCTGGCACCTCTCCAGTCCTGTGGGTGCCAGATTAAATAAATTCTGCTGTATAAGAACACGGAATTGGTTCATGTGCTTTTTGGACTTTTCCTACATGGAGGTAATATATTTTAATCTTCTTTGCAATTACCTGCACACCAACCAAACTAGTACAGACCTTCCCACCTACACACCACCCAATAAAAAAATAATAAACACAGAAAATATTTTCATTCCCAACAAGACAGCTGTTTTAATTGCACAGAAATATTGACATCACGTACACACACAAAAAACAATATTTCTGTACAATGGTAAAATGTGTCAACTAACAGACATACACACAAACCTCGAACTCACCTCGTCTGGTTCATACTTTATTCCAGAAAACGTTATATCCTCAGGAATCACCTCTTGCTTTACGCCTATATCCGCCTCTTTGTTTATAGCTGTGAAACCCTCTTCTATTACTACTACATCCTCCTCAGCTTTTATACTGCTGGAATTACACACACCATCTGACGGTGTTGCATATTTCTCACTAGACAAACCTGCCAGAATGTGCAGAGAATCTGTGCAGTTCTGTAAAACCAAAATATAAATAATGTAACATGCATCATGACAAGGAATTGCATACGCTTTCATGAAGGGTGATAATACTGCAGCTGCTTTGTACATTCTCAACATTATAACTGTTAAAATCATTACAATGAATAGCATTCAATGTCACAGAGAACAGTCCTTCCTGAGAAGCCAGCAGGTGCTCAGCTATTAATTCAATTTTCCTTGTCTTTTACAGAGCATGTGTATTCATTACTATTTTCACCACTGCCTGACTCATAACCCTTCACCTAATTTCTTCAGCCCATCTACCATCTGTTCTCACACTTATTCCTCACTGAACAACATCGCTACTAGGGCCCGTAAGTTTAGTGCACTTCAAACGTCGTGCTAACACACCAAAATGACTAAACAAATGAGACACTCACAAATAACAGAACCCCTAACCTAACAAACTGATCTTAAATTTGCACAAACAATATCCAATGAACCTCAAACCTCAAACATCACAAACCCTAAACTAAACTAAATATATTAAACTTTAACAACCAAACGAAAAACTTGCTCAAAGATGAAAAGCTAGCTAAGATGCTTGTATTAAAATTGCACAACAAAACCCTAACATGCCATTGTAGAAATTTTAAAAGTGTTATCACAGTGACTGCATAGTAAAGCTTGGGAGAGTGAATTTAGTCATCCCTGACAGCAATGAATATGTCATCATTTCTGTACATTAACACAAATGTATCGTCAGGTGATTTCATCATTGTGCGAGCATCACAGAGTGTACTTACACAAAACTAGATAGTATAGCCTTCTACACACCTAGGCTATAAGGTACAGCATTTTACCATAGTGAATACTGTATGCAATTTTAACACAATGATAAGTATTATATTATTATTTACAAAGTCATTATATCATGGGACCACTTTCCTATTTGTGGTCTGCTGTTGACCATAACGTCGTTACACGGCACAAGACTGTATGTTACATAGTGAACAGATGTTGACATAGGGTGCATACACACCAAAAGATTCGAGTCCAATCCAATACAGTTAGACACACAAAGACGCGACAGAGACTCTGTTGCTTACTTACAAAGGCAGCCGCTGCAGTGCGTACACACCAACCGAGTCAAGTCACACAAGTCTTGCCGAGTCAACAGTCTTGATGCCACATGTTCCATTTTCGTCAGTCAGACTCTAGTGATCGTGGGTGATGGCTGCTCTATTGAGGAAGAAATGGATGCGGAAAAGCTTATTCTTTTAGTTAAGGACCACGAGGCAATTTATTATGCTTCACCTTATGAACACCGGAACCACGTCTTACACTGATGTTGATGTTCATAACAACAAAAAACAACACCATTACTAAAAACAGTACTAATGTTCTTATTGTTATCAGGCTTTCTATTTAAAGCTTTTATGTGTTACTTTTGGCATAGTAAAGAGTGACAACTAACCTTCAACTGGCTTCAAATTATAGATAGTGTAATGTGTATGTAGTGTATCATCATCATCATAACCATCATCGTTGTTTTAATCAAGGGATAGGTGAAAGAAGGAAGTAATAAAAGCAATGAAATGTACCACTTCAATATTTTCTTTATTGTTAGTGAATTATAATCAGATTACGTTCGTGGCTTCAGGGGGAAAGCTTCATCCCCCACAAAGTAGAGTGGGATACTTATTATTGTACCTGCAATATTTATAATTGGAGGAACATTTAAGTCACCAGAACTAAACGCCTTTCCAAGACTTGAGTTATTAAAAACACTGCTATCATTTTCACATCCAACAGCTCCTACATCAATCAGCATGAAGTAGCAGTTTGCGTCAGCCACATCTAACAGGTTCATTGAGTGAAAGCTTTCGTAATTAAAGAACGAAGATCTAACATTTGGTGGGCATTTGATGCAACAAATTTTCCGTCTATGCTTCCTATGCAATTAGGCATTTTACAAATTTCGTTGAACTCATCTGCAATTCGCAGCCATACTTCCGATGTAGGGACTGTTATATATATTGGTTGCAGTACCTTACAAATGACTTTTCTGGACTCATGTACAAGATACCTGAAACAGACTTTCTTTCTCAGACTCCCAGAAATGTAAGGCCAAGTGCACAATTTAAGAACTAATTTTATGAGAGAAAGAAGAAAATCAAAAGAAAAAATATCACGAAGTGGGGCTACGGTGAAAGGGAAATGGACACTGTATGATGTCATGAATTTTTTTGAGTACTACTTGCAGCGTAGAACTATGGAAATGTTCCAGATACAGCAACTGCAACGGAAGTTTCACTCACTTATCCAGATGAAACTGAAATCAGCAATTCTGAACAACTCGAAGGAGAAAATATAATTCATGACCAGAAAATGGAAGGAGGGTTGATTCAAAAAGAGCGGCCAGCAGGAATTAAAAGAGGAAGGAAAATACAAAAATTAACTGCTGTTGATATAGGCAAACAATATTTGGACTCCTTGAAAGAAATCGGTAATGAATGGAGGAAATCCTGGGTTTGAATAGCCATTACAATTCTAATTGAACAAAAAAGACCTAGGCTACTCTCTCTCTCTCTATCCCTCCCCCCCTCTCTCTCTCACTATCTATCTATCTACCTATCTATATATATATATTTTTTTTTTGAAGAAACAATATGTAAATTGGAGTAAATAATATTACTAACTAGGACACTAATTAAGAAAAAGGGAAACTCCAGTAATAGTGAGAAACCCTTTCTTGACTCCTATAGATTTTTATAGGACGCACCTCAAAAAATTGCAAGTCGTTCTTCAGGTGTCATCGCCTTCCTATAATTGGTGTTTTGTTTTTATGTTTCCTCTCCCGCCAACTGTGACAGACAGTAGAATTGCTCTATATACATTCTAAAAACCCATGAAATTTCTCTTCATCCTCGAGCAGATCCAGATACAAATGGCTAAATATTCTAAATTCTGGTCTCTTTATGTTAATCGGGTGTTCCCACATGTTCCGCCTCTTATGACGCTACCTCCTCCATATAATCGCATACAAAACAAGCATGTTAAAATTCTCCATTGCAGTAGGGTTCCTTATTGTGCACTGTTCAAAGAATACCAAAAACCTGCTGAAACTCTCGCAGACTTGATTGGACTCGACTCGGTCAGTGTGAAATCCTCTTGAATCTAGAGTCCGACTGGACTGGAATCGACTCTGTTGGTGTGTACCCACCCATACAGTTTGCTGTGTTTTATAGACCAAACTCCAGAGAGATACATAACACAACTCTGAATATTTATTCATCATGTTTATGTTTTCATCCAAGAAATCACATTCACAACACAAAAGAAGCTTTTATGTGTCATTCAGTTCCAGTTTCTCTATGTTCACTTTACATTCCATTACAGCATTCAGTCTGTTATTGTAATGCAATAAGATAGTCAGAGAGCCAGCCAGCAAGCCAGACACTAGCACATTCCATCATCATGTAATTTTTATGTCTAAAATGTTTCTAACACTTACATCAATTAAGTACTTTCTCACACCACTCCCACACAAATCAATGTCTGAAATATTGCTGAAGCTGCCATAATCGTAAGACAGATAGGTAAGAAGTTTGGAGTAATAAAACCTAGCATGTGGATTATATACCATGGATCCAATTAACAACAAACTCAAATCTTGGTGGCAACCACACATGTTAATAGGACAGCCTGACAAAATGTTCAGAGATATAAGAAACAGTAAACGAAGCAGAGAGCTATCTGCTAAGTAAATGGAGATTCTGGTCAGTGGTGAGAATTATAATGTTTCAAATCTTCTGTTTTCAGTCTGTATGTCAGAGTGTTTGGCCAAGTTACCAGATACACCCATTTCACTGCTTCATTGCTTCCCCAGCCAAAACTTCTTGCAGAGGCAATTATCACTCTTAGGCTCGTCATACCACTTTGGAATGCAGAGTACAGACAGTCAGTACCTTCAAAAAAAAACCTGTTCTCCATCACCTAGGGCTTTGTAGAATCAATCTAAAACCAACATTGCACCTTTTCCTGCAGAGTGACCATTTAAACTGCTACATGCAGCATCACTCTCTAGAAGGAGAACCCCTTCTCTCTGGGGAAATCTAAGTTCCCTATAATAAATCACAATTCAACTTTTAATACATCTCAGGGAGCATCAGAAATACAGTACAGTTCCTTTAATATGGAACTGATACTACAGTTATACTGATACTTCAGCAGTTGAAGAAAATAGTCCCTAAACCCAGAAGCTCCGGTTTCAGTACTGTCTAATATGCATACTGATACTGTGAATTCATATTTTGTAATCTGCACTTCATGAAGATCACTGAGCTATTAAAATGGCTCCCAAACAACCCAATATAAGTAGACAAGCAGTTGCTGCCAAAACAAGGGACATAACAATTCTGGAGACACTAGAAATAATTTGGAAACCTGGTAGTGCTACAAACCAAAGTATCATTATGGCAGGATACAAGATTGGATTGTTAACCACCTATGGTGCAAAGAAACACAGGGGAAGAATTACCTCTAGGAACTTAGGTCAGTACAGATACTGTTTTATAAAAGGAATACTTAATCCTCTGACACCTCTCCAATCACAGGGTGCAAGATTAAATAAATTTTACTGTACCAGAACTTAAATTCGGTCAAGACTTTAGGAAACGTCCTGAAGAGAAGGATTTTTCTCCTATATGTAGATACAAACATATTTTCAAATCTTCTGCAACTACTCACAAACCTAACTCCTTATTAGAAATTCAACCAACCACCCCCCACCCTCCAAAAAAATCCCAATAAAAACTTCTATTCCCAAAATTGTAGTTGTTTAAAGTGGCTGTACATGTGGATATTAAAAAGACAAGTGGCATTTCTAGAACTGTTGAAGTGGGTCTAAAATGAACAAGCAGATATATAAATTATCTAATGTGGTTCAGCCTTTATTTCATAAAACTTTACACTGTATCTTCATGACTCACCTCTTCTCTTATATCAACATACTCATCTTCTTCTATATCCATGTCCTCCTCTTCCTCTTTTATATCTATTCACTCCTCTTCCTCATCACCTATGCCATTCTGTGCTTTCACATTCATCTTCTCCTCCTCTCTTACACCTACATCTTCTTCAAACTTTATATTACAAACATCATGTGTACCATCAGATGATTATGGAAATGTTTCACAAGATGAATCTGGCAGTACTTGCACAGAATCTGTGAAGCTCTGTAAAATAAACATAACATTAAAGTGACGTCATGAAAAGGATTAGCATAAATTTCATCAAATCTGATAATACTGCAGCTCTTTCCTGAGAAGCCAACAATTTCTCAGCTATTCATTCAATTCCTTGACTTTTACAGAACACGTAAGTTCACTACTATTTTCACCCCAGCCTGACTCACACCCTCACACATAATTTCTTCAGCCCATCTACCATCTATTCTCACACATATTATTCACTGAACATCACTATTGGGGCCCACAGGATTAGTGTACTTCAAATGCCATGCTGACATACCAAAATTAAGGAGAAAAAAGTGTGAAACTGACAAATAACAGAAACCCCGAACCTAACATACCCATCTTAAATTGGCACAAACAACACCCGATGAACCTCAAACCTCAAACTTCACCAAACGAAACCTAAACTATATACATAAAATCCGAACCAAAGAAAAGAACTTAGTGGAAGATGAAAAACACAAACCTCAAGCTAAGACGCTTGTATTAAACTGGCATAACAAAAACCCCAACATAAACACAGCAGAAATGTTAAAGTGTTCCTACAGTGACTGTGTAGTAAATTCCGAGAGAGTGAATTTAGACATCTGTAACAGCAATGGATACGTAGTCGTGTCTGTAGCTTTGTACACATATACATACACACACAGGTCCAAAAAAAACCGAATTATGTAAGTGATAAACTGTATATTCCATCAATCGTGTGAGGTACTTCATGGTATTAATATATGTAACATCTGTAATAAAGATGAAGTGCGCGATACCTTATAGCGAAATATTTTACCTAGTGAACACAATCTCCACACGCAGTTGGCTGGGCTACACTGCTGTAACTGGGCTCCAATCTTTCTCTCACCCCCGCGTGTGTCGCTGTTGTGGTGGTTTCCGTTTCAAACACCCACAATGCATTTCGCATAATACACGCACAATGCATCGCTTTCTCTTCAGTCTGGGTCCTGTTCGTTTCCCGCGTGGTGTGAATAGTGTTGCTTCTTTCGCAAATAAAATGGTGGAAGAAATCATGCAGGTTACATCGGAATACGAAGAGAGATTGTGGAGGTGTAAAGACGTACCGAGGTTCTCATGTGAGATCAGGACGGCCGTCAACAAGCAGAACTGAAGAAAACATTGCAAAATTTCGTCAAATTTTGAGTGAAAATCGACGGCTGACTGTCAGGAGCATAGCAGAAGAAGTGAACATAGACAGAGAAACAGTTAGGAAAATCTTAACTAAAGATCTTGACATGAGGAAGGTGTGTGCAAAAATGGTCCCAAAGGAGCTCACCGAAGAACAAAAGCAGACCCACAGTTTGTCAAGACATTTTTGAGAGGCAAGATGACATTTTGGGCAGTGTCTTCACAGGTGACGAAACATGGGTTTACCAATACGACCCTGAAACGAAGCGGCAAAGTGCACAATTGAAGACTGCCAATTCCCCACGAACAAAAATATTCCGTCGGTTCAAATCAAGAGTCAAAATAATATTGCTGACTTTTTTTTAATATGAGAGGGGTTGTTCATTATGAATTTGTACCAACTGGACAAACAATCAACCAAGTTTACTATTTGGAAGTAATAGAAAGGCTGAGTGAAAAAGTTAGACGGAAACGACCCGAACTTTTTGCTAACAACTCATGGATTTTGCATCACAACAATGCACCTGCTCTCACGGCACTGTATGTGAGTAGTTTTTAGCCACTAAACAAATAACCGTGTTGGAACACCCTGCCTATTCACCGGATCTAGCCCCCAGTCACTTTTTTCTGTCCCGAAATTAAAGGAAATATTGAAAGGAAGGCATTTTTATGACATTGATAACAGCAGGACAAATGCAACAGCAGCTCTGAAGGCCATTCCACAAAACCACTTCCAAAATTATTTTGAAGGGTGGACTAGGCGCTGGTGTCGTTGCATAGCTTCCCAAGGGGAGTACTTTGAAGGCGATCATGGTGGTATTCAGCCATGGGGTATGTAGCACTTTTACCGCAACAAGTTCACGAGCTTTATTATCCGACCACGTGCGTATTTCAGACTGAAGAATCGTTCAAACAACTTACTGCATATCTTTCGTCTAGTAGTATTTCCACATTTAGCATACGCCTTTTCCATATTTTCTAGCTGTTTAGAGTGGAAACTGTTTTTGAAACCCTTTCGTATATTTGTAGAATGTTGGAATGTATGAAACAGATGATCAGGAAATATTTGCATCTGGATTTATGACGCTTCATGTAGGATCCACATTTAACACATACATCATATATTAATTTGCAATGTTTGAATGGTTTACCCACTGCCGCTGCAGTGGGAAGACGGTTACAGAGAGGTAATAGACGGTCCAACCCCAGGGGATGCTCTTCTGGACGTCTACTTGTTCCGACCGGAAAGTTCAGTCACTTCTAGCGGTATAGTAGAGGGGTCAGTGATCATCTTGCAGTGATTCTGGAAGTGGAATCGGAGGACACATGCACTGAACCCCAGTACAAAGGGTAGTCCCGGTTTACAACAAAGCAGATGTCTCACGCTTACAAACCTTCCTCTGCGATAAATTTGTAGTTTGGGCAAGCAATGGCAGCAACGTGGAGGAGATTTGGAATAATATAAAAAATATAGTACACGAGACTATAGAACGTTTTGTGCCTCACAAAACACTTAGAAAAAATTTGGAACCCGAATATTAAAACAAGGAGATTGAACGATTAAAACCGAAAGTCAGAAAAGAACGTAATAGAAGAAAATTAGGAGTATACTCTACAGAGAAACTGAAACAACTATCCAAGCAGCTACTTGCAGCCAAGAAATCGGCACAGGAGGCATTCTTAAAATCAATACTAATCAAAGAGGGTAAATGTTGGTCTGAGTTCTACAAATACGTAAAAAGTGGTAAAGGAAATAAGGAAAATATTCCCGCCATCAAGGACTGTAACGGACGGATCATTACAGACACAATAGAAAAGGCCAATACGTGTAACTCCTATTATTCGACAGTATTCAGCAGGGATGACAATATTCTTTACATACAGAGTGAAAATACAGATGATCCATTCACAACCGATATTAAAACAATTAGGAGAAGGATTAAAGCGATAGGGAAAAACAAATCAGTAGGACCAGACCGGGTCGCTGGAGAAATTCTTAAATTGGATGGGGAAGCCATGATTCCGTACCTTGCACGACTACTACAAATAAAAATCCAAATTAAATGGCACACTGCCACGTGACTGGAAGAGAGCCACGGTGATTACTATTCACAAGGGGGCGATCGGTCATTAGTCACGAATTATAGACCGGTTTGTTTAACCTCGGTAGTTTGGAAGCAAATGGAACACGTTATAGCTTCATATCTAAGGCAAGTGTGGGAAAAGAATGATTGGCTCTACTAGGGTCAACATGGATTCAGACCGGGATATTCGTGCGAAAGTCAAGTAATAGCGGTATGTCAGGACATTGCGGACTCTCTGGATAACGGAGTCAAGATTGACGCTAATATAGTTGACTTTTCGAAAGCTTTTGATTTAGTTCCGCATGGTCGGTTGCTAACTAAAATTCCAAACTCGGGTGTGGATTCTAGGGTAGTGGTATGGATAAGGGAATTCCTTTTAGGTCGCATGCAGAGAGTCAGGGTCGGAGGGCAACTAAATGCAGAAGTTAGAATAACGTCAGGTGTACAGCAAGGAAGCGTATTAGGTTCACTTCTGTTCCTAGACTACGTAAAGTATACAGTATTTGAAGGAATATGGAATCAACTATTAGACTTTTTGCTGATGACTGTGTAATTTACAGAAAACTTATAAATAATGCAGACATTGAAAAATTGCAGAAGGACCTGGACTGACTGGAGGAGTGGGCGGTTGAAAATGCGATGAAAATAAATCCAAGTAAAATTAAGGTAATTCGCTTCACGAGAGCTAGAGTAAAGGATCCACTAAATTATTCGTTAATGGGCACATTAATACCGGAAGCGAGCAGTTGTAAATATTTTGGAATAATCTTACACAGCAACATAAGTTGGGAGGATCAAGTTAACTACGCGGTGAAAAAGGCCTGGATAGCTAATTCACAATGCGAATACTAAAAAAGGGTAAGAGTAATACCAAAAGTTTAGCCTACATGTCATTTGTACGTCCGATTCTTGAA